>Ga0194059_1000218_pt1 | contig 28147 bp, 23 predicted proteins | sample SepL6211m_MetaG_FD_163426 | JGI IMG/M metagenome (GOLD analysis project Ga0194059, IMG submission 163426) | Anoxic zone freshwater microbial communities from boreal shield lake in IISD Experimental Lakes Area, Ontario, Canada - Sep2016-L626-11m | ecosystem: Environmental > Aquatic > Freshwater >...
CAAAAGATGCTTGTGTCCTCTTTGATATAAATTTAAAATTAGATCGCGGCAAAACCTATGCCCTGGTCGGTCCGACTGGTGGTGGCAAGACAACCACGGCTTCACTTATCGCCAGACTTTATGATCCAACCAATGGCCAAATTTTGCTTAATGGTCAAGACATGGTTTCATTGACCGAAAACGACCGCTCAGAAAAAATTGGTTTCATCCTTCAAGACCCTTTTCTTTTTTCTGGCACGATTAAAGATAATTTAATATATGGCAACGGGAAACTCCAAAATGTTTCATCAGACGAGCTAGTTAAAATCATAACTGATGCTGGCCTGGAAACCTTATTAAAAAAACTGGATGGCAATTTAGAAAAAGTAATATCAGCCAATGGTGATGATATTAGCCTTGGTCAAAAACAGTTAATCGCCTTCATGCGTGCTGTTTTACGCAAACCTGACGTTTTAATACTAGATGAGGCCACTGCTAATATTGACACCGTAACCGAGCAACTCTTAGATAAAATACTTAAAAAATTACCGTCAACAACAACAAAAATTATCATCGCTCATCGCCTAAACACCATTGAGCATGCAGATTCTATTTTCTTTATAAGTAATGGCAAGATCATCGAAGCCGGTTCTATAAAGAATGCCTTAAAGCTGATAATGAATGTCGGTCACAAAAAATAAAATAAAAAAAAGGAGACTAATAGTCTCCTTTATTGTTTTACGCAGTTGCAACAGAAAATAATTGCTTTTCAGTCATATACTGCAATGCTATCAAATCAACATTATTTGTTACCTCAATAGGCGACACGACAGTTTTCATTAATTTACGACCCGCACTTAAAAGCTCATTTATGGCAGAGAGGTTCATGATCTCTTTCCAGCTTGAACTTTCCAGTCGTTGACCATACGAAGCATTGGCCTTCTTTAATTCTTTGCGAACGTGAAAGGCCGTAATGAGTGGACAAGCACATCCCTTAATTGCATTCTGAGAAATCAGCGCCAAGGTCTCCATTGGAGAATAGCCCTGCTTATATGACCTCTTTTGCATTAAAGCAGACTGAGTGTCCGCAATATGCAGCAGGTTAGCAACGCCAAGCCACTGACCGGTAATAGGAAAGTAAAAACAACACATAACGGGTTGCTTTTCATAGTTGTGATGCTGACCAACAATTTCAGCCTCAAGCAAATAACCAAGCTCAGACAACATGCTCTTCGAATGCTTTTCATGAGTCTGAACAATCGCTCTTTCATCGTCAGTAAATCGTCCTCCCTTAAAGAGTATTGCCTTCGGAATACGCATTTTGCCAATATCATGCAGTAGTGCCGCTCTAAGCAATTGCTCCTCGGAAAATCCAGATTTTTTAATCAATTCATTCCAGGTGAATGTTTTTCTGCCTGGTAAAAAATGTATCTGATCAAGCATTTCTCTTAACCTAAGCGCCACATTTAAGCTGTGAATAGCTGTACCTGAATCAAATTTCCAAAGCTTCATTAAAACTTTTAATTCGGCTTTTCCTAAAAACTGAAAACATTTAATTGCCCTCACGAACCCCTCTTTTTCATTTTGTGCTTTAATTGCCTGTGACATGTAATGCCTCCTTTTTAATTTGAGAGATGTCTCCCAGAATAAAACGGATGGCAATGATTAATAAAAATTCGGGAGACAAGCTCTGGGTTAAACTGCGTACTGCGCGGCTTACTGCTCTTAAAACACCTAATTGTAATGAACTAAACATTAGACCATACCACTGATTGCGTAATTTGTCAATACCAAGTCTTGTTTATATGCTATAATTAATTAAATGCCGATTTTAATAAAAAAAATTTCTAACATCGCAATCCTACTGACCTATACCATGGTCTCAATTTTTTGCGTTTATTTGATCAAACCGCATTATTTTTATTCAATCTTGCTTGTACTTATGCCACCCATGCTATTAACTTTCTCTTGGCACAAAAAACATGATGTGGTGGAAATTTTAAGCTTTTCCCTAATCACAACTTTGTTTTTTGCAGTGCCAATAGAGTTAATCGCCAGACTTAACAATATTTGGGATGTTGATTCAATTTTTTATCGTCCTTTTAATTTATTACCACTCGAAAATCTACTTTTTGCCTTTATTAATTTTGCTTGGGTTATTGCCTTTGACCAGTACTTGTTCACCTCAATCAAACACCCAAGGCAGCTCATGAACAAAAGGCTGTCATTTTTATTTGGTCTGTATTTGACGCTTTTTATAATGACTTTTTCCTTATTTATTTATGAACCAAGTGTTTTAAATTTTAGTTACTTTACATTGAGTCTTCCAATACTGATTTTTCCACTGGTTTTTTTTATTTTTAAAAAACCAAAACTGCTAGCACAAAGTCTGCACTCAACCATTTTTTTCGCCATTATCTTGTTTGTCTATGAAGCCGTCTCTTTAAAAACTGGCAGCTGGTGGTGGCCAGCAAAAAATTATTTATTCTCTACACATTTATTTGGTCAAATTTTCCCGCTCGACGACGTGTTAATCTGGTATTTAATCTCCACGCCAGTATTGGTGACCAGCTATAGATATTTTGTGAAAATAGACTAATGCATTCTATTAAAATTAATATCTGCTTTACAGATACCTAATTTTTTAATTGGCATTAAAATTTCATTATTAAATTACAGCTAAGAGTTTTTTAATATTTCATATTAATTACCATCAAGCTATTAAAAAACAAAAGCCTCATTTAGCTTTTGTTTTTCATAATTTTTTAAACTTATATCGTACCTAACGCAAGCATTTATCGACTTATTTATTATATTTCAGTACTAATTTTTCACCAACCCCTGGGTCGAAAAAATTCTTTTTTTCCAAATACTCCTCAGTTCTTCGAATAACTTTTTTTAGCATTCTAACTGCCGCTACAGGGTGAGCACCAATAGCCGTCTCATCGCTCAGCATCACACCATCAGCCCTGTCAAAAATGGCATTAGAAATATCACTAACCTCAGCACGAGTCGGACTATCATTAACTATCATTGAGGTCATAACCTGCGTTGCAATGATAATTGGAGTGTCATGCCAATGCGCATGTCTCACCATACTTTTTTGAATTATTGGGAGATTTTCTATTGGTATTTCAATACCAAGATCACCTCGAGCAAACATAATTGCATCAGATTCAACAATGATTGAGTCAATATTCTTCAAGGCAATTCCTCTTTCAATTTTAGATATAATCAAAGGCGCCTCACCTTTTTTAGCAAATTTTGCAATCAGGTCCTTTAACTTTTTAACGTCATTGCTTGTTTGCACAAATGACAGAGCAATATAATCAACGCCACCATTCTCTAAAACATATTTTACATCCTTAATGTCCTTACCAGTCAATCCACCTCTTTCAAGATTAGTATGCGGTACATTAATACCTTTGTGTGAGGCGAGTAAGCCGCCTTTTATTACCCGACAAATAATCTCCTCATCTTTTACATCTATTACCACCAACTCCAATTCACCGTTAGATAAAAAAATCGGATCACCCTTGCTAATATCAGCATACAATTTATTATCGTCAATACGTATAATATTTTTTGATAAATCATTTTGACCAGTGGTTAATACAACTGTAGAACCATCAATCAAGTGAAAGCCTTCAGCAGGTAATTTACCCACCCTAATTCTAGGACCTTGCAAATCCTGAATCAAATATATTTTTTTACCCGTCTCTTTTTCAATTTTTTTTACAATTTTTTTAACGTTCAAAAATTGCTCAGCTGTGGCATGAGAAAAATTAAGTCTAATCATGTCAGTCCCAGCCGAGACCAGGTTATTGATCGCCTCGTAGGACTCTGTTTTTGGCCCAACAGTTATTATAATCTTTGTTTTCATATTTAGTTTCAGTCATTAAGAGTTAATTATAAATCTTTTGACAAAAAAACAAAACCCCTTTTTCAGGGGTTAAAATTATCGATTAAAATGATAATTTATTAAATTTGCCTCATCCTCAATTAAATCATATGACGTTGCCTGACACGGTAATGACCACATATGCGCTTGATGCTCTGGGCTTATTAAGACTGGCGGTTCCTTGCCCAAGAGCTCTAACAAGAAGACATGATAAAAAAATTTAAGACCAGGGTGGACGACTCGATAGGTCGAAATATGTCGATAGGGTGAATTTTTTATCGACAAACAAGTTTCCTCTAAAACCTCCCGCTCCATTGCTTTAAAAATTGACTCACCGACTCTTTTTTTGCCTGCAACCACGCCCCACTTACCTGGGTATAATTCATGGGAGTCTAGTTTTTTCAACAATAAAATGCGTCCATTATTCACAATATAGCATCCGACACAATGACAATCTGCCTTAAAATCGTTAGTTGCACCATTAAAAATCATAATGTCCTCCAGTTTTATGAATGTACAAACATATTCCAATCCTATTATATTATGCTATCCTTAGCAACCCCTGACAAATACTTGACATTTTTACTTAAAAATGCTAAAAATTAACTACAGTCAGTTCATTTTTTAAAAAAGGAGCAAGAAATGATTATTTCTACACCAACGGCCTATCAAGGGGGCGCCAGAAAAGTTTTAGAGGTGCCAAGAAAATCAGAGGGTCTTGTGACCAAGGTTGGTCCAATTTACGGTAGCAATGGAGAGACAATTCACAAGGTCGGCATTGATCTGTTGCAAAATAGCCAGACAAGACTAGTATGCCATCAATTTTCCCCCTCAAAAAACGGCGTGAGCTGCACCGTTTGCGGTGGTAGACTTGATGAACTTGAGGTTTGTGGGTCATGTTTAACAGATCACTTTGAACTCCGAACAAAACTTTAACAAAAAACCAGAGACTATCCAAATAGTCTCTTTTCATTTGCCAAATAGTTGCGTTCAATTTAAAATTAACAAACCATTATTGTAATAATTATTTAATAACTTCGTCATATATAGCATGCAGGCTGAAGAACGCTTTTTAAAAGTTTACGATGAATCAAGCGCTAAACTTCTTAGACACATTACCCTTAGAGTTGGCAACCAAGAGTTGGCAGAGGATTTATTGCAAGAAACTTTCATGAAAGCTTGGCGAACATTGACCGACCAAAACCATAACATTGACAATCTACGAGCTTTTATTTACAAAATTGCTTCGAATATCATAATTGATCACTATAGATCCAAACACAAAGAATCAATAGAGCTCAATGAAAACATTGAAGTGCCGAGTAATTTTAATATTGAAGACTCTGTCGATGCCGCATTAGCCAAAAAACAATTAGATATCTTATTACAATCCCTAACACCCGAAGCAAGAGAAATTATCATCTACAAATATATTGACCAACTAAGAGTTACAGAGATAAGCCAAATCACTGGCAAATCAATTGTAAATATCAATGTTATTGCCTTCAGGGCAATGAAGCAGTTAAAAATTACCAGCAATGAAAGACCAAAACCTTAAAACTCAATTTAAAACCCTAAGTGAAACTAAAGTTAACCTGGATTTTTTATTGTCTTATCGCAGTGAAATAAAAGACTATATTTATAAAAGACCGCTAGCTCGAGATGTTTCATTTTGGCAAGTCCAGAAAAAATATGTAGCAGTTGCTTCACTTTCTGTTATTATTCTTTTTTCCGGTGTAGGATTGACTTACGCCTCGTATTATAGCCTGCCTGGTCAAAAACTTTACCCTTTTAAAATTGCCACCGAAAAAATTCAATTAAAATTGGCCATAACCAGTAATCAAAAAAATAATTTAAAAAATAATTTTATTTCAAGAAGAATTAATGAAGTTGAATCAATCGAAAAGAGCAATCCAAGTTTAATTACCGTCAAAGCAAGTATATCGGCAATAAACGCCACCCTCGATGCTGAACCAGTCAATAATAATCCAACCAAATCAATTGAAAAAACCGCAACCTCAACTCAGCCAATCTCATCAGAACAATCAAAAAACCACACATCAGCAACCAGCACTAATCAAACAGATATAGCTACAATTAACCTTAAAAGTAATCAATCCGGAGCAATATCCAGCGCTCAAGCAAAATCAAGAAATGAACAGCACAAGAATAAAAATCAAAGAGACTCGGGCTCGGCGACCTCAAGTTCGAAATTAAAAATCATCACAACAACAAAGCTCGAAAATCAGTCAAGTGAAACACCTCCAAAAAATACTGAAATAATTAGCAATGAATCAAAAAATAGGTCAGAGCTAATTCACACGAGGGACAGGTTAATTGAATTCTTACGCAGTCGAGATGAAAATCAAGAGAAACAAACAGAAAACACAAACACAAACATCACGGAAACATCAGAATTAAATAATGGCAACCTGACAACAGCAGAACATAGTCCAAAAAAGCCACACAACAACGAGTCAGACAGTCAAGATCAAAAATTAAAAACAAATAAAAATTCTGATTAATTTAAAGATTCACATAATAATTATTAAAAAGATAATATGAAAAAAATCTTAGCAACTTCGGGTCTAGCAATCGCACTTTTTTTGATTAGCACAGCCCCATCAAATGCCGCCCAGTGCGTAATCACTCTTTTTGGTCAACAGTACGATGTGACTGCCCTTCAAACCTCACATTCAGGTGGCAACGTATTCGTCTGTGGAACAGATCAAACCGCAATTTATCAAGCTAAACATGGCACAAACATGTCCAGAATGACTCCTTACCTCGTTGCAAGCTCATCAACGACAAGCGCCACAACAACTCCAGGTACCACAGCCACTACCACAGCCACTTCTACAAAAAGATGGAGTCATGAAACGGAAAACAATGAAAAATACGCTAGAGAGTCAAATCGCAGGGAAAATGAAAAAAAACAATTAGAGAAAAGACGGGAAATTAGCAAACAAAAAGCCGAACTTCAAAAAAAGCAATCCGAAAAAAAATTACAACTTAAAGGCAATTTCAATCAAAGAAAGAAGGCAACAAATACTCAAAAGGATATTTCGAAACTCGAACAAAAAATTAAAAACCTTAACAATGAATTAGCCAAACTATTGGCTCAAAAATAAAATAAAGGCTAGTCATTATGACTAGCCTTTTTGTTACTTAATTTTTTCAAGCTCTGCTTTAATTTTTTTTTCTGCATTAGAGGTTTTCTTTTTTTTATGCAGTCTATATAACCGTTGTGGCCGACCGGGTTCACAGACAAAAACACTGAACGACAAATTCATGGAGCGCTCATTTCTGGTTAATTCAGTGATGACACGATATTCAACCCTCCACCCCTTACGTTCAATGCCATCACTATCATTAAACACAAGATCATTACCAGCAGTATCACAGGTTGTAGCGAGTGACTGAGCAATAACCTCGTTCGTTTGCCCATTGCCTGGTACAACATACCACTCAGTTGCTTTGTTTTTCACTTTTTATCTCCTTTCTTTTGGCAGAGTAAAAACAAAATTTGGATGACCGCTTTCTGTGGTTTCATAATGCATTTCACCACCATGACCCTCGATCATTTTTTTTATTGAGTACAGAGCTAGACCAGAACCCTTTGATTTATGATTTTCACCCTTATAACGATGAAAAAGTAACTCCACTAGCGCTCTGGGAACGGGCGGTCCATCATTATAGACATTAAATCGCCACTTATCACCAAGATCTTCATAACCAAAAGAAATAGTGGTGCCTGGACCGCCATAATTTATCGCGTTCCCAATCAGATTGCGATAGACTACCTTTAAATACAATTTGTCCGCATGAATAATAACCGCACCATCAGGAATCAGGCCTTTACGATTATCAATCTTTATTCCGTTGTTCTTTATGTCTAGTGCCAATTCCCGTAAAACTAAATTGATAATATCTTGTCGCAAATCATAAAGATCTTTTCTAACTGGCGCACCTCTCTCAATGACCGACATACGAGTCATGTAGTCAGAGACCATAACCCCTGTTCGCTGTATTTTAGCTTCAATTTCCTGCAATTCCTTATTAATCTCGGCACCAACTTCACCATAAACGCCTGCGGTAATTAACTGCAAGTGCAAACTAGCATCGTTTAACTTGTTTAATGTGTCGTGCATGGCCATTTGTGACATGATCAACGTCTGATGATTTAGTTCTGCCATATTCATCGAATTGTTTTCCGTCATTTTCAAACTCCTTAGTCTTTTTTAATGAACAACGAGCTCTATTTATAGCATAATTATTGAATTAGGTCAATAGCTTTGTTGAAAAATTTGTGATAAAATAAAATTGTATGCTAGAAGTAAATTATTTTGTTAATTTCAGCCAAAGAGCCAAACGTTTAAGTCTAAAAATTGAAAAAACAGGCAAGATTGTTGTGACGCAACCAAAAAAGACTCCCACTCACATCGTTGAAAAATTTTTAAATGAAAATCTCTCATGGATCAAAAGTAGACTACAAAAAATTAAAGAGGCCAAACACATTGAAGAGCCAAACCTTGGACTCAATTCTCGACAAAAGCACTTACTTGCGGCTAAAAAGAATATTACCTCAAAGGTAATAGATTGGAATAAGCAATTAAACTTCCATTACAATAAAATTACCATCAAAAATCAATCAAGCAGATGGGGCAGCTGTTCGACCAAAAAAAATCTTAATTTTAATTACAAGCTCAATCTGATCGACGAAAGCTTGCTAGACTATGTAGTCATTCATGAGCTGTGTCATTTACAAGAAATGAATCATGGTCCAAGATTTTGGAATTTAGTCGCCTCGATTATGCCTGATTACAAACAAAGACGGTCAGAATTAAAAAAAATAATCATTGATTAAACATGTTGGAGCAATTATTACACCCATTAATACTAATAGTTACAGCCTCGATTGACCATTTCGGCAACTATGCCGTCACCGCCTTAATGGCCCTAGAATCAGCAAATATACCAATACCATCTGAAGCGATTTTGACTTACGCCGGTTATTTAGCTAGTAAAGGTCTGCTAAATTGGCACCTTGCAGCCTTTGCTGGCGCCGTTGGTTGTATAATTGGTGGTTCAGTTTCATATTATATTGGCCTAAAACTTGGACGCCCCTTTTTAATGAAATACGGAAAATGGTTTTTATTATCACCCAAAGATATCGAATTTGCTGAAAAGTTTTTAAGCAAATACGGCGAGGCCACTTATTTCATTTCAAGATTATTACCGGTTATACGAACTTTTATTGCCTTTGTTGTCGGTATTTCACGAGGCAATTTCTGGCGTTTTAATTTGTACAGCTTTATTGGCTCCTGGATTTGGAGTTATATTCTGGTATACATAGGCTTAAAGTTGGGCGATAATTGGGATACCGTCAAGCCATTTTGGGATAAATTTAGTGCTGCCATTATTCTAATTATAATTATCAGTATTGTCTGGCATATTAAAAGAGTATTCAGTCAACCAAAAATTAAACCATTTGAAAACTAATTATTATATTAAAAATATGAAAATCATAACTTATTCACTATTCGTGTTGTTTTTGACTACATTAGTGTGGCCAAATCAATCCTTTGCTAAATCAAACTCAAGTACAGCCAATCCTTATTTTCATCAAATCAGAAAACACCACACTAAGGCTCTTATACCCAAGGATCCAGCTCCAACGCCAACACAAATAAGGGCCGCTAAAAAACAAGCAATTGCCAGCAAAAGTTACGCCAAGTGGATAAAATCAAAACTCAAAAAACCTAATAATAAAAAGAAAGCATAAAAAAACCGGCACATGGTGCCGGTTTTTTTATTATAAAATCAAGCAATTATCGACCAAATTGTGGCCAATCCAGCCACAAGCATTAACATAGTTACAGCCCAACCAAAAATTTTAGCCGCTTTACCATTAACCCATTCTCCCATTATTTTTTTATCACTAGCCAGCATAACGATCAAAACCAAAACCACTGGAGCAACCACACCATTAGCTACAGCCGAATAAACTAGTGCCTTAATGGGGTCAAGACCAATAAAATTGAGCATCAACCCAAATATCATTGAAACAACAATAACACCATAGAAGGCCTTAGCCTTACCTAGCTGCTTATACAAACCCTCCTCCCATTCGAAACTTTCCGACAAGGCATAAGAGATTGATCCAGCCAGTACAGGAATGGCTAGTAAACCGGTACTAATAATGCCCAGGGCAAATAAAATATAGGCAAAATCCCCAGCCAAAGGCTTTAATGCGGCCGCGGCTTGCGCAGCTGTCTCAATATTTGTTATGCCATTGGCATACAAGGTAGCCCCACATACTGCAATAATAGCAAACATCACCAAGTTAGACAGAAACATTCCTGACCAAACATCAACGCGCATATCAGAAATTTCTTTTTGACTTGCACCGAGTCGCGACTTTATGGATGTTTTACCGTCCATAATCTCTTCCTCGATTTCTTGTGACGTTTGCCAAAAAAACAAATACGGGGAGATAGTGGTACCAAGCACACCCGTAATTAATAGTATTCCTTCTTTCGTAAAATTAAATTGAGGTATTGCCGTTGCTTTAACCACTTGCCACCAATCAAATTTTACCAAAAGCATCGTTACCACATATGAAATCAAAGTCATCGCCAAAAATTTCAAATACTTTGAGTATCGTTGATAGGTCGTAAAAATTTGAAACATTAAAATCACCAAAGCAAAGCTGACAACCAAAAAACTAAAATCGGCTCGAGGAAACAAGAGTTTTGTTACCTCAGCCATTGCCCCAAGATCGGCCCCGATATTAAAGGTGTTTGCTAAAAACAATAAAATTGTGGCAATATAAAGAACGGGTCGCGGAAAGTGTCTTCTGATATTAGCCGCAAGCCCACGTCCAGTTACCATGCCAATACGAGCACACATCTCTTGTGTCACAGCCATTAAAGGAAAAGTAAAACTCGCTAACCACAACCATTGAAAACCATATTGAGCACCTGCCTGAGAATATGTCGCAATGCCAGATGGGTCATCATCAGCTGCGCCAGTTGTTAGTCCCGGACCAAGTAAATGCCAATACTCTTCAGCACGCTTGACCGATCTTTTATCGCCAACCACTGTTGCCACATGTCTAGTTTCATTTAATGCCCTTTCTATAACAATAGCCGGAACCTCCATAACAGACTCGATTATGGTTTTTTGATGACGATGCTTTGCCACAACAGCACGCACCGCACTTTGGTGAAACTTTTTGTTTTTCAAAATTTTTTTTCCCTGCTCCTTTTTTGTCATTTTCATCCCTGTATTCGTTTTCTTGATGGCGTCTTCGGTCTTTTTAATTTTTTCTCCTTGTTTCATATGTTCAAATTTTACAACATTTTGTACTTTTTTGCTATACTATAAGTACAATAACTTTAAACACATGCGCTCAATTTATATAGGTATTTTTTTAAGCTTAGTTTTAATATTTATTTCAAGTGCTCACTATCTTGTCTTCAGATCATTTGGCGTTTTTTTTCCAGGTCTGCTTGATAGCGTATCTAAAAAGTGGCTTTTTTCAGTCATACTATTAATGTCGACTGGCTTTATTTTTTCTTCTGTGTCGGTACATTGGTACGAAAACATGTTCACTAGAGCTTTTTATTTATTGTCTGGCAGCTGGCTAGGAATTTTTTCTAATATTTTTTGGTCAACAATTTTACTTTTGATTCTTTATAACATTTTAAACTTACTAAAAGTAAACTTAACTTCCTTCAGTTACGTCGTAGCTGGTGTCTACTCCATAATGTTTTTTATCAGTATTCAAGGTTTGTGGATAGTTGAGCATCCTGTAATAAAAAATATTGACGTCTTCATAAGTAATTTACCAAAAGACTGGGAAGGGAAAAAAATCGCGCAACTATCTGATGTGCATCTAGGTATAGTACATCGAGAGGATTATCTTCAAAAAATCGTTGACAAGGTTAATAAACAAAACGTTGACATGGTTGTCATTACCGGTGATTTTTTTGACGGCATGGATGGGAGACTTGAACACTTAGCCTACCCACTTAATCGTTTAAAAACCACTCTTGGCATATTTTATGTCACAGGCAATCATGAAACCTATCTTGGCACCAATAAAACAAATCTTATATTAGAAAAAGAATCGGGGGTCAGACATCTTAAAAATGAAGCAATTACCATTAACGGTCTCAATTTAATTGGCATTGATTATCCAGAACAAGGTCAAAAAATTAACCTTGTCGAGGAAGTAAAAAAATTAACAACTAAAGATCCAGCCATCTTACTATTTCATGAACCAAAAAATGTGGAAGAATTAGCCAAATTAGGCAAAATAGATCTTATGCTCTCAGGCCATACTCATTACGGACAAATATGGCCCTACAATTTTATTGCTAAGTTCGTTTATGGTAAATATGTTTACGGGTTAAGTCTAGTAAACAATATGACTCAGTATACTTCGAGCGGTGTTGGCACTTGGGGTCCACCAATGAGACTGGGCACAAAATCCGAGATTCCGATATTCACACTCTACAGAAAATAACTAATAAAAAATCACCTCCATAAAGTAGGTGATTTTTTATTAAAAATATTGACATTACACTAACTTTAGCCTAATATATAGCAATTATAGTTAACTATCAAACAAATGAAATTTTCATCAAAACAACAAAAAATTATTATCGCCACTATTATTATCTTAATATTTGTCATGGCTGGTTTTTATAGAATCAATAAGCAATCAACACAACAAGTCGTAATGACCATGCCAGTAACTCAACAAGTGTCAACAATGAAACTTGCGGCAAATACTAAAAATGGCATTCTTAATGCAGAAGGAACAGTCAAGGCAGCCAGTAAAATTGACATTATTGCCATGACGAATGGTTCGGTCAAAAATATTAACTTTAAGGTTGGCGACAAGGTTGAGACTAATCAGCCATTGGTTAGTCTGCAAGACTCAACCCTTTCTACAAACTATGCAAACTCCAGCCTAAACTATTCTAACATTTCTCAAAATCGCGAAAACATCAATGCCCTAACCAATGAAATGCTCCAACAATCAGAGCTTGGTATTGCTCGCGCAAAAGAACTCCTGAATGCTGCGCAAATCAGTTTTGACAATGCTCAACTCAATATAAACAACGTCAAGGATTTACAATCAAAAAACAAGGAGGATATGAGAAATAATGCAATCGTGTCTATTGCAAACTACAATAATACCATCAATAGTGCCCTGGATCAAATAAATACTATTTATGGCATAAATGGCTATCAACTTGATGGCCTATCAGACACCTTATCAGTAAAAAACTCTCAACTGTTAATTAGCGGCAAAATTAGCTACCAGTCAGCTAGAGACTTGTATACTCAATCATCTCAACACAACTACTCAGCAGCCCAGGCAGAGATTGCTTTGTCTGAAACAATTAACACCTTAACTAAAACAAAAAAAGCCAACGATGACGTAATCTCTGTACTAGCAGCCTCCATAAGTAGTACAAAATTTCCGGAGTCATCACTAAATTTACAAAAAACCTCATTTAATCAACTAAGATCTACGCTTATTGGCAGTATTACTGCTGCTCAAACCAATTTACAGGCCCTACAAAACATTAATCTATCCAACAAAAGAGAATTAGATGGACTAAATACCTCATTAAAAGCTGCACAAAACCAAGTTTATCAGGCTGAACTTGGAGTTACAAACGCTGTTTCTGTGCTGAATAATAGCAAGCAAAGCAAGGAGCAACAACTTTTAATGTCAAAAACCTCATTAGATGGCGCTCAGGGCCAATTAAAACTAATTGCAACTCAACTTTCAGACCTAACCGTAAAAGCACCAATCTCTGGACAAATTTCTGCTAGAACTATTGAAATAGGAACAGAAGTTAGAGCAGGACAAAAACTTGGCGAAATTGCTCAAATAAATACCGTAAAAATCATGGTTCAGTTAACGCCAGAAGATGCTAGCCTGATTAAAATTGGTTCCACTGCCGTCATTTCTGACAATTTAAAAGGAGTTATAAACAACATATCCCCAACAGCAGACGCCTTGACCAAAAAAGTGCAGATCGAAATTATTATTGACAACAAAGACAAGAAATTAAAACCTGAAACCTTGGTAACCGTCACCTTACCAATCTCGAGTGACAAAATAGATACGCACGAATTTTTAGTCCCACTTTCTGCTATTACTGTTACTCAAAATGAAACCTACATATTTATTGTAAACGGCCATCAGGCCAAAAAAATTAATGTTGAGCTAATAAATGTTGACGGTGAGCAAGCCACTATTCGCGTAAAATTATCTGGCAAAGATCTTTTGATTATTGACGGCAACAAAACATTAAAAGATGGAGACCAAATTTCGATTTAAAATACTATCATGGAAAATAATCATAAAAATCAGACAACGGACGAATTATATTTAAATAAACTCGAGTTCAAGCCAGAACTTAGAAAAACCTGGTTAAATTTTTTTGTTACAAATTTTCGGGTTGTTATTTTAATGATCGTGCTACTTACAATGTGGGGCGTTTATTCATTCGCCACCCTACCTCGCGAGTCAAATCCAGAAGTAAAAATTCCGATTGCCATAATATCTACCGTTTATCCTGGTGTTGCACCAGCAGATATAGAAGAACTCGTTACCAAAAAAATTGAAACAGGCATTTCTAGTGTCAAAGGTATAAAAAAAATTACCTCCAACTCAGCAAATTCTGCATCAATCATAAGCGTTGAATTCAATGCAAACGAAGATTTGGTAGATTCAATACGTAGATTGCGAGACCAGGTGACTAGCATTAAAAATGAATTGCCACTCGATGCCAAAGACCCGATCGTAAAAGAAGTTTCATTTGATGACACGCCGGTTTGGTCAGTCGAAATAACTGGTCCTTACGATGGTTTTACTTTACGCAAGTACACAGATCAACTTCGAGATGAAATAGAAAAAATCTCAGGCGTCAGAGAGGTTATTGTGTCCGGTGGCGATGTAGCAGAAATATCCGTTGCCTATGATCCAGACAAGCTTGGATTATATAATGTCACAACAGATCAAGCCAATGGTGCTATTAAGTCACGCAACGTAGCCATTCCAGCTGGCAATTTTGATGGCGAAAAATATGTCTATGCCGTCAGAACTGATTCAAAATTTTTCACAGCGCAAGAATTAGCAGAAACACCGATTGGTCATGCAGATGATGGAACTCTTATACTTTTGAAAGACGTTGCTGTCGTCAAAGAACAAGCTATTAAAAAAACCACCATCACACGTAACTCTATAAAAGGCAGCAAGCCGGAGGCGTCAGTAAGCCTTAATATCATCAAAAAAACTGGTGGTAACGTGTTAGACACCGTAGATCAGGCTCAAAAGGTTATTGAGTCGGAACTAACAAAATACCCGCCAGGTATAAAATACTCAGTCTCAATTGACTATGCGAAACAGATACGCAAGGATTTTGACCAACTAACTCACGACTTTATCGTAACAATTATTTTGGTCATGTTACTCTTGTTTGTAATTGTCGGTTTAAAAGAAGCACTAGTGGCGGGATTAGCTGTACCGCTAGTATTTTTCGTAACCTTTGGAATGTTAAAATACTTTGGCATAAGTCTAAATTTCCTTTCTGTATTCTCGTTACTACTATCACTTGGACTGCTCGTCGATGATGCGATCGTGGTAGTCTCAGCCACCAAGCAATATTTAAAAACAGGAAAATTTACCCCAGAAGAAGCAGTTTTACTGGTGTTAAATGATTTTAAGATTGTTTTAACAACCACAACTCTAACCACCGTGTGGGCATTTTTACCACTCCTTCAGGCCACAGGCATAATTGGTTCATTTATAAAATCTATTCCAATAACTGTCTCCATTATTCTTGTCAGCTCATTGCTAGTCGCCCTCATGATCAATCACCCACTAGCCGCAGTACTTGAAAGAATCAGACTTACGCGCAGATTGTTTTTTACTATTCTTGCATCAATTTTTAGTTTAGCTATTTATTTAGTCTTAACTGGTAGCTTACTAATTATCCTGCTTGCCTTACCACTTATTTTGCTAATAATTTGGCTGCTTAATTGGTATCTTGGTAGCGGTAAATCAAAACTTATTGCCAATGAAGCCCTAATGGGGGCGGAATGGAAAAGTGATGAATTAATTAAATTAAAACTCAGGCGACAAGGTCAGCGACACGAAGGTGACCTGATGTCAAAATTAATTCACGGTGTTGCAAATTTTGAGATGGTCTTACCAATTTATGAAAAATATTTAAGACTAGCTATCGGCACTAAAAAAATGCGCCGACTCATACTTTCTGCTGTTGCTGGGCTATTTGTTCTTGCTATAGCTATGCCAGTTCTTGGTGTTGTGCCAACTGAGTTTTTTCCAGCATCAAATGCTGATTTAATTTTTGTAAACATGCAAGCGCCAACTGGCTTAAAAATTGAAGAAACCAGTAAAATAATTACTGAGGCGGAAAAAAAACTTCTCAACTATCCTGAAATTGAGAGTTTTTCGACCATTATAGGCTCTGGTGGCGTCAATTTAAATAGCGCTGGCAACACTGGCAGCGGTGGTAGTAACTTAGGTGCCATTACTATCAATTTGATTCCCAATGATAAAAGGTCTTTCAAATCATATGATTTTGCAACCAAACTTCGAGATGATTTTGAACATATTAACGGAGCCACTTTTACCGTAGACTCACCACGTGGCGGCCCGCCATCCGGTTCAGCTTTTGAAGCCAGAATAGTTGGCACTGATTTAGCCGTGTTAGATAAAATGGCCCACGACCTTGAGCCAATTTTAAAATCTACCAAAGGGATAACTAGTACAGATATATCCCTAAAAGCCTCTCCGGCAGAATATACCTTTACATTAGACCCTAAAAAAATGGAGCTATATGGCTTAAATTCGGCATATGTCGGCTCAGTTTTAAGATTGGCGATATCAGGCTCAGAAATAACTACAGTAGTTAGAGGCGGTGATGAAGTTAAAGTAATTGCCAAATTTGAGACCGAGAAAATTCCAGATTTAAAATCTATTCAAGACTTACAAATCTTAAATCTACGTAAGCAGTCCGTTTACATTAAAGATGTCGCCAAAATAGAACTCAGGCCTTCGGTTAACGCAATTACACGTATCGATCAAAAAAGATCTGTCTTATTATCTGGTGGAGTGGACGCAACTGCCAGACCCGCGGACGTGCTCAAAGCCTTTCAAAAAAGTGTTGCAGACGGTTACAAAATTCCAACTGGCTATAATATTGTTTACGGTGGTGAAAATGAGCAAAATAATGAGTCCGTCTTGTCTATTATTCGTGCTATGTTTGTGGCAGCCCTATTAATCATATCTACACTAATCATTCAATTTAATTCCTTCAAAAAAGCTGTTATAGTTTTGGTGACCATACCATTAGCCCTTATCGGTGTTTTTCTTGGCATGGCTGTAACTCAGATCCCCTTAAGTTTTCCTGGCTTAATTGGCATCTTGGCCTTATTTGGCATTGTAGTTAAAAATGCCATTATTTTGATTGACAAAATTAATCTCAATCTAAAAAGTGATATTGCATTTGAAGAGGCTATTGTCGATGCTGGTAAATCTAGACTTGAAGCAATTGTTATTACCTCGATTTGTACCATCGCTGGGCTTGTACCGATTACCCTAGCGAATGAAACATGGACAGCTCTCGGTAGTGCAGTCATATTTGGACTTCTCTTGTCTTCATTTCTAACCTTATTTATTGTGCCAACATTGTTTGTCAGTTTTGTGAACAAGGAATAATAAGTACATCACCTATAAACAGCCTGGCGTTTCACGTCAGGCTGTTTTTTATGTTATAATTTCATTATAAATAATTATTTTATGATATCAAAACAAGGAGAGTTGCAAAAATGGCCAGGCTTAACCCAAGCAGAAGTTATTCAAAATACAAAAAAATATGGCACCAACGAGGTTGTTAAAAAGAAAAGTGTCGGTCCATTTTGGATTTTTGTCTCAAAATTAAAAAATCCACTTTTTATCCTAATGCTCAGCATTGCAACCGTCACTTTTTTTCTAGGTGAAAAAGTTAGTTCCATTATCGTATTGTTAATGGTTGTACTATCAACGGTTTTGGATTTTTTGAATTCATACAAATCTCAAAAGGCAGTGGAAAGCTTAATTTCTCGCGTTTCAACTAAAGTTACGGTTATCCGAACCAGTTTAAAAATCGAAGTAGACTTCAAGTCAATAGTTCCTGGTGACGTGATTTGTCTTGTGCCTGGAAGTATTATACCGGCCGACTGTGAGATATTAGAGGCTGATGATTTGTATATCAATCAATCCTCACTTACAGGTGAGTCTTTGCCAATTGAAAAAATAGCCAAGACTGAGGCCACTAAAAAAAGTACATCGCAAGACACAATTGATCAATATACGGTTTTTATGGGATCGAGCGTTATTAGCGGTTTCGCGACAGTTATAGCTAATAAAACCGGTGCTGAAACTGAATATGGCAAAATTGCCAAACAATTAAACAAGCCTGATCCAAAAACAGATTTTGAAATCAGCATCACGAGCTTTAGCTACTTTATTGTAAGAATTATCTTTTACATGGTCAGCTTTGTAATGATTGTCTATCTTGTAAAAAATCTCGACAACCTCACAAAAAATGTTTTACTGGAAGCAATTACCTTTGCAGTGGCCATAACCATCGGCGTAACACCAGACATGCTTCCAGCCATCATGACCTTATGCTTAGCTAGAGGCTCGCAAATGATGGCCAAAAAAGATGTAATAGTAAAGCATCTTTCATCTATCGAAAATTTTGGCAGCATGGACATTCTTTGCACCGACAAAACAGGCACCTTAACAAAGGATCATATTTCACTGGTAAAACATCTCGACTACAAAGGTTCAGACAGCATAAAGGTTTTAGAATTAGGTCACTTAACCAGTCACTTCCATAATGGAATGCAAAACCCGCTCGATGATGCAATAAACGAGTTTAAGAATATTAGCGTCGCTGACTACGAAAAAATCGATGAAATTCCTTATGACTTCACTAGAAAACGTAGCTCCATGGTGATTGTAAATAAAGGAAAAAGACTTCTAATCACGAAGGGGGCGCCAGAAGAAATCTTTAAAATTTGTTCTAATATTGACGACAAGGGATTAATAAAAAATATAACCTCGGTTAGCTCAACACTAACTAAACAATTCAACAAATTAAGCCAAGATGGTTTTCGAGTTTTAGCTATTAGCTACAAAGAATTACCAAACAAAAAAAGCCAAACTGATTATAAATCAGACGTTGAGACCGAGATGACATTTTCTGGTTTTTTAGCATTTCTTGATCCACCAAAAGACGACGTCACTAATACCATTCTTGATCTAAATAAACTTGGCATCGAAGTTAAAATTCTAACTGGCGACAATCATTTATTAGCTCAAAAAATTTGTAAGGACGTAGGAATAAACGTTACAGGAGTTATTACAGGTGATGAACTCAAACAAATGAACGATATCGAATTATCGCGCCTTATTTTAACAACAACCATCTTTGCCAGGATAACACCAGATCAAAAAGAAAGAATAATTCTAGCTCTGAAAAAACTCGGAAAATCCGTTGGTTATATGGGTGATGGTATTAACGACGCCCCTGCATTAAAAGTCGCCGATGTCGGCATTTCGGTTAATAATGCAGTAGACATTGCAAAAGAAACGGCTTCCATAATTTTAATGCAAAAAAGCTTAAACTCCCTCAAAGACGGAGTTGAAGAAGGACGTAAAACCTTTCACAATACCACAAAATATGTACTCATGGGTCTGTCATCAAATTTTGGTAATATGTTTTCGATGATGGGAGCTGTAACCTTTTTACCCTTTTTACCCATGCTACCAACACAAATACTACTCAATAACTTCCTTTACGATCTATCACAAATGACGCTGCCAACCGACACTGTTGATGCAGACGATTTACTAAGACCTGCCCACTGGGATCTAAAGTTTATTCGCACCTATATGTTGGTTTTTGGTTTAATGAGTTCAATTTTTGACTTCCTGACTTTTTGGTTATTATATTTCGTTTACAATCTCGGCGAGGCTCAATTCCAAACTGGCTGGCTAATCGAATCCTTTGCAACACAAGTTTTTGTCATTTACATCATTCGTACCAAAAAAATTCCTTTCATTCAGAGTCGTCCTAGTAAATCCTTGGTTTTTTCAACTGTCGCTGCGGTTATATTAGTCTGGTCGATTCAATTTACGCCATTGGCTGTATTTCTAAAGCTCCAGGCACTGCCCGCGCCAATACTTGGTATCATAGTTGGATATGTTTTAGCTTATTTATTCTTAGTTCAGGTGGTAAAGTCTTTATTTTATAAGATCTACTTCAGAAATAAATCTGCGGTGACAATTGTTGAACCACAGATAATAAATTAACATGAAAATCAAAGCATATCTTAGTTTAATCATTGTCAGTCTAGTCCTGGTAGGTTTACCGCGCCTAAGTCAAGCCCAAAATCTAAGCGGCCTCATTCTAATTAATGTCGAACAACACGGCGAGGCTTGGTACGTCAACCCGGCCAATCAAAAACGTTACTATTTAGGTAAGCCTCAAGACGCTTTCACAGTAATGAAAAAGCTAGCAATCGGTATAAATTCCAGTAAATACAGTTTACTAAAAACAAGTATCCCACAATCACTTAATGGCAGAATTGTTATTAATGTTGATAACAAAGGCGCGGCATATTATATCAATCCTCGAGATAAAAAATTATATTCATTAGGCCGCCCAAATGAAGCGTTCAATTTAATGAAACAACTTGGCGTGGGTATTACTAATGCGCAATTGGGCAGTATAGACATAGAAACAGATAAACCACAAAACAAAAACTCAAATCAGTATTTACAAACTGAAAAGGAAATTCAAGATTTAGTAAACGATCAAAGACAGCTATACAATCTCTCAAGATTAAAATGGAATGATGACATTGCTAGTGTAGCCCGTGAGCACAGTCAAAATCAAGCCAGAGACAATCAAAAAATCATTGATCAAAATAAAATATGTAGCTACCCCTTTATTCATCACGAAGGCAATACCTTCGGACTCCATCACTCAGACAGACTTAGCAATAGAAATGTTTATTATCAATCAGCCAGCGCTGAAAACATCGCACTGATTCCAAAAATCAGAAGCACACGCTATGACAGCACTAATATTGAATCAGTTGATTGCCAGTCAGAAATAAACAAGTTAAATAAAAATTACGAATTAGCCATTGAAACTGCAAAAACTGATACGGAAAAAATCCACCTCCTTGAGGCTGAATTAAAAAATCGTCTTAGATTAACGAATTCATCGCAATCAATCAAAATAATAAGTCAAGAATTTAACTCCATAAAACAAATTGAAAATGATTCAGTTGTTGGCTGGATGAATTCTCCTGGTCATAGAAAAAATATTCTTAACGGCACATATGACGAAGCTGGTGTTGGTATTAGCGAAGTAAACGGCTATTATATAATCACTCAAGTTTTTATCAAGCGTGTCGATTGTGGCTACAAAGGAGGCACCTGCTGCCAAAGAGAAGGTTATTATCCTTACTGCTACATTCCATGGAGTTGCGAAAACAATATATGCAAATAAAGAAAAGACTCCATAAACATGGAGTCTTTTCTTTACTCTCCGCAAATCTATGATACAATAATAATAATTAATCTAAACTATAAATATGACAACTCATCAAGATAACTCAGATATGGCCGAAGGTCCAATAATAGCATCAAAGCAAAGCTTTATCTTTGGTGTTACTGTTGGCGTCGCCGCTACAGCCATTTTAACACTCATTTTGGTTGGTTCTGGCACACTTAATGCAGGTAGTCTAAATAATGATTCTTCAGTTAGTAATATTAAGCCATTAAATAACAAAGCCTTAGCCGGCCTAAAAGCTTCAGAAAAAAAAGACGTTAAGCTTACAAAAGCAGATCACATTCGCGGCAATAAAAACGCCAAAGTGACTATTATTGAATATTCTGACATGCAATGCCCCTACTGTGCTAGGTTTCACGAAACCATGCGCCAAATCATGTTAGCCTACCCTAACGATGTTAATTGGACATTTAGACATTTTCCTTTAGAGTCAATACATCCTTATGCCAAAAAAGCGGCTGAAGCAGCTGAATGTGCTGGCGATCAAGATAAATTCTGGGAATATACAGATAAGCTCTATGATAATCAGGGTAGTATTTCAGAATCATATCTAGGCCAAGTGGCGACTGAACTAAATTTAAATATCGATAAATTCAACTCGTGTTTAGCAACTAATAAATTTGCAGCCAAGATTGATGCTGACGCAGCTTCGGGTAGATCTCTAGGGGTACAAGGCACTCCTGGTAGTTTCATAAATGGCCTTTCTGTTCCAGGAAATTTACCTTTCAGCTCGCTTGAACCAATCATTAAAGAAGCTTTACAATAATAACATGGCCCTTTTTTTCTTCCTTTCTATTATTATAGGCATCGGAATGGCCAAGTGGTTTGGCTCTATGGCAAAATAATCAAACAAATAATAATTAAAAAAAGAGGCCCAGGAAGTAGGTCTCTTTTTTTGCTCTCTCTGTAATATGTAAGCTCCCACTTACTAACTTAATGTCTGCCATAGCATCTCGAACCATCCGCAATTCATCTCATAAATATTCCGATCATTTATCAGTACTGTAATAATTCTTTCATTATCAACGGTTTGATAGGCTATTTTATTATCGTAAATCTTAACTGATGTTTTAAATATCGTCAACCCGGAATTCAAATATCTAATTTCCAAGTTTTGATTATTTACCATTACTGACTTTCCATTTACCACAATCATTCTTTGCTTGATAGACCGGGAATTTAAAAATTGACTATAATTTTGAATAATTTCAGCAAATTTTTCATCCACAACATTCCTAGCATCTAAAAAAATCAACTGCTCTGTTTCAAGTTTCTGATTCTCATTTAAAAAATCCCTTAAACCTGCTTCTCCTTCAAAAAAACTGGTGGCAGGCTTTAAATTTTTCAAATTATAGTCAGAAGAAATCTCCGGCAACGCTCTTAAAAACTTTTCACGCTCAAGCTTGGTGTTTTTTTCCTTTTCAATGTACAGGCTTTCAATTTTAGATGGATGCTCAGCCTTAAATCTCGTAACCCCACCATATTTATCTATCTTCTGAATCAAACTCAATTCACAAAGCTCCTCTAGCGCCTTATACACAACACCACGCGGTTTGTCTAAGGCTTTCGCTATCTCAATAACTTTTAAATCATTTACCGAATACAAGAACCCAAGAATTTCAGCCTGAGTAGGGGTGAGTCCGGCTTGTGTGAGGAGTTCTAAAAGCATGATTTTTTTAATAACCTCATCCCTGTCCTTTATCTAGAATTGAGAACGGGGGACTTCCTCTCAATTCTAGATAGGACATGGACGACGTTGTTATATTTATAATATCATTTTTTTAAATTATGTCAAATATTAAAGTTACACTTTATATAAAATTGCTAATTTTAAAATATTAAATGTAATTATTATAAAGTACAAAATACTTTAAAATTTTTTATCTATGTATATTAAAATAATATCACAATAAATATTAATGTCAAATTAATAAAATACAAAAGCATTTTTTAGGCTAAAATTAAATATATAAATGAATTATTATTTATCATAAATGTTATTTTTTGCTACAATAATGTCACTAATCTCACAAAAATGCTTTTAAAACCTCAATCAGAAATTAGAAAACATTATTTTCTAAATCGCTATGTCGTTATAACCCCGGGCCGAGCTAAGCGCCCATTAGATGTGCACGAGCACTCAATCATTGAAAAAACCGAATCTTGCGTGTTGTGCCCTGCAAAAATAGAAAAAAACTTAATACTAGACTGGACTGGTAATAAAAAAAAATGGCAGATAATGGTTCTAAAAAATAAGTTTCCAGCCTTCACCATAAATAACCCCAAAGCCCAGGGCCAACAAGAAGTTATTATTGAAACCCCTATTCACGGCCAATATATGGCTGAATTAACACTTGAACATTTAACAAGAATTCTAAAAACTTATGTCAGTCGCGTTAAGCGCTTTGAGACAGATAAAAAAATTAATTATATATTAATTTTTAAAAATAGCGGTTCTAAGGCAGGGGCATCCCTACATCATTCACACTCTCAAACGTTTGCATCTCATTTACTACCACCTAAAATTGCCGAGAAACTAGCCCAATTTACGGCTTACCAGCAAGAGCACGACTCTTGTCCGTATTGTGACGCAATTAAACTTGAAATCAAAAACAAATCTAGAATTATCTCAAATAACTCGTTAATTACTACTATAGCGCCCTACGCAAGTGAGTATCATTACGAAGCCTGGATATTACCAAAACGACATGTTGTAAGTATCACCGAGTTAACCACCAAGGAATTAGTTGCAATTGCCGAACAACTCAAATTAATATTATCAAAATTAAAAGAACAGCAAATTTCGTTCAATTTTTCCTTTGATTATATCCCGGGCAATCTTAATGATCACTTACATATCAAAATTCAACCTAGAGACTCAACCTGGGCTGGAGTAGAGATGAATACAGGCTTAGTAATCAATTCCATACCGCCAGAAGACGCCGCTAAATTTTACAAATTCAGCAAATAATCACCACACTATTTATATTTAATACAACAAAACAGCTAAAACTAGCTGTTTTGTTGTATTACTTAAAGTTGATTATATTTTCAAGCACGTCTATACTAAATACATAATAATTCAATCAAAATATGCCAATTCCTCAAATACAACACGATGAATATGCTTGGCGCCAAAAACAAAACAAGCAGCATAAAAAAGGCCATTTTACCTCAAAGTTTTTTTTCTTGAAACTTTTTTTTGTTATTTTAGTAATTTCATCACTAGGATTGGTTGGTGGCTTTTTTTGGCTATCTAAAGATTTACCAAATCCAAATGGTTTAATGAATCGAGAGGTGGCTCAAAGCACTAAAATATATGACCGCAAGGGTGAAACCATTTTATATGAACTTCATGGTGACCAAAAAAGAACACTTGTTGATCTTAAACAAATACCAGATAACGTTAAAAATGCAACCATAGCTATAGAAGATAAGGACTTTTATCATCATGGTGGTTTCAGTGTTTGGGCAATCTTCCGTACTATTGTTATGAATGTTCTAAAAGGTCAGAAAGCTGGTGCCTCCACTTTAACTCAACAATTTGTAAAAAATGCCATTCTAACAACTGAAAAAAGTTACACCAGAAAGTTAAAAGAATTAATTTTAGCTTACAGACTCGAGCAAAGATTTAGCAAGGATGAGGTTTTGCAAATGTATTTAAATGAAATACCTTATGGTTCAACTGCTTATGGAGTTGAATCTGCAAGTCTTAAATATTTTGGTAAAAATGTTAAAGACACAAACCTATCAGAAGCGGCAATATTAGCCGCTCTACCACAAGCTCCAAGTCGTTATTCACCTTATGGTAATAACAAGGATTTATTAATTGCCAGACAACATTATATTCTAGACCAAATGGTAGACCAGGGCTACATAACTTCTAATGAAGCCGAGGAGGCCAAATCGGCAAAACTAGAATTTAAACAACAATCTGAAAACATCCTTGCCCCTCACTTTGTCATGTATTTAAAGGATTTACTCGAAGACAATTATGATGCAAAAACCATAGAACAAGGTGGTTTAAAAATAATTTCCACGATAGATTTAGATAAACAAAAAATTGCCGAAGACGTTGTTAAAACGCGTGCACTTAAAAATGCCAAAAATTTCAACGCCACTAATGCGTCCCTAGTTTCTATAGACCCAAAAACAGGACAAATTTTAGCATTGGTTGGTTCTAGAGATTATTTCGATACTCAAATAGACGGACAGGTTAATATTGCCCTCGCAAACAGACAACCAGGATCATCATTTAAACCTATAGTTTATACAGCAGCTTTTATTAAAGGCTATACACCCGACACAATATTATATGATGTAGTTACGAACTTCTCCACCGATCCGGATAAAAAATACGAACCACATAATTACGACTTAGCAGAGCATGGTCCAATCACCATTAGAAAGGCATTGGCAGGTTCTCTAAATATTCCAGCCGTTAAGGCCATGTATCTAACAGGTATTAACACCGTCATGGATTTTGCAAAACAACTTGGTTACACCACATTAAACGACAAAGATCGCTTTGGTCTGTCACTAGTCTTGGGTGGTGGCGAGGTAAAACTTTTAGAACATGTTAATGCTTATGCTACGTTTGCCAGAGATGGTCGTCAAAGTCCTATTACCGGTATTTTAAAAATTGAGGACCGAAATGGAAAAACACTTGAAGAATACAAGGACAAATCTATTGTTGTTTATGATGGACAAATTGCCAGACAAACAAACAGTATTCTATCTGACAACAATGCCAGATCATACATCTTTGGCACAAAGAACTATTTAACACTAGGTGATCGACCAGTCGCCGCCAAAACTGGCACAACCAATGACTACAAGGATGCCTGGACAATTGGTTATACACCATCAATTGTGACCGGTGTTTGGGTTGGTAATAATGACAATTCCTCAATGAGTAAAGGCGCTGATGGCAGTGTTGTTGCCGCCCCAATCTGGAATGAATACATGAAAAAAGTATTAATTGGCACACCAATTGAGGAATTTAAAAAACCTGAAATCATCAAAACAGATAAGGGCGTCTTAAACGGTGTCGCCACCTCAACACAGCCAACAAAAATCGATAGAGCCTCTGGTTTACTTGCTACTAATCTAACACCAGAATCATATATTAAAAATATTTATTTTAGTGCACCGCACGACATTCTTTATTATGTTGATAAAGATAACCCACAAGGCCCATTACCTAAAAATCCTAGCTCGGATCCTCAATTTTTAAACTGGGAAGCCGGTGTAAAAACATGGGCTTTAAAAAATAATTTATATTCAACCAGTACTGAACCAACAGAAAGTGATAATTTACACATCGCTGAAAATTTGCCAATAATCTCTTTTATAAGTCCAATAGAATCTACAACTTTATTAGACCCTATACTAACCACATCGATTTCAGTAACCGCTACACGAGGAATAAAAAAAGTTGAATATTATTTGGACGGTAAATTTTTAGACGTTACTACCTCAGAGCCATTTTCATTAACCAAAAACATCTCCTTTATTAATAATGGTCAACATGAATTAAAAGCAAATGCCTGTGATGATATTGATAATTGCACAACTACTAAAATACAAATAACCACAAATATTCCAAACAACACCGCCAACGAAACAATTAACATATCAATTACAAATCCACCAAGTGAAAGTATCATCAAACAAAGCGATTTTCCAATTACTTTAAAACAAAATATTAGCAATCCAACTGGCATCAAAAACTCAATCTTTTACTTAATTTCATCTGATGGTAAAACCACCGAACTAACAAGCACTAAACCAATTAATAATAACGACACCTGGTGGCTTAAGCCGCCAGCTCCAGGGAAATACGAATTGTATAGCCAAAATACAAATTGGAACGATACAATGTTTAAATCACCATCAATTAATCTGGAAATAAAAAAATAACATCCTTTAAAATATGAAAGATATTTACAAAAAAATAATTATTACCTCAGTCTTTAGTCTTTTGATTTTAGCTGCTATTGGTCGGGCAATAATTCTCATGAGAAGTAATTATGATTCAAAAACCCTTAATTTAAAAAATAATAAATCACAAACTTCAGTCAATTTTAGTGTCGAAGCCGGACAAATTGCAATTCAAACAGGACCACTAGTTAAAAACAAGCAGGCCAGTGAAATAGTTTCAATAGATCTCCCTGGCACACTTTATTCACCCCCCAAAGAGATAGATAAAGTCAGTAAATCCGCCTCTAATTGGAAAACCCCATTAGAAGCCATGACAGCTGACTTCTCAGCTTTCAAATCTGACGATACTGACTGGATTTTAAATGATTTTATTCCCGAAGAACAAAAAGCCTTAAAAGAAGACTTCCTTAATAATAAAGATTTAAGAAAAAGAAGTCTCGACATTTTTACAAAAAGAAAATCACGTTCAATCCTGGGTGAAATTTACATTGAAAAATACCTAATCTTTATCGCTAAAGATTCTGGGCAAACAGAGCCGCAACTCTACACTTTCAAAGAAACAGCATCTGGCTGGAAAAGAACCAACGCCTTATCTAATAATGAAAGTTTTAGTATAATCACTGCAGCTATATAT
>Ga0194059_1000219_pt1 | contig 27985 bp, 19 predicted proteins | sample SepL6211m_MetaG_FD_163426 | JGI IMG/M metagenome (GOLD analysis project Ga0194059, IMG submission 163426) | Anoxic zone freshwater microbial communities from boreal shield lake in IISD Experimental Lakes Area, Ontario, Canada - Sep2016-L626-11m | ecosystem: Environmental > Aquatic > Freshwater >...
CCTGCCAATCTCGACTTCCTTGCGGCAGGCGAAACCATTACTTTCAGTTACACTATTACCGCTACTGACGACTCTGACGTCAGCACCAGCACCGACATCACCTTCACCATTACCGGCACCAACGACGTACCAACCGTCAGTACCACCGCTCCTGTCGGGTTCACTGAAGCGCTTGATGCATCGGCTCAGATACTGGTTGACAGCGGCACCATCACTTTCGGCGACCTTGACTTCAACGATGACGTCACCATAACTTCCGCTCCTGCCAACGACATCGTCTGGAGCGGCGGTACTATCGATACCGCCCTTGCTGCGCAGCTGGAAGCCGGATTCGTCGCTGAGGCCGTCAATGCTCTTCCTGGCAGCATCGCCTGGACCTATAACGCCGGGCCTGCGAACCTTGATTTCCTTGCGGCAGGAGAAACCATTACTTTCAGTTACACTATTACCGCTACAGACGATTTTGGCGGCGTCAGCAGCACACCGGTCACCTTCACAATCACTGGTACAAATGATGCCCCAGTAGCTGTAAACGCGACCACAGCAGCAACCGAAGGCGGCGCAATTATTACCGGTTACGTCACCGCCTCCGACGTAGACGCCAACACCACTCTAACGTACAGCCTCACAGAAACCGCCCCTGCCGGGCTAACCTTTAACGCGGACGGCAGCTACAGCTTTGATCCGACTAATGCCGCTTACGACCACCTTGCTGAAGGCGCTACACAAGACGTTGTTGTCAGCTTTACAGCCAATGACGGTATGGCAGACTCCAACATAGAAACTCTGACAATCACCATCACCGGCACCAACGATGCTGCTGTTATTACCGGCACCAGCACCGCAGCCCTTACTGAAACCAATGTGGCTCTTACAACCGGCGGCACACTAGCCGCTACCGACGTAGACAGTTCCCCACTGTTCGTCGCCCAGACTGCGACAGCAGGCAGCAACGGGTACGGCAGCTTCAGCATCGGCACCGACGGCATCTGGAGCTATACCATGAACAGCGCCCATGACGAGTTTGTGGGTGGCCAGAACTACACCGACAGTATCACTGTAACGACTGTAGACGGTACTGCCCAGGTGGTTACCGTTACTATCACCGGCACCAACGACGCTGCTATTATTAGCGGCACCAGCACTGCAGCACTTACTGAAACCAATACGGCTCTTACAACCGGCGGCACACTAGCCGCTACCGACGTAGACAGTTCCGCACTGTTCGTCGCCCAAACTGCTACAGCAGGCAGCAACGGGTACGGCAGCTTCAGCATCGGCACCGACGGCATCTGGAGCTATACCATGAACAGCGCTCATAACGAATTTGTGGGTGGCCAGAACTACACCGACAGTATCACCGTAACGACTGCAGACGGTACCGCCCAGGTGATTACCGTTACCATCACCGGCACCAACGACGCCCCGGTATTCACTTCTGGCACTGTTGGCAACGTAGACGAAAATGCACCAGTCAGCACTGTTATCTATGCTGCCACAACAACCGATGTTGATGGTCCAGCTCCTGCCAGGATCTACAGTCTCAGTGGTGCAGATGCAGCATTGCTCAATATCTCGAGCGACGGTCTCGTCACGCTGAAAAATTCAGCCGACTTTGAAACAAAAGCCAGTTACGCTTTTGATGTAATTGCAAGTGATGGCACTGATAGCACTACTCAGGCTGTGATAGTGTCGATCAACAACATAAACGGTGAAGGCCCCATTACAATTCACGCTCCAGCTGGCAACTTTACTTTTGATAATAGTGGAACGGACCCGATATTCATAACCGGAGTTACGCAGGGAAGCACGGTGACGTTAACAGGGCCTGGTACTACTACACTTAGCAGCCCGAGCGCTGACGTTACCGTTGTAGACACCGGTACAGGGCACATAGTTGTTGATAACCCGAGTGGGAATGTAACTGTCAATAATAGCGGCAGCGGCACAACGACTGTAACGGGCGTCGTTTCCGGCAGTGCAATTACTGCAACAGGTACTGGCAACATTTCTATTATACCAGCTGGTGAAGTAGCCATTAACAACACTGGAACAGGTATTGTTACCGTTGAAGGTGCCGCCAATGGTACAATCATTCACACTAATGGTACCGGTGCAATTGTGATTAATACGCATCTCGGTGCCGGAGAGAAAATCATTGTTTTTGCCGACGCAGCGCATGACAATATTCATATCACCAATAGTGGTGCCGGTCAGGTTGATGTTCGGGGCGATCTTGTCCTTGGCACAACCGATCCTATGACACTTACACTCAACGGAAACAATACAACCGTAATTACAGAGACCGGCACAGTGAACCTCGGTAATGCACCGCTCATCTTAAGCCTGGCTCCAGGTTATTCACCGCTGGCCAATGACAGGATTACTCTGATTAACAATGATGGCACTGACGCAATTGTCGGCACCTTTGCAGACTTGCCTGAAGGTGGGAGTACTCTTGTCGATGGGAAACTCTTTTACATCACGTATGCCGGTGGCGACGGAAATGACGTTGTGCTCCACATGAATGTACCTCCCGTCATCAGCGGTATTCCCGGAGGCGTATCAAGTGTTGCCGTTGGTCAGATTACCCAACTTCCCGATTTTGTTATAACTGATGAGAACGGCACCCTTAATGTTACTCTTACCGCCACTAATGGCACTATCAACGGCTTAACTGACGTTGACACAAACATTGCCGGTATTCAGTTGGTCGGTACTGCGGCAGAAATTAACAGCGCCATCGCTGCTGCTACCTTTACCGCAGCAGCAGCTGGTGAAGCACATATCAATATGGCTGTGACAGATGCGGGTAGCGCAACCACAAACGCCACATACCACATGTCGGCTTACGACGAAAGTCAAGTTCCTACACCTGGTGGTGGTACTGGTGATGGTAATGGTGACGGGATTCAGGACAGCTTACAGGGGAATGTCATGTCAGTCCAGTTCCTCAAGACACCAACCGTCAGTACGCCTGGCGAAGCACAACAGACATTCATTACACTTGTTTCCGATGCAAGTGCCGGTGACCCGGACAGCAACACTGTTGTGTTGACAAAAGTGCAGCAGTTAGACGCACCAAACCACCCTGCATCTATGAATATGCCACTGGGACTGCTCTCCTTCAGTGCCACTGAACAACATAACACTTCCGAACCTTCCGAAACCTTCAGCTTGTTTGTTGACAGCACTCTTAATGTTAACGGCTACTGGGTTCAGAACGCTACCGGTATGTGGGAAAACCTCGCTACCAGCATTGTCACTGCGGGTGGTAAAACAAGAATTGACTTTGCAATTACTGATGGCGGTGCCTTTGATACGGACCATAGTGCCAACGGCATAATCGAAAATACAGGAGCTGCCGGTTCCATGCCGCTATCGATTGTGGGAGCTGCACCGGATAGTGCTTTGAAAGGGTTCCTTTTTTAACATATGGCCTGTTAACGGCAAAATAATTTAAAATGAAACAGAAATAAAAAGGAGTTGCCAATGAAATTGAATCAGTTAGTAACAGTTGCACTGTTTATGACCCTGCCTCTCGTAGGCGGGTGTGGTGGTGGCGATGATGGAGTGGTAGTTATCCCGGAAATCAAGGGTTTTTGGAGTGATGCAGCAGGAGCAAATTCTGCGATCGTATTGGCAAATGGTGACTCGTGGACGATGTCACTGAATTCCGGTGGTGCGGTTACCAGTTTCTCGCGACTGCAGTCGACGAAAACCGGAACGAGTTTCAGCAGTGTCGGCACAAGATATCTGCTGCAGACTGGAACCACAGAAGCTGCAACGGCTGCCGGCACATTTAAGCCCAAATTGACTCTTACAGGGAAATTGACTACTGCAAGCGAAAGCATAGACTTTGTCTTTGCCTATAACACGCGCTACGATACTCCAGCGCTGCTTGCCGATGCAGTGGGCAGTTGGACAGGTACATTTAACAATGGCACCAGCAGTCGTACCATGAATATCGCCACAAACGGAGCCCTGACTGGAACCAGCACTACCGGTTGCAGTTATCTCGGAACCGTGTCACCCCGTAGCGCTGACCCGGCGGTTTTTGATGTAAACTATACAGAAACGTGTGTAGTCGGCGCTCCTACTATTCTCAACGGTATAGCCACTCTGAACGGTGCTAAAACGGGCATTTCGATTCCTGCAACGACAATTGACAAAAGCAGCGGCGCTCTTTTTGTGGGTCAGAAGAATATGCTTTAAGATTGCCTGTAGTCACCTGATAGACAGAAGTGACCCGGTAAAAGATCAAAAAGCCCCGAATAAATCGGGGCTTTTTGTTTGTTCCCCAGGCTTTTCACTAGACCGGCAAAGGCAGCGGCTTTATTTAGAGGTGGAATAAAGCCTCTGTTTTCAAGTTATTGTGATAGAACTTTCCTCAGATTACCCACTAATAAACAGACGATAAGATATACCAGAGCATAGTCTAACGCATTCCATTCATACAGGTGTGTACCAATTTTAACATGATCAAAATAATCGGCCAGAGTCTTCGCTAATATTATTTCCACTATACACAATATGCCAATAGATCTGGTTGTGTACCATGTCGCTAAACCAAGGCATGTTATGTACAGTACATCTAAAGACAGTTCTCCGGTTAAGTAATCAATATAACCGAGCACACATACACTGAATGTTATAATTGCAAATACTTTTACCAAGTATGAAACACTATATTTTGTTTTGGTATATTGCATCATTTACCTACAAAAACAGTTATTATGTACCAGGTGGTATTATGTAATTAGACAGAACCACTGTCAATAAAACGCTTATAATCCATGTCATTAACTTTAATATGAGTACAAAACCAGTGCAGCAAAAAATCTCTTATCTTGGTTGACATGGGTGTATCAATAATTTCGCACTGCCTGCGGATATATTTTATTGAATCAATAAATGTTGCATGTTCAGCCTCATGTTCTACACGTCCAGGATAGGAATATGTAGTAAAAATATCCTCTTCAGCTGAAAAGTGAGAGTTTGCGTATTGCTGCAATTTATCTACAATCGGAAGCAAAACAGAATTAGGCTGATTATATTCTGCGGCAATATTCAGCTCGTTTATGATATTAATCAGCTGTTTATGCTGGCTGTCAATCTGATCCAAGCCTAATTCAAGCTCGGTACTCCATTTCAGTAGCTGCATTTAACCGGCTCCATGTACTTTTTCTGGAATGTAAAAGCTTTCTAAACGGTGTGATGACTCTTTGCCAGATAATAATCATAGCTTCCTTCATACACCCGCATCTCGCCATGATCAACTTCAAAAACACGATCTACCAGCAAGCGCAGAAAATGCCGGTCGTGACTGACAAGAACAATAGTGCCGCCGAAATTTTTTAACGTCTCCAGCAGCATCTCCCGGGAACGGATATCAAGGTGATTGGTCGGTTCATCCAGAATCAGGAAATTGACCGGACGGGCCAGAATAGTCGCCAGCACCACCCGGCTTTTCTCACCGCCAGATATATTTTCGATGCGTTTTTCAACCGTGTCACCTGAGAAAAGAAAGGCGCCAAGCAGGTTCCGGATCATTCCGATGGTAGCAAGCGGCATACAGTCCTGCAGGGTTTCAAAAATAGTTTTTTTAGGATCAAGAAGATCCATTGCATGCTGACTGAAGTAACCTATCTCCACATTAGCACCAATCGTTACACTTCCTTCTGTCGCTTCTGTCTGGCTGGCAAGAATTTTGAGAAAAGTTGATTTTCCCGCACCGTTCACTCCGACAACAGCAATTTTGTTGAGCCGCTTCACCATCCCGGAGACACCATGAAAAACCGGTTTTTCATGGCCATCGGGGGTTATCCATACTTTTCCCAGATTTTGAAAAGCGGCGACATCATCACCGCTGCGGGGTGGTTCGGCAAATCCAAAACGGACGGTACGCTCTTCTGCGGGAATCTCGATACGCTCGATCTTCTCCAGTTTTTTGACACGGGATTGTACCTGGGCTGCATGGGAAGCGCGGGCAGCAAAACGGGCAATAAACTCCTCTTCTTTAGCGAGCATATCCTGCTGTCTGTTGTACGAAGCAATCAACTGCTCCCGTCGGATCTCCCGTTCCCGCTCATAGAAGTCGTAATTTCCGCCATACGTCGTAACCGTAGAGTTGGCAACCTCAATAATCCTGGTTACAACCCGATTCATGAAATCACGGTCATGACTGGTCATCAGAAGCGCCCCTTTAAATTCACTTGAGAGCCATTCTTCCAGCCAGATAATCGATTCGACATCCAGATGGTTGGTTGGTTCATCAAGCAGCAGCACATCGGGTTTAAGGGTCAAGATACTGGCCAGGGCGATACGCATCTTCCATCCGCCACTAAACGATTCAACCGGGTGATTATAGCGGTCAGGGCCGATCCCAAGTCCGGTGAGAACCGCCTGAGCACGCGAATCGAGGTCATATCCTTCCATATGTTCAAACTCTTCAACTGCTGTGCCATAGCGTTCCAGAAGATCAGCCATCTGTTCGTCGGACTGAGGTTCGCACATAGCTGCTTCCATCAGCTGCATCTCAGCTGCAAGTCGCACCGTCGACCCGCACGTTGCCATAACTTCCTCAAGTGCGGAGCGCCCCGACATTTCACCGACATCCTGAGAAAAATAGCCGATGGTTGTCTTTTTCGGTAGAATCACTTCGCCTGCATCCGGCTCCTCCTGCCCGGCAATGATACGAAAAACTGTCGTTTTCCCGGCGCCGTTCGGACCAACCAGGCCGGTGTGTGTTCCAGGCAGGATCTGGCATGATGCATCGCGAAACAGAATCTGTGATCCATGCTGCCTTGATATATTTGATAATTGGATCATCTGGTGAAACTCCCTGATTATTCGTTGTTGAGTAGTTACTATCTTTCAGGATTCATTATCTACATTGACCAGCCACACATACGGTACCATCCCGTAATTCCACCCGAGACAGAGCCGCCGGTACCCGGAATAGAGCATCCCTTCCCTGCCGCAGCAGAGAATTATCGGGGCCTTAAGATTAAGAGAACCGGCTGACTGCAGTGCATCTTCCATTCTGGAATAATTTTTCCGGTAGCCACGTTTTGCCCGGCCGAGATACCTCTGATACTCATCGTAGCTGTGATACGAGAGCGCAACAGTGATGTCACCCAACTTCGCGGCGCGGGGGTACGGAACCAGTGCCCCGCTGTCAAATCGGGAAACAATCCGCTCCCACGTTACCGCATGAGATGTATACCATTCCTGTTTTGCCGGATGATTAAAAAACTCCCAGCGCTCTTCTTCAATATCCGGCATCGACCAGGTGATACCGAGATGTGACCGTGTAATCATGGCATCTCCATCGCACAAAAAACCACAGGGCAATTTCCCTGTGGTTCAGTTGATACATAAGGCCGTACAAACAAAACTACAGCCTCAAATCGGCATGGCCATGGTACAGTTCATCCCGTTCCCTTGAAACATCATCGCTCTCAAGATACTCCTCAAAACCCATAGTCCGGTCAATGACTCCGCCGGGAGTAATCTCGATAATCCGGTTGGCAACGGTTGAGACGAATTCGTGGTCGTGCGAGGCAAACAGGACAACCCCGGTGAATGCAATCAGTCCGTCATTCAGGGCGGTAATCGACTCCAGATCGAGATGATTGGTCGGTTCGTCGAGAATAATCACATTGGCGGCGGTCAGCATCATACGCGATAACATACAACGAACCTTTTCGCCGCCCGAAAGCACCGTCGTCTTTTTCATGGCTTCTTCACCTGAAAAAAGCATTCTGCCGAGGAAGCCGCGCGCAAATGTCTCACCTTCCGTCGGCGGAGAATACTGACCAAGCCACTCCACCAGCGTCATGTCACGCTCGAAATACTGGCTGTTTTCCTTGGGAAAATAGGCACTGGTGATGGTAATGCCCCACCGGAAACTGCCGCTGTCCTGCTCAAGTTCGCCGGCAAGAATCTGAAATAGTGTGGTGCGGGCAAGCGTGTTGCCTCCGACAAAGGCAATTTTATCATCTTTCCGCACGATCAGGTCAAAGTTGTTAAGCACCTTGACGCCGTCTATTTCTTTCGTCAATCCCTGAATTTCAAGGATGATGTCACCACAGGGCCTCTCCGGCTTGAAAACGACATGAGGATATTTCCGCGATGAAGTAGGCATATCTTCAAGGGTAAGTTTATCAAGCAGCTTGCGGCGCGAGGTCGCCTGCTTTGCCTTGGAGGCATTGGAACTGAAACGCTGGATAAAAGCTTTAAGTTCATCAGCCCTTTCTGATACTTTGCGGTTTTCGTTCTGTTTATGCTTTAAGTTCAGCTGACTGGCATGATACCAAAAATCATAGTTGCCGACATAAATCTGAATACGCCCGAAATCGATATCAGCTGTGTGAGTACAGACCTGATTCAGGAAGTGACGGTCATGGGAAACGACAATCACCGTATTGGGAAAGCGGAAGAGAAACTCCTCGAGCCAGTTTATCGATTTAAGATCAAGATTGTTGGTCGGTTCGTCGAGCAGCAGCACATCCGGGTTTCCGAACAGTGCCTGGGCCAGCAGTACCCGGACTTTATCGCCCGGTTCCAACTCTTTCATCAATTTGGTGCGCAACTCTTCAGAAATGCCGAGACCATTAAGAAGCACTGCCGCTTCAGATTCGGCTTCATAGCCATTCATTTCAGCAAAGTCACTCTCAAGCTCGGCAGACTTGACACCATCTTCTTCACTGAATTCGGCCTTGGCGTAAATTGCTTCGCGAGCAACCATGACGTCATACAGCAGCTTATGTCCCATAATCACCGTATTGAACACGGTTTCATCATCAAAGGCAAATTGATCCTGACGGAGAACAGCGATGCGTTCGCGGGGACCGACAATGATTTCACCTTTGTCAGCATCAAGTTCACCGGCAAGTATTTTAAGAAAGGTCGATTTACCCGACCCGTTTGCCCCGATCAGTCCATAGCAGTTTCCGGGTGTAAATTTGATGTTAACATCTTTGAAGAGGACTCGTTTTCCGTAGGAAAGGGTGATATTTGCGGCTGCAATCATGTTGGTCTGGTGCTCCTTTGCAATAAATAAAAAACCACAGGGCTTAGGTGAGCTCTGTGGTTCACTAACGTGCTATTAATTAGCACAGTTATTATCTATGGGGCAACATTTTTCCTCTGCTTGTCAAACCGGAACACGTTAAACCGAAAGTTGCGCTATAATTTAATAGTGGTACCTCATATGTCGACGATGATATTTATTACCGGCTACTCATAAAACCATGGTGCAATTCACTCTCCATCCAGCAACTCACGCACCTGCGCCGCCATAGCGGACAGCGAGAACGGCTTCTGGATAAAATGCACGCCTTCATCAAGCACGCCATAATGAGCGATGACGTCAGCCGTATAGCCGGACATAAAGAGGCACTTTATACGGGGATAGATTGTCAGGATGTTTTTTGCCAGATTGCGGCCGTTCATCTCCGGCATGATCACGTCGGTCATCAGCAGATGAATTTCACCGCTCTGTTCTCTGGCCAACCGGGACGCCTCGCCCGGGGTTGCGGCTTTCAGAACGGTGTAGCCCTGGTTCTCCAGCATCGTGGCGGCCATGTTCAGAATTGCCGGTTCATCTTCCACCAGCAGAATGGTTTCCTGGCCGCGTGGGACAGGTACCGTCCCATCTTCATTCTGTTGTTCGCTCTTCTGCCCAACGTAGCGGGGGAGATAGAGAGAGAATGCCGTTCCCTGTCCCGGTTCGGAGTAGACGTTTACAAAGCCGTTGTTCTGCTTGATGGCACCGTAGACCGTAGCCAGTCCCAGACCGGTTCCCTTGCCCAATTCCTTCGTGGTATAGAACGGCTCAAAGATGCGGGATATTGTCTCCTTGTCCATACCTGTGCCGTCATCACTTACGGTCAAGCGGACGTACTCGCCGGGTGTCGCCTCCGGGAAGGCGGCACAATAATCGGCATCAATGGAGCAGGTGCCGATCTCTATGGTTATCCGGCCGATATCTTCGATGGCATCGCGGGCATTGACGCAGAGGTTGGCCAGGATCTGGTCAATCTGGGAAGGGTCAACCTTAATCAGGCAGAGCTCCGGTGCAGGCTGCCAGACAAGCTGAATGTCTTCTCCGATCAGACGCTGCAGCATGTTGAGCATGCTGGTAATGGTCTCATTGAGATCGATGACCTTGGGGATAACCGTCTGTTTGCGGGCAAAAGCCAGGAGTTGCCGGGTCAGATCGGCTGAACGTTCGGCGCTGTTTTTGATCTCTTTCAGATTATTACAGACCGGATTAGCCGGGCCAAGGTGCATCAACCCCAGTTCGGCATGGCCGAGGATGACACACAGCATATTGTTGAAATCATGAGCCACACCGCCTGCAAGTCGTCCTACCGATTCCATTTTCTGGGCCTGCTGGAGTTGCGATTCGAGCTTTATTTTATCTTCCTGGGCATGTTTGAGATCGGTTAAATCGCGACCAACGCCAAGAACTCCGATAAGTGAGCCACCGGCTTCATACATCGGAATTTTGGTGGTATACAGCAGGGCGCGATGGCCGTCATCGGCAAACGTAACCCATTCTTCGTTACTGCTGGGGCCGTCCGCTGCCATAGCCTTGCGGTCATGCTCCCGAAAGAAGTCGGCCATTTCCTTAGCCACAAAATCATAATCTGTTTTGCCGACAATGTCGGCTTCTGTGGCACCAAAGAACCGACCAAAGGTGGCATTGCACGCCAGATAGACGCCGTCAGCATCTTTCAGCCAGATCAGGTCAGGGATGGTATCCAGCAGGGTGCGAAAGCGGTTTTGATTTTCACGCAGCCTGTTTTCGGCCCGCTTGTGCTCGGTTATATCCCGCATAACATGAACAAAAGCAATGACACTGCCCGGTTCATCAAAAAGAGGTGATACCGTAACATCAAAAAAACCGTTCAGCCTCTTTTCCTCGATTTCGACAGTATGCACCTGGGCATCCTGTATCATCCCGATCGAAGGGCAACAGCACGGAGCAGCATTCAGCCCGTGCACCGCTTCGTAGCATTTCCGACCAACGATCTCTGCCACGGTTATACCGCACCGGTCAGCCATTGCCTTATTGACCCGGGTAATGGTGTGGTTGATGTCAATGATGGCAATCAGATCGGGAACTGCATCGAAAGTACGTTCCCAGTCTTTTTTTGCCCGAATGACCGCCTGATCGGCCTGCCGGCGTGCCAGAATCAGGGACCAGGTCTTCAAGGCAAGCGCCACGGAACGGGGCAAAGCCTCAAACGCCTCTGCCGTCTTGACGATGTAATCCTGAGCGCCGATCTTCATAGCCTCGACGGCAATCTGTTCATTACCGTGCGATGTCATGATGATAACCGGGCACGCTCCGGCAGCCAGGGCGACCAGGTCGCTGCCTTCACCATCCGGTAGTCGGTAATCAGTCAGGACGAGATCGGGAGGGCGCTGTTCTAAGGCCACCCTGGCAGCGCGTAATGTACCGACCTGCTTCAGGCAATACTCTTCAGAAACATTCTCAAAAGAGTGTTGAATCAACCGGGCATGGTCTTTGTCGTCTTCAACAACCAGTATCACAGGTGCAGAGGGGTTATCTGTCAGCATGGGAAATTCCTTTTAAGCCCCCTCCTGTACTTAAGGAGGGGGTTGGGGGTGGTGTTTTTCACCACGGATGGCTGTTCCAGGCCAGCCAGTAAAAACCCAGGTCCTTCAGCAGCTTGCTGAAGTCAACAAAATTAACCGGTTTGGTCACATAACTGTTGGCGTGATATTCGTAGGCCATCGCCATATCCTTCTCGGCATCAGAGGTGGTCAGGATGACCACCGGAATAGCTCGCAAGGTCTCACTGGTCTTGACCTCCTTGAGTACATCCAGCCCATCCACTTTGGGCAGACGCAGATCCAGCAGCATCAGGTGCGGCATGGGGAATAGTTTGCGATCGACAAATTTGCCCCGCCCGTACAGATAGTCGAGCGCCGCCTGACCATCTTTGACATGGTTAATGGTATTAGCCACCTGAAAATCCTCCATGTTACGCATTATCAGTTCAGCGTGGTCAGGGTTGTCCTCTACCAGCAGAATAGTCAACGGTTCTCCGTTCATTTTGGTGCCTCCTTTGTCGTCGTAAAACAAAATCTGCTTCCTTTTCCTTCCCCCTCCGACTCCACCCAGACCCGGCCGCCATGCACCTCGATGATCCGCTTGACCAATGCCAGGCCAATTCCTGTCCCGCCGCTTTCGACATCCAGCTTGTTGAACAGGCCGAAAATGATCTTGTGATATTTTTCATCAATACCGATACCGTTATCCTGCACAAAGAAGATATACTCACCGGCTTCTTCCCGCATACCAATCTGGATCTGCGGATCTGCCTGATCACCCATGTAATTGATCGCGTTCTCAAGCAGATTCTGCAGCACTTCAGCCATGCGCCGCCGGTCACAAAAAACCTCCGGCAGACCGGGCTGTATAGCAACAGTCCGATTGCGATTTTTCAATGGCCCGGCCAGTTGCGCCAGCACATCCGCCACCAGCAGGTTCATATCCACCGTTTCCGAAGTTTTGATGATCCGGCCGATTGTTGAGAGTTCCAGCAGGTCGCGCAGCAGGTCGTTCATCTTGTCGGCGGCATCGCTGACCCGCTTCAAGTCTCCCGCCATGCGCTCGTAATTACCCTTTGCAAGATCCTTTTCCAGTGAACCGGTAAAGCCCTTGATAGTAATGATCGGACTCTTCAGATCGTGGGAGACGGTGTAGGTAAAACGCTCCAGTTCGGCGTTCTTTTGCTGGAGTTCTTTCGTGCGCTCGGATACCTGCTGCTCCAGATCCTGCTGCCACGTCTGCAGCTGGGCAACCATCCCGTTGAAAATCACGGCAAGTTGACCGATTTCCGCGCGGTCTGTTTCCGGGGCACGGGCCGCGAGATCACCGGATGCTATCCGCTCGACTGCACCGGTCAGTTCTCTGATCGGTCGGGACAACTGTTTCGCCATAAGAATACAGAGAGCGAGTCCCACTATGAACATGGCAAACCAGAGGGCTAATTGAAGGCGGAGATCGTCCCGGACCGGCTTGGCGGCTATGTGCTGATCCACCTTGAGAACCAGACCCAACGAGATACCACGATCAAACTTGACCTGTCGATAGAAGGCCAGCACCGGTTGGCCAAGATGATCCAGGCCATAATACGGCCCTTCTATGCCGGACAAGGCAAGACGTATCGGTGAAAATTTATTTACAGCCGAAACGGGAGTGCTCGTAAACGTAACTCCACGAGCGTCCAAATGGAACTGTGCAACCTCTCCTCCAATTGTAACACCGAGATCACCTCCCCATTCGTGGGAAATAATGTTGCTGCGGACTGACCAGATAAGGGGGCGCAGGGACTCCTCAAGGTTACATTCAGCAACCAGAATGGCAATGATCCGATTTGATGAATCTGTGGCGAGCAGTTGCCGCAAAATCCGCAGATGTGGTTTTTTGTCAGCGGCGATGACTATTTCTACTATTTCCAGGTAACCGGGGAGAGTCAGTCGGGCAAATTTATCGGGAGCGATGCCGATATCAGGTGCACTCCGCGCATCGCCAAACCCGCCGCTTGATGCCCGAACGGCGGTGGTGAACGGGTCGAAAAGTACAACGGCAGCAACATCAGGGTGGCTCGCCAGGAATGACGCGAGTTCATCCGCAAGCTCTTTACCTGAGCGGGCAGACCTGCTTTCTATTGACTTACGCAGTAACGGCGATGTCGATAAGCCATCGACATCAACCCGGCGTTCCGTGAACCAACTGGAAAGGCGTTCGCCGAGTATGCCGGAGGCAAGTTCCATATCACTCAGCGTTTTGGAGCGCTGTGCCGCAAATGTACCCTTATTATCGGTAAAGGGGATGCCGGTTATTTCTACCATTATCATGGCGCTCAGAAACAGGATTATGAGGAGGGAAAATCCGAGGATGATCCGTTTTCTGAAGCTGCCGATGATAAAGCTCAAAGTCATGGCGTGCCCCCTTTGCCCCGGTAGAGATGATCCGGGGAGTAATCAAAGCGGTCAGTCTGCCATCTGCTGTCGGCAATTATAGCGGGGAGAAGTCCAGTGTCCACGCGAGAAATGATTGTTTTCCAGTCGGCAGCAGCCGGAAGTACGCCGATTTTTTTCAAAAATTCGAACTGCTGGCGCTGAATGCTCTGATCATCATTGAAATTGAGCGGCAGCATGGGGTAGGAGGGATTGTCAATGGATTCCTTACGAAACAGACCGATCCACATATCATCGACTTTAACCAGAGATGAGCCGAAAAACGTGACGCCGGCATCGCGAGTCCAGAGAAGGCTCGTGCGGATGTTCTGCTCATCTGTTCTGGCCCATTTTGAGGCGCGAACCACTGCAGCCAGCAGGGCTTTCTGAAGATGGGGATGACGGGTCGCAAATTCAAGATTAATGGCAATATAGGTAAAACCTTCTGATGCAGAGACCACTGCGGTCCCCGGGATGGCAAGGATGGTGGAAGCGATTGGCTCCCAGGTGGCAATGGCATCGACCGTATTGCCGCGCAGAGCCGCTTCCATCTCATTCGTCAACATCGGGACCGACGTTATATCATTGAGGGTGAGATTGACGGCCTGAAGCGTACGATCAAGGGCAAAGTGAACGGTCGTATTGGGTGGGTAGCCGATTCGGAGCCCTTTGAGTTCGGCCGGAATCATCCTGCGCCTGGCAATGATGGAATTGGCTCCATGGCGGTGCAGAGCAAAAATGCCGATGGGGTACTGATTCATGGCAACAAGAGCAGGGATGTCGCCCAGCAGCATGACATCGAGGCGGCCATCGCAGTAGGGGACCATCTCCTTGCCGTTGCGGAACGGGTGTTCACGCAGCGTCCATCCTTCGGCGGCGAGCTGCTGTCGCAGGATACGGTCGTGGAACAGGTAATCACCGGTATAGATGCCGTTGGGCTGGACGCCGATGTCGATAACCCTGGTCTCGTCGGCGCGGCCATAGTCGTATTTTTCGTAATCCGGGGCGGCCATGACAGGCTTTGCGGGTGGTGACGGCGAGTGAGTCGCAAAACGGATGCCGATCCCGACAACGATGAGCAGCAGAAGTGCGGCGATAATTTTGGTTTTCATTGTGAGTCTCCCATGTTTTGTCCCATCGTAAAACAGAACCGACACCCCATCCCCTCCCCTTCCGACTCCACCCAGACCCGACCGCCATGCACCTCGACGATCCGCTTGACCAGCGTGAGGGCGATGTCTGCCTCTTTACTGTTATCCCCCCAGCAACCATTTCCAGCACGGTACAAGCAGTATGCTTCTTCCCTGAATGGTGACGGTTTTTTCCTCATCCCAGGTCAGTATTTTCAACGTTGTGCAGCGCAGTTCCTCAGCCGCCTTCTGTAAACCGGCAATTTCACGCTTTCTGGTCTTCGGATCCGAAATGTCATAACAGACCTGCAACAACTCGGTTGTTTCTCCCGCCGTTCTGATTACGAAATCAACCTCTTTGCCGCCAGAATCCTTGTAGGTGAAATACTCGTGGCCTCTTCGAGTCAGCTCGACAGCTACAACGCTTTCAAGAAGACGTCCCAAATCCGCCCCGATCCTGAAACCGACCGCCCCGACAAAACCGGTGTCAAAGGAGTAAACCTTGCGCGGTGCCTGGACACGATCCCTGGCCTTCCATGAAAACCTGTTTACACTGAAGAGCAGGAATGCCTCCGCCAGATAGCCGATGTAGTTTTCCAGAGTATGAACGCTGCGAAATCCCAACGCTTTCGCGACCGACGTAAAGGTATACTCCCGCGCATGGTTGGCCACCAGATAGCGCCCCAACTCCAGTAATCTTCCTGCATAGCGAACATTGTAGCGACGCACCACATCTTTTAACAGGATGCTTTCAAATAACGTAGCGAGGTAGTTTTGTGTGTCAACCGTTCCGACAACTGTTTCAGGAAATCCACCATGCTGAAGATAGGCATCAAGATGGTTAAGCAGAAGACCCTGCCGCTCCCTGAGAGCGATAGCCTCATCGAGCACAAACTCCCTGGCACGCAGATATTCGGCAAAAGAGAACGGATACAGATAAAACGCCCGATAGCGACCGGTCAGGTGGGTGGCCAGTTCACGGCTTAACAGATGGGCATTCGAACCGGTCAGAAGAAGATTGTAGCCTTGCCGCTGCAGGCGACTGACAAACAGCTCCCAATTGGTTATATTCTGAATCTCATCAAAAAAAATGGTACGGACATCGCCATAGACCTGTACTATAGCCATCAACAATTCATCAAAATCAGCAAGCCCGGCCAGTCGTTCATCATCAAAGTTAATGTAGGCATATTCGCTTTGTTCAAGCATTTGCAGGGCAAATACCGATTTACCCGCACGTCTTGGCCCGATAACAACCTTGATCAATCCGTCCTGCATTGCAGCGCGAGCAGCCTCCAAGCCATCGCGCGGAACATAGACTCGCTGGCGCAGGGTGTCGCGCTCCAGTTTTTGGGAGAGAATTATATTTTTCATGTAGTGCACAATTTCCTTTTTTATTATGCAGTATGGGCACTCTGTTGGCAGTTATCAAGCCTATTTTTCCGCGCTACTACTGAAAAACAGTACCCTTGCCTCTTACACCCTCGGCACCGTAAAACAAAACCGACACCCCATTCCCTCACCTTCCGACTCCACCCACACCTTGCCGCCATGCACTTCGACGATCCGCTTGACCAGCGCCAGGCCGACTCCGGTGCCTTCGCTATCGACATCCAGCTTATTGAACAACCCGAAGACTTTTTCATGGTGGCGCGGGTCAATCCCTTTGCCGTTGTCGCTGACAAAGAATACGGTATTGATGCCGTCCTGCCGTGTGCCGATCTCAATGCGGGATGCAGCCTGATCGCTTCTGTATTTGATGGCGTTTTCAATCAGGTTCTGCACGACTTCCGCGATGCGTTTCGGGTCGCCATGAACAGCAGGTAGATCCGGCTGCACCACAATCTCAACCAGACTCTGCGTGACAACTCCGGTCAGTTGCGCCAGAACATCGCTGACCAGACGGTTCATATCAATCAGAGATGGCTCACTCATCATCCTGCCGGCGCGGGAGAGTTTCAGCAGGTCATTGAGCAGTGAAGTCATCTTGTCTGCCGCACCCTCAATCCTCTTCATGTCGTCCTGAGCCCGCTCGTACTTGCCGGTTTCCAAATCCTTTTTGATCATGCCGGCATACGCCTGTATTGTGATCAGCGGGCTTTTCAGATCATGTGAAACGGTGTAGGCAAAGCGATCCAGTTCGGTGTTTTTCTCCTGCAGCGCTTCCTCAGCTTGCGTATGCTCCGCAATTTCAGTTTTCAATGCTGCATTGACTATGAATAACTCGGTGGTACGCTCCGCAACGCGCATTTCCAGCTCAGCATATGCAGTGCTTAGCTTCTGCTCTGTCTGATTCTGTTTATTGAAGGCCTGCTGCAGTGACACACGCATATCATTGATCGCCCTGATTACAATTCCCAGTTCATCCTCTTCGTTATGGCGTCCGGTGCGTGGAATGATTAAAACGTCGCTTAGTGCATCCGGTTTCAGGGAACGGACGTAGCCTGCCATCGTGGTCAAGTGACGCCCTGCCAGCATATAAAACAGGTAGAAAATGAACATGGAAACCAGGAACGTCTTGACACCCTGGGTCAGGAGAATGACGATCACCCGTTGCTGCAAACGCTGATAGACGCCATTCAGACCGACAACAACACGGAGTGTTCCCAGTTGCTGGACGGTATCACGGTGTTGATACTTTAGAGGGAAAATGTGTTCTACAGATTTACTCGCCGTGAGTTTACCGGCAGTCATAATGGGCTTCTCGCCATTGCTGATTTCAATATAAACTATATCAGGGAGGTCCAGAATACCCTCCAGTTGCGTCTTGAGTATCCGGTCATTGAATGACCAAACCCCTTCCGAGATGCTCTTCACATAGCTTACTTCGATCTGCCGCAAATTTGATTTGATCGAAGCCATGTCCCGCTGGTATTCGAAATAGAGCTGGACAGCCGTGCCTAAAAGTGTGACCACCGAGCTGAACAGCGTGATATAGAGGATCAGCCGAGGCCCGATACCGCGCCGCCAAAGCGGTTTTCTGCTTTCATTCGATGGTCTCTGAGCGTTCATTACGTTCACCTTATTCCGGGCGCCTGCCCCTGCTCGTATCTTCCGAGAACTTCACGCCTGATTCTGTCGTAGCTGCCATCTTTCTTCATTGTGCGCAGTTCGCTATCTATACGGGGAATCAGGGCGGCGTGCCGTTTATGGAGATAGAGATACCACTCTCCTGTCAGAAGCGGTGGCGACAGGATATGAACCCCTGCTATCCGCAGTTTTTTTACCATTTCCATGCCCACCGTCCGCTCTATAACCGCCACTTCAACGCGCCCCTGATCAAGCATCTGAAAAAGTTGTTCTGCGCTGTCCAGCATTATTCGTGAGCGATGCAGGGTAGTATTGCGCTCAATAATTTTCCATCCGGTCACAATTCCGACATCATAGGGTTTCAGGCTTTCAGGCCCGGACACTTTGAACTGTGCGGTACGTGAGAAGAGCACCATTTGATACTGCATAACCGGTTCGGTTGTACGCACCAGGTTCGTGTACGATTTGACGAGATCGGCGATCCGGCAGACATCACCGTCGTCAATCCCTTCATTTGCGTTCGTCAGGCATCGCTCAGCAGGCAACGCCTGAATTTCAAACGGTATGTTGAGGCGTCCGAAAAGTTCCTTGTACAGCAAGTCAAGGAAGCCGGAGTTGTCCGGTGAGGTGATTGGAGATGAGTAGGAGGTATTCAGGACCAGCTTTGCTGATTGCCCAAAGGCGTGACCGCTCCAGACTGTTGAGAAAATCAGAGCGAGACAGATTGGAAAAAACATCATAATCACCGGCATCTGTGCAGTACTTCGTTCCTTGGGCATATTCTTTTTCATGAATCAGCTCCCTTAAAAATGAAGGTGACGTGCTTTAGTAACATGGAATTAACCAAAAATACCCAGAGTAAAGCAGAACGTACTTCCCATACATTCCCCTTAACACTTCACCCCTTCGACTTCGTTCATGGCAGGCCTTCACCCTTAAGCACCCTCTTCACTTCACCCTCAAGACGCTCCAGGTTGAACGGCTTCTGGATAAACCCATTCAGCCCCAACCCCTTGAAACGCTCTGCCACCTCTTCTTCACTGTAGCCACTGGCGAGCAGCACCGGGATGTCCGGGCGGATTATTCTCAATTCCCTGAAGACGGTTATGCCATCCATACCCGGCATGCAGTAATCCAGCAGCACCAGATTAATCCGCTCACCCTGCTCCCGGAAGATTCGCAGCGCTTCCTCGCCGCCGTTCGCTGTCACCGCCTCAAAGCCAAGCTCACCAAACATTGCGGTGCACACTTCGCGAATCATCTCTTCGTCGTCAGCGATCAGTACAATGTTGGCAGGCTGTACACAGGTCGAAACAGTATCAACCACTGCCGCAACGCTTGTCTGCTCTGTCTGTGCACCGGCTGCAATCGGGAACAACACGCGAATAATAGTGCCGACGCCGGGACTGCTCTCCACCAGAATTGCACCTTTGTGAGCACGAATGATCCCCTGTGCAGCCGACATTCCCAGACCGCGACCGGTGAACTTGGTGGTATAAAACGGATCGAAGAGTTTATCCCGCGTCTCCTCATCCATGCCGCAGCCGCTGTCACTGACTTCCAGCCAGACATAGCGGCCGGCAGCCAGCTTTTCCTCCAGCCTGCTCAAGTCCAAGGTCTTCTGGCTAAATTCTCGAACTCCTGTTGAAAGGGAGATTAAACCGTTACTGTTCCCGATCGCCTCGGATGCGTTGATGATCAGATTCATCAGTACCTGCCGGATCTGATCACCATCGGCCATGATCGGCGGCAGGTCTTGGTCGATCTTCAGGTCAAACGTTATACTCTTTGAGATCGCGGCTGCAAGCATGGTGATATTCTTTTCAATAAGTCCGGTCAGATTCTGCTCCGTGATTGAATATACCCCCTTACCGGAGTAGGCCAGCATCATACCGCTCAGTTTGGCGGCACGTTCGGCCGCATTGACCGCCTGATTCAGCAGATTGCGCACCGGCGCATCCGGTGGCAGTTTCATGAGGGAAAGTTCGAGATTGCCAAGCACCGCCTGCAGCAGATTGTTGAAATCATGGGCGATGCCACCGGACATAGTCCCCAGGCTCTCCAGTTTCTGGATATGCAGAAGGTGGCGTTCCAACCTCTGGCGCTCTACTTCAGCACGCTTCTGCTCCTGAATCAGTGCCCATTCACGCAGGCTGCGCTGGACGATGCGCGATATACCAGAGAACACCGCTGCTGACTTAACCACATAATCCAGTACCCCGGCCTTCATGGCATCCACTGCCACCTGTTCGTTTCCCTGGGATGTCATCAGAACCACGGGGCAGAACCCCTTCGTCGTTACCAGCAGATCACTTCCTTCACCGTCAGGCAGACGGTAATCGGTCAGGACAAGGTTCGGGGTTTGCCGCTCTAAGGCCGCCCGCGCGTGGCACAGGGTAGCGGCAATTTCCAGGCGATACTCTTCCGGAGCATCCTGAAGTGATGTTCTCATCAGAGCAGCATGGTTCTTGTCGTCTTCAACAAGCAGTATCAGGGGTGCATCCATGTTATCAGTCAGCATGGTAAAGTCCTTATCAAACAAGTAGTGGTGCGGCCTGTGAAACCGACCCGACAAAAACAGATCACCCCGGCACCGTGAAACAAAACCTGCTCCCCGTACCTTCCCCCTCCGACTCCACCCAGACCCGGCCGCCATGAACCTCGGCGATCCGCTTGACCAGTGCCAGACCGATACCGGTCCCGCCGCTTTCGGCATCCAGCTTGTTGAACAGGCCGAAGACTTTTTCATGGTAGCGCGGGTCAATACCTTTGCCGTTGTCTTTGACAAAAAATACGCACTCCCTGCCGTCCTGTCTCGTGCCGATCTCGATGCAAGGCACCGTCTGATCGCTCCGGTATTTGATGGCATTTTCAATCAGGTTCTGCACGACTTCCGCGATGCGTTTCGGGTCACCATGAACAGCAGGGAGATCCGGCTGCACCACGACCTCAGCCTGACTCTGCGTGACAACTCCGGTCAGTTGCGCCAGCACATCACTGACCAGAAGGTTCATATCGATCAGAGATGGCTCACCCATCTGCCTGCCGGTGCGGGAGAGTTTCAGCAAATCATTGAGTAGTGAAGTCATCTTGTCTGCCGCACCCTCAATCCTCTTCATATCATCCTGAGCCCGCTCGTACCTACCCGTTTCCAAATCCTTTTTGATCATCCCGGTATACGTCTGTATCGTGATGAGCGGACTCTTCAGGTCGTGCGAGACGGTGTAGGCAAAACGCTCCATCTCGGTGTTTTTGGCCTGCAGTTCTTGCTCGACCTGTTTTAATTCATGTATGTCGGTGCATGTGCCAAACCATTTAAGAATAGTGCCTTTGGTATCCTGTACATGCACACCGCGAACCAGCCACCATTTATAGACACCATCAGCCCGTCGCAAACGACATTCAAGTGAATAGACGTTGTTATTTTGTGTAGCGTTTTGCCAGGCGTCCCAGGCCCGCTGCCGGTCATCAGGATGAAACGGTTTGATCCAGCCATGACCGCAACTTTCCTCAAGCGTCATCCCTGTGTAATCCACCCACTGCTTATTGAAAAAAATATTCCAGCCATCGGGTCGGGTAATCCAGACAATCTGCGGCATGGCTTCGGCGAGTGAGCGAAATTCGCTTTCACTCTCCCGCAGCGCATCTTCAACCCGCTTGCGCTCGGTGATGTCATGAACAATAGAGAAAAGCAGTGTTGAATTATTGACCGTGATTGGCGTTGAATACACTTCCACCGTGCGGATATCACCATCTGCAAGCCTGTGCGGGAAAACGAAATGGTTGCGCTTTTCTTCATGGGCGGCATGCCTTTCTGCAGCAATAAACTCAGGAGTGAGAATATTAATATCGCTGATGTTAAGGGACAACAACCCTTCATGCGTATACCCGTAGAATTTTTCGGCAGCAAGGTTTGCATCAATAATTACGCCGGATTCAGGTTCCAGCAGCAGCATCACGGCGCTATGGTTACGGAACATCATCTTAAAGCGCTCTTCGCTCCCCCGTAATGTGTCTTCCACCCGCATGCGCACAGCAATCTCCGCTTCAAGATGCTCTGTTTTGGATTTCACCTGGCGCTTCAGCACGACGTTCCAAACCAGGAAACCAAGCAGGATCAGCACCCCCGCAGAGCCGTACATCAGGATTGTCTCCAATTGCAGTTTCGTGCCTTCCAGCGCTCCAAACCATTTCTTGTAGATGGCATCATACTCGCCGGTGGCTTTGATGATGTTCAGCCCCTGATTGAGGCGATCCAGCATCGCCTGATCGCCATTCCTGACAGCGAAGCACCAGGGCCGGTTATAGTCGGCAATAATCTCGGGCGAAACCTCTATCTCTGAGAGATGCAGATTTTTAGCGACGACGAGACCGACCAGTTTCGGCATGATGGCAGCATCCCCCTTGCCGGCGGCAAGCTGCTTCAACGCATCAGGGAGCGAATTCGCAAGAGAGATGTTCATGGTTTTCGACAGACCGCTTGAAAGGAGATAGCCGTGGGCAGCGTCATTATTCGTCACGATAACCGTTTTGCCGTTCAGATCGCTCAGCGTACGGATACCAGTTGTCCCTTTTTTGAAAAAAATCGCATCGTAGGCAATGGTATACGGAACTGAGAAATCGAACTGAAGATCGCGTTCCGCTGAATATGCCATCATCGGAATCAGGTCTATGCCGCCTGATTCCAACTCTTTCATCGACTGATCCCATTTGTCCGCCCGGATCTCCATCTCAAGATCCATTGTTTTGGCGACAGCCCTGGCGATTTCGACACTGAAGCCGTCCGGCACCCCCTTCTCATTTATGTAGGTGTAGGGGTGGTAATTGTTGACGATGATCGTTTTCAGGCGCCGTTTCTGCGGTTCAATCCCGCCGAACCATGTTCTGTACAACGTATCGTAGCGACCGGTGGTGCGGACAATAGCAAGCCCCTGTTCAAGTTTGTCGCGGAGTTCCGTGTTTCCCCGCTGAACGGCGAACGAAAACTGCCGGTTATAATCGGCAATCGGCTTGCCTGCCTCGATAACTTCTTCCAGTTTTGCCTCGCGCAAAACAATAAGCCCCAGCAGTTTCGGCACCAGTACCGCGTCATGCCTGCCGGTCGCCAAAAGTCGCATCGCTTCGGGAATGGTCTTTGTCTCGATAATGCGAACCGGCACGCCGGAATGCAGCAACTCTTCATGGGCAGCGTCATTGCTCATGACGATAATTTCCCTGCCTTTCGCCTCCGCCAGCGAGGATATCGGGGGGCTCCCCCGGCGCACAAAAAAGCTGTCGTATGCCACCGTATGCGGTTTGGTGTAGGTGGCCATATCAGCCCGTTTGGCGGACAGGGCAACCAACGGCAGCAGGTCGGTTTTCCCCGCTTTGAACGCTGCCAGCACCTCCGGCCACGGACCGGTGGTCACCTTGACAGACAACGCCATCGCCTCGGCCACCGCTTCGAGCAGCTCCACCGAAAAACCGCTGGCACGTCCCTTGGCATCAACGATGGCATAAGGCGGGAAATCAATCTCACTGCCAACGTGGATTACCGGCGCAGTCTGTTCCGCCTCGATAGAGATCGGCATTAACAGTGCGAAGATAAAGGTGGCAAGTGCGCGTATCACGTTTACCTTGGTTGGGAACGATCTGCATTTTGTCAGTCTGGTCATCACATTCACCCTCCTCACACATTTGCACCAGGCAGCGTAAAACAAAAACAACTCCCCAAACCTTCCCCATGGGCGCGGTGCAGCTCTTCGTTCTGCATTTCCAGTTGAATCTGATGCACCCGCAGCTCCTGGAGGAGATGTTCTGTTTCTTCGGGCGTGAGCGGTTGCGAAGTCGTACCCTTATTCATGCGATACTGTTCTTCGGCACGCTGGCGGAGTTCCTGGGCGGATTCTGCAGGTTTGGTTGTCATAGTCATTTTGTTTCCCCCATCAGATACTTCTCCAACATGGCAAGCAGATCAGGAAACAGCACCGGTTTGGGAAGATGGTCGTCCATTCCGGCGGCAAGGCAGTAGTCACGATCCTGTTTCATGGCGTAGCCGGTGAGCGCAATCACCGGTATGTCATGGCGGCGCACAGATGAAGCTGGATCGCGGATGACAGTAGTGACCTCGTAGCCATTCATTTCCGGCATCATGCAGTCCATCAGCACCAATGCGTAATCATTTTTCTCAAGTGCGTCTACAGTCTCTTTGCCGTTACTCGCCACATCTACCAGATAACCAAAACTTTTCAGCAGACGGGAAACTAATAACTGGGCAACCGGGTCATCATCTGTCAACAGGATGCGGATAGCACTCCCCCTCCCCAACCCTCCCCCGCTGGGTGAGGGAGTTTTAAGCTCCTCCACCCGGAGGGGGGAGGCTGGGAGGGGGGATTCCTGTTTCCCCAGCACTACTGTGAACCAGAACGTCGAACCTTCTCCCTCCACACTCTCGACACCGATAGCACCGCCCATCTGCTCTACCAAGCACTTGCAAATCGACAAACCCAGGCCGGTTCCTCCATAAGTTCGCGTAGTGGAGCCGTTTGCCTGCGTGAACGGGGCAAATATATTCTCCAGTTTTTCGACCGCAATGCCAATACCGCTGTCTTGGATTAAAAAGCGGAGGGTGAGGGAGTGGTCATCTTCACAATCTTTTTGAATGTGAAGCGATACGGTCCCCTTGGGGGTGAACTTGATGGCGTTGCCGACCAGGTTGATGAGGATCTGGCGCAATCGTCCGGCATCGCATTTCGATGCTGTTGGAACTTCGGCATCAATAGAAGAGACAAGGCGCACCCCTTTTTCACGAGCCTGAAGTGACAGAGCCTGGATGGTGTCGGCAATCATTGACGGCAGGTCAAAAACGTATATTTCCAGCTCTATCTTGCCTGCTTCCATTTTTGCAAGGTCGAGGATGTCGTTAAGCAGATCGACCAGTTGAACGCCAGAGCGTAAGGCTATCTCAGTAAACTCGCGCTGTTCAGGAGTCAAATCGGTTTTTTGCAACAGTTGAACAATGCTCAGAACTACGTTCATTGGAGTACGGATTTCGTGACTCATCGTCGATAAAAACTGACTTTTGGCGCTGGTGGCGGTTTCGGCAGCGACTTTGGCCTGGAGCAGGTTTTGTTCTGCCGCAAGCCGATCGGTAATGTCGTGGGCAACACCAATAACCTGCCATGCGTTTTCTGCATCTGCATAGCGGGAACCGTTAGCCACAAAACTGCGCCAGATACCATCGCTGTTCTTAACTCGATACGGCGGGACTGCCTTGCTTTTTCCGGTACGGAATATTTCTGCGAGGTATGTGGTGCAGGGGGCGATATCGTCCGGGTGAATGAAGTCTGCAAAATTCTTCCCGATAACCTTTTTGATGGGATAGCCGAAATGCCGTTCCCAGGCACGGGAAACAAACGTGAAGGTGCCGTCAGCAGCGATCGAAAAAATTATGTCGAATGAGTTATCTACCGTAAGCTTGTACTTTTCCCGGCTCAATCGCAGTGCATTTTCAGCCTGTTTGCGTTCGGTGATGTCATGCACTATACCGACAGAACGGGTAATTTTTCCTGTAGCATCTCGTACATGTTCGCATTTTTCATACACAAAGAGAACGTTACCTGTCAGCTTACTGATTACCCGGTGCTCAATCTCATAAAAATCTTTATTCTCTTGAATAGAGGATCGATATGCAGAATTAACCGAATCACGGTCTTCCGGATGCACGGCATCAAGAAACGCCTCATAGGTGGCGGCAAATTGCTGGGGAGGAATTCCAAAGATACGATATACCTCATCTGACCACGTAAGCCGTCCGGTAGGAACATCTAATTCCCAACTACCAAGATGGGCAATCTCCTGAGATTTATTCAATATCCTTTCACTCTCCCGCAGCGTAGCTTCGGCCTCTTTACGCGCTGTGATGTCACTGAAACTCACGAGACTTGCCCAGATATGCCCCTGATCGTCTGTTACCGGTGAGCCGAATACCTCCAGGATGGTTTTCGTGCCGTCAGGACGTTCAACCTCCATATCGTCAATATGCGATGACACCCCATTCATCCTCAACACAATGGGCATTTCATCTGCGGGATACGGTGCGCTGCTGCCCGTCTTGGATGCCTTATAGATTTCAGAAAGGTTGTGTCTGGTTGCTTCAGAAAAAATCCCGCGCCCCAGAATGTCTAACGCTGCATCGTTGGCCACCAGCGGCTTTCCGGAAGGCACCTCCACCATGAACACGCCAACGTGAAGATTTTTGAGAAGCGAGGAAAACAGACCGTTTTGGCGTCTAAGATCTTCTTCACTGCGTTTCAGTTTTTCCTCTGCCTGTTTCTGGCTGCTGATGTCATTGATGGTAACCCAGAACTCGCCACCCGCTGCCGGGGTAGCTTGAACCTGCGCCCAGAAACAAGAACCGTCGGAACGTTTGAGAAGCATTTTTGATACCTGCGGCGCACTCGATGTGAAGGCTTGTTGACGATGGAGATAGAATAAATCCTGATCTTCCTTACAGAGAAACCGCTTGATCGGCTGTTTTATCAGCGCGCTTCTGGCGACACCAAACATATTGGCAGCGGCAAGATTCGCTTCCAGAATCAACCCCGGCTCACCAAACGTCATATAACCAACCGGAGCCAGATCATACAGGTCGAAGTAACGGGTCTGTGAAGCATCCAGCTCCGCCTGGATACTGCGCAGCTCTTCGTTCTGCGTCTCCAGTTGAATCTGATGTACCCGCAGTTCGTGGAGGAGTTGTTTGGTCTCCTCGGGGGTGGTCGACTCCTGGATCAGGTTCTCGCTTGCACGGTACAATGCTTCGGCACGCTGACGGAGATCTTGAGGTAAGGTTGGTGGCTGTGTTGTCATGGCTGCTCCCTTGTCTGAACCATGATTCATCAGATTATTGGATTATCACGATTAAAATCCGGTCAATCCTTTAATCCTGTAAATCGTGGTTCAGATATTTTTTTACTCTCCGACTCTCCTCTGTTGTATTCACCCGGCAAAGCAGTATGCACCCTTGACCGGTTTCATTTTCAGTCACTCCTCGCTTGAAAGAGCATTTTGCTGTTTATCTGTTTCTTTGTGGTGAACATCTTTGTCTTCGAGTTGTTGCCTGGCGATTTTCAATTTTTTTTCAATTTCAATGCGCTGCTCTCTTTTGTTATGCTTAGCGGATTCAATATTCTTTTTAAGCTTCATCACAATCTCCTTTGGTGAAAAGCATTATTAGACGGAAATTTATTACGCTCCATAATTCGTTGGTTTATTATGTTCCCGTCTTCACAAAGAGTTACTCTTCCACCATGAGCGTTGCCATTTCCCTGTCCAGTTTATTTTTGGATATCGGTTTGACGAGGAATGAGTTCGCTTCACCTTCCTTGAACGCCTTGATAACGGTGCGAGGGTCGCCAGAAGCGGTCATCATGACAACCTTGATCTTTAGCCCGGGAGGTATGTCCATATCCTTTTCCAGGGAGCGGATTTCTCTCAGTGCCGTTAATCCGTCGATGACCGGCATCGTTACATTCATGAAAATCACGTTGTATGGTCGCTTCGCTTCGTGCGCCAGACGGAAGGAGTCAATCGCTTCCTGACCGTTGACGGCGATATCGCATTCACAGCTAGTTGAGAGCATTCCTTTGAGAATATGACGGGATTGTAAATCGTCTTCCACGAGCAGACATTTCACGGCTTGACTCCTTTTTTGGGTTCGTCACAGTAATTAATGCATGATTTTGTTCTTTAATAATTGAAAAGCATGAGTTCCCTCAGGTAGTTATGGAAGCGCGACCAACCATTCTATCTGAAAGAGGAACCCATGCTTATCGAACAGC
>Ga0194059_1000220_pt1 | contig 27981 bp, 26 predicted proteins | sample SepL6211m_MetaG_FD_163426 | JGI IMG/M metagenome (GOLD analysis project Ga0194059, IMG submission 163426) | Anoxic zone freshwater microbial communities from boreal shield lake in IISD Experimental Lakes Area, Ontario, Canada - Sep2016-L626-11m | ecosystem: Environmental > Aquatic > Freshwater >...
GTATTAGGTGTAGGTATTGGCGCTAGCCCTGAGCAAGCTACCCTACTTGCCAAGCAATCCTTATTCGCCCCTATAGACATTGATCTCTTGCGAGAGCGGGGAGCAGAAACATCTGAAGAGAAATTGCGCCTAGAGCTCTTTAATCGCATTAATCAATTGGAGATAGGGGCTCAAGGCCTGGGTGGTTTAGCGACTGTTTTGGACGTCAAGGTTTTTACTCTGCCTTGTCATGCGGCGACTATTCCCGTTGCCATTGTTCCAAACTGTGCCGCCACTCGCTATGTTCGATTCAACTTGGATGGGTCTGGACCGGCAAAATTTGAGCAGCCTTCGCTGGATGCATGGGATGGGATTCCAGATAGCTTTCAGTTGAATGATGCCGCCAGAGTTAATGTAGACTCCCTCAATAAAAGTGATGTTCAAAATTGGCAAGTAGGCCAAACCTTGCTGCTATCTGGAAAAATTCTCACCGCTAGAGATGCAGCCCATAAACGATTGGTCGATCTATTGGCCCAAGGTAAAAATTTACCAGTCTCACTCAAAGGCCGCTTTGTATATTACGTGGGCCCAGTAGATGCAGTCAAAGGAGAATCTGTAGGCCCTGCAGGACCAACTACTGCAACACGGATGGATAAGTTTGTGGAGACGTTGCTATCTAAAACGGGTCTTCTTGGAATGATTGGCAAAGCAGAGCGAGGGCCTGAAGCAATTGACTCCATTAAGAAACATCAATCGGTGTATTTGGCAGCTGTTGGTGGCGCAGCTTACATGCTATCAAAGGCAATTACGCATTCCGAAATTGTTGCATTTAAGGATTTGGGGATGGAGGCTATCCATGAATTTGAGCTTAAAGACTTTCCAGTGATTGTGGCGGTGGATTCATCAGGAAATTCAATTCATAAAAGAGTAGCCATTAACCCCATTCATTAGCCCTACTGCGGTAGTGTGAACGTCTCTTATGGGTTGAGAGTTGTTAAGGTAGCTCCTTGGAGTAAATGGCTCAAAACAGCCAATAAGAAACTCTTTATTGAGACTGGTTTAAGCGGCATCGATCTTATGTGGGCTTCAAATACTTTTAATTAATAGAGTAGTTATATTAATTATGCCAACTATTGGTGCAGCCTTAATTTCTTTCAAAATTAGTATGAATATAATATTTTCTTAATTTTTGGGGGCGTAGATGCCCCTCGTAATCAAAAAGTCGATAGTAATTCACTCTCTTTATGCAACTCTCTAATCAAGCTTTCTACCTTTTCACTTCAATCATTGTTTTCACTTTTTTCCTTGGGCAGCTGCGATTTGATGGTGCTAGATCGATAAAAATAAACGACTCTACTTTTTGGCCTTTGGCATTACTGCTCCAGGCCTTAGGCAATTTTGCGTTTTTCTTATCCAGCTTTGGGTATAGCTTTTTCCTCGCCGTTGGAAATGTTGGTCTTGTGTGTTCAGGTATGGCCATAACTCTTTTGATTTATGCGTGGGTTCACCCCAGCAGTAGAAATATTAAATATTTTCCATGGGTGCTCCTCGGCACATTTGGAATATTTGAGATCCTAGTTGTAACCACTCCCTTATCAATTGGAGTTTTAACGGTAAGCTTAGTGAGCAGCCTAGTGCATGTTTATGCCTTGGTTTTACTCAGGGGAATGAAGCCAGAGAATGGTAATAAGATTCATTTCAGAATACTGAGAATGGTTCTGGTTGTGAAAATCCTTCTTTCACTAACAAGATCTTATTTTGTTATGTACTTAGATGTTCCAAGTACAGACATTTACCTTGAGCAAGTAACCCCGGCCTTATTTAGAATTCTTGGGGTGGCATCTAACTTATTGTTGTATATCGCCATCCTAAACATCCTCTATCAAAAATTGTGGCTTAAGGCCGAGAATAAAGCTCAGGCAATAGAAAGCCAAATGCTGGGAAGTCTCAATGCTCTTGCCATGGCTCGTGATAATGAAACTGGTAACCATATTATTCGTACACAACAATATGTCAAAAGACTTGCTTTGCGACTAAGGAAGATGGGTCATTATGTGAATGAATTGAGTGATCAATCGATTGACCTCTTATTTAAAGCTGCGCCCTTGCATGACATTGGTAAGGTTGGTATTCCGGATGACATCTTGTATAAGCAAGGGCAATTAAATGAGTATGAATGGCAGACCATGAAGACGCACACCGCCATTGGTGAAGCTGTTCTCTCTTCTGTTGAGCATAAACTTCATAGCAATGAGGATGTTATTAGAAAGGCAATTTTGATTGCCGGTGGTCATCATGAAAAATGGGACGGCTCTGGCTATCCCAGAGGACTTAAGGGTGAAGAAATTCCACTGCCCGCAAGGATTATGGCGCTGGCTGATGTTTACGATGCATTGGTTAGTGAGCGCGTTTACAAAGCAGGGTGGACTCATGAAGACGCTGTGAAAGAAATCGTCTCTAAGCGCGGCTCACATTTTGATCCCCTAGTATCAGACGCTTTTATATCTGAAAAAGATGGGTTTCTAGCAATTTATCGAAAGTATGAAGATGGCTAACTGACTGCTTTGGGTCTTAATTTCAACCCGTCGATGCAACAGTTTGGGTAAAACGTTCTGCCGGTGTTTGATAGTCTGCTGTATAACTATAGCCAAAAAGTTATTGAATATTCTCAAAATTATCTATAGACTAAACACTACATCAAGAGATTGGCTTGTCGCCAACACCAACCTGCTAGCTTTAGTAAGGTGGTAAAGAGATGAGGCTCTAAGGGGCAATCATTAAGCGACAGCCCACCTTTTGGTGGGTTTTTTATTGGGCGGAGTTATTCCGAATTGCCAAGCCCGACAGATTGTCAAATTGGCTAAATAGGAGAATGAACATGACTATCTATGAATTTAGAGAATGGCGATACCGACTCGGACTCTCGCAAACGGCTGCGGCTGAACTCTTAGGGGTTCACCGAGTCACCCTAGCAAACTGGGAACTGGGTAAAAATCCCATTTTAGCGCAGACTCGATTAGCGGCCTTGGCTTGTGAACTGGCTTATATTGCAGCCGATCAATATGTTAAAAATAATCCATCCCCGTCTCATAACTATAGCCATAAGAATCATGTTGAGGCTCTGGGCAGAATTGCAATTAGGGAAAGATTTATAAATGATGGGTTAAATAATCAAAAGAATCCGTTACTTATTACCATTCCTTCTAAGTCTCTCATCCATTTCAATAGCGCTTCAGCTAAACAGGAGAATGAACATGACTAACAAAGAATTTATATCTTGGCGATCCCGCCTTGGACTATCTCAAGAGGCTGCGGCTGACCTCTTGGGGGTTCACAGGATTACTATTGTAAAGTGGGAGATCAGCATATTCAAAATTTCAAGGCAAACTCAATTAGCTTGTCTTGCTTGTGAGCTGGCTTACATTGCTGCTGATCAGTTTGTTAAGGATCACCCTTCACCATTAAATAACTTTAGCTTGAAGAATCACTCTGAAGGTCAAGGGCGGCAAAGAATTAGAGAGGGCATTCTCAATGAGGGTAAAAATATCCTCAAAAAACCTATATTAATTACCCTGCTGCCTGAGTCTTTCATCCATCTAAATAGCGCTTCAGCTAAACAGGAGAGCCAATATGACCAATATTGAACTACAACGCTGGAGGGCAAGAGTGGGCATCTCTCAAGAGAAAGCGGCAGAACTCTTAGGAGTTCACAGGGTTACATTTGACAACTGGGAGAGTGGAAAATACCCCATCTCTCTGGCGGTTGAGCTAGCTTGCCAAGCCTATGATGCTGTTTATCCTGGAGCAAGTCATTTAGGAAAAAACATTGTCAAGCAAGTAGATGAATTCAAATCAGCTTATCTCTTTAAATACAAGAAAGAACCAAAAGGTAAGCATTTAGTTTATGCCCCTTGGAGTTCAACAAAATACATGATTATTGACTTTACTCCCAATGGCTCGCAACAATAGTGGTAAATATATTTTTAAAATTATGGGAATAATCCATGCACTTTGACCCTATCTTCCTTGGCTGGATTTGTGCCGCCTTGATTCTCCATTGGTGGAATTCAAGGGGCAAAAAATGAGCGATATAGAATTCTTTGCCAAAGCTAAAGGCATGAAAACCTTTAAAGAGCATGAAGAAGATAGATTGCTTAAGTCTATGGTTATGTCAGCATCAGAGTTAGCCAAGCGCAAGCAAGAAGTGGAAGAGCGCGCTAAAGCCTTTACAAGGGCTGCTGCTGTCGAAGAGTTTGTGAATAGCACTGAGAGACCAGTTAGTCCAATAGATCCAACTCTGATCGGTCAACGGGTAGGGGTGATCACTAGAGAGCCGTATGAGGAGCAGCCTTAAAAGCTAGAGACATAACTCTTTAATTGATGGGTAGAGTTAGATGGGGTAATTTGAAATAATATTAGACAATTGTCTAATAAACCCCAATTTTAGGGTAAGAAAAAAGGGGCTACCGGACGGCAACCCCTTTACATTCTTGGCTCCTCGACCTGGGCTCGAACCAGGGACCTACGGATTAACAGTCCGGCGCTCTACCAACTGAGCTATCGAGGAATAAGCCGATATTATAGCAAGATGAAAGCAACCCTTCCTACTTCAGTAAAGATCCCCAAGGTACTGACCATCGCTGGGTCTGACAGCGGCGGCGGGGCGGGGCTGCAAGCCGACCTCAAAGTCATTGCTGCTCTTGGCGGATATGGGATGTCCGTCATCACGGCCATCACGGCTCAGAACACTTTAGGGGTCACTCGCATCCAAGATATAGACCTTGATGTGGTTGAGGCTCAGATCGATGCCGTGCTTCTGGATATAGGGGCTGATATCGTCAAAATAGGTATGTTGGCGAGCCCAGAAATCGTTTCAACAGTGGCAAGTAGTCTGCGTCGTCACGGTATAAAAAATATTGTCTTAGATCCAGTCTTGAGAGCAACATCCGGGGCTAGTTTGGGCGGTGACGATACAGCCCAAGCCATGATCAAAGAATTATTTCCTATGGCAACGTTAATTACGCCAAATTTAGATGAAGCGTCCTTACTGTTGGGTCGTGAAGTTTCTGGTCCAGAGGATTTCAAATTAGCTGCGCAAGAATTGCTCGATCTGGGTCCGCAGGCTGTCTTAATTAAAGGCGGGCATCTAGACGTAAAGCATACGCAGTTGATTGACTTCTTAATGTGGAGAACTGTGGAAGACGGTCTTGAAGTGATTCAGTCAAAAGAGTTCAAGCACTATCGAGTGCCCACTGAGAACACGCATGGCACTGGTTGTTCTTTGGCCTCGGCCATTGCTACCTATTTAGCCGATGGTCACGACCTCAGTCACTCGGTTGCTAAAGCAATTTCTTATGTTGAAGCTGGTCTAGAATCTGGGCGTTTCTTAAGTATTGGAGAGGGCCCGGGACCACTGTGGCACATGTTCGAATTCTACCCAACGGCACTTCCTAAAGAAGAGGGTTAGTTTTAATGCGCCCTTAGGTTCTCATTAATTCTTGAAGTTGCTTGACTGCCAGCTTGGGATCTTTGGCATTAGTAATAGCTCTGATCACGGCTACTGAGCCCACACCACTTTGTGCCACCGCATGAATACTGGTTTCATCTATGCCACCAATAGCAACGAGTGGGTAGTGACTCATGAGTTTGGCGTATTGATAGATCCGACCTAGACCTTGCGGGGCTGTAGGCATTTTCTTGATGGGCGTTGGAAAGACAGCGCCCATCGCAATATAGCTAGGGCAAAAACGATCCGCATAAACCATCTCTGCATATCCATGAGTACTCAGACCAAGCCGAAGGCCTGAAGAGCGGATCGCCTCTAAATCAGCGGTCTCCATATCTTCTTGTCCGAGATGGACGCCATAAGCACCGGCAGCAATAGCTTCTTGCCAATAGTCATTAATAAATAATAAAGTTTTACTACCTTCAACAGCGGCAACAGATTGCGCAATCTGTTTTCTAATTTTTGATTTGTCGTCAGATTTAAAGCGCAGCTGCACGGTTGGTATTTCAGCATCAACCATGCGCTTAATCCAATCGGAGTCTGGCATCACACCATAAAGCCCTAAACGTTTTGGACATTCCGCAAAAGCCTTGGGGTTCATGTTTCGAGTCCAGGGGAGTAAATCAAAATGTTCTGGTCTTCTGGGCCATTTAAAAGGATCGAAGCCGCCATCTTGATGCACCATGCGTACCCATGCCTTACCAAGAACATTGGCATCAGACTCAATAAAGCCCATTTTAATTGCAGCTAGGGCGCCAGCTAATTCATAGTGGTCGCTTGCATGTTCATTATCAATTTTTGGGGGTGGCAAAGCGAGCGTGTAGTTTGGAATCGCAATAGCCAAGTCCGCAGCACGATGTGCCGCCACAATTTGATCTGCTAGGTCGCGAACAAGACTCATACCTTGATATTAACTGCCCTGGTTAAGATTGATGCCAAAAAGGCGTACCTACTAAGGGGGTGCTAGCTTGGGCAGACTGTTGTGCTTGCATAGCGCCTGATAAAAATGCCGAGCGACCAGCATCGACCGCCATAGAAAATGCTTTGGCCATCGCTACAGGATCTTCCGCTAGGGCAACGGCGGTATTGAGCAAGACGCCATCAAAACCCCATTCCATCACCGCGCAGGCGTGGGATGGTAAGCCAAGCCCGGCATCCACCAGCAAAGGAACCTTTAGTCTCTCGCGTAATAACTTCATAGCATACGGATTGAGTGGACCTTGGCCAGTACCGATGGGGGCTGCCCATGGCATTACAGCTTGGCAGCCAACGTCCACAAGACGCTGACACAAAATCAGATCTTCAGTGCAGTAAGGTAGAACTTTGAAGCCGTCTCTAATTAAGGTCTCGGCCGTTTGCACTAGTCTGAGCGTGTCTGGCTGCAAGGTGTAGTCATCACCAATCAACTCCAACTTAATCCAATTGGTCTCAAAAACTTCACGCGCCATTTGGGCGGTGGTAATAGCTTCTTGTGGGCTGTGGCATCCAGCAGTATTCGGTAGCACAGGCACTGCCATTTTCTTAAGCAGATCCCAAAAACCACTATGCGCATCGGCAGTAGCGCTCCCTTGACGACGCAAACTGACCGTAATCATGGCGGGATTAGATTGCGTTACGGCATTCTCCAGAATTTGCGGAGAAGGATAACGTGAAGTCCCTAGCAGTAAGCGGCTATCAAAACGCTCTCCATAAAGAACTAAGGGGTCTGCATTCGTAAAGTGTTGGGGTAACGGTGCCGTCATGTTGATCTTTTACCCGCCAGTCACAGGCGCAATGATTTCAATCCGGTCGTTCTCTTGCAAAATGTGTTCGGCATGTTTTATTTTGGGAACAAAGTTCAGATTTACAGCGACCGCATAGGGTGGCTTGGCATTCATCAGACCAATCACATCACTCACTTTGCTTCCGGTTGGAAGTTGATGCTCTGTTTGATTGACGATTACGCGCATAGACTTGCCTCTTGAGTGCCAAGTACTGTATTCACACGCAAACCCAAGTCTCTAGCTGTCTTGCTATTACCTTCTTCCAGAAGTTCAAGCGCGCAGTCCATCACTGCTGGTGAGATCATGAAACCATGGCGATATAAGCCATTGATTAACATTAATCCAGAGTGACCTTTTTCTTTGCTAAATTTAATTTCAGGAAGGTTATCTTTGAGGGTGGGGCGACATTGCGTTGCCATTTCTAAAATACGTGCTTCTGCAAAACCACTATGCACGGTATAGATCGCGCTCAGCAGTTCCATGGCGGAACGCACGCTAACCTCCGAAAGATCTTCAGATTCAATTTCAGTGGCCCCCACAACATAAATATGATTTTCTTTAGGAGCGATATAAATTGGGTAGCGCGGATGAATTAAGCGAGTAGGGCGTTGTAGAGTCACCTCAGGTGCGTAAAGGCGTATTACTTCACCACGCACACCGCGCAAAGGATTGTGACTTGAATCATCTGCTTGCCATGCTGGTTTGGCGCCAAGTCCGCGACAGTCAATTATCCAGTCATAGCTATCATCAGCACGCAATTGCTCTGGTTCAGCCGAGGTATTCCAGTGGCAGTTGACCTGCAAAAGCCCGAGCTCAACCAGTAAGGCATCGAGCAACTGGCGATTATCCAGTTGTCCTTCATTGGGTAGATACAGACCCTGTGTAAAGCGATCCGCAACACTAGGTTCGATAACTCGCAAGGATTGGCTATCCAGTTTTTGTGGGGCGGCTAGCCGCTTGTTATTGTGGCTATTTTTTTCGAGATGCGCCGTAAAGCGATTTGCATCACTTGCATCTTGGCGGTGCCACAAAATGAGCGTGCCATTTTGCTGAAAATACACTGGGGTTGATAACTGCTCAATGATCTTTTTCCAACGAGGCAGGCTATGAATGCCCATGCGCACTACGTTATCCTCAGTGATGGCAGATTCAGCTAGTGGGGCGAGCATGGCCGCAGCGATTCGGGCAGCAGACAGATCGGCGTCCGAATGGCCTTTCTCAAAAAGATCCACCCGAGCTCCGCGCTGCGCAAGTGCAACAGCAAGCATCCGACCCATCAGGCCGGCGCCTACTATTGCATATTTGCTATTAGCGAACTTACTCATCGAGCTTGCTTACTGATAGATCTCACTGCCACGTTTACGGAACTCTGCTGACATTTCTTCCATGCCCTTCTCAGCTTCCTGCGCCGCATCCGTCACTTCTGTAATCGGAATCACTTTAGGTGCTATTTTTGGATTGCCATCAGCGTCTAAAGTAGCTGCATAGTCACGTACTTCTTGTGTGATTTTCATGGAGCAGAACTTAGGACCGCACATCGAACAGAAGTGTGCAATCTTCGCACCTTCAGCGGGCAAGGTTGCATCGTGATATTCACGGGCACGTTCAGGGTCCAGGCCAAGATTAAATTGATCTTCCCAGCGGAATTCAAAACGGGCTTTCGATAAGGCATTGTCACGAACCTGCGCACCTGGTAAACCTTTTGCAAGGTCGGCACCGTGAGCGGCAATCTTGTAAGTAATGATGCCCACGCGCACATCTTCTTTATCTGGCAAACCCAAATGCTCTTTTGGTGTGACATAGCAAAGCATGGCAGTGCCATACCAGCCAATTTGCGCAGCACCAATACCGCTCGTAATGTGGTCATAACCTGGAGCAATATCGGTGATCAATGGTCCAAGGGTGTAGAAAGGGGCTTCTAAGCAATGCTTAAGCTCTTCAGTCATGTTTTCTTCAATGCGTTGCATTGGCACGTGACCTGGGCCCTCAATCATCACCTGAACATCGTGCTTCCATGCTTTAGCAGTCAGTTCACCAAGCGTGTGGAGTTCACCAAATTGCGCGGCATCATTCGAGTCCGCAATGCAACCTGGGCGCAAGCCATCACCTAAACTAAATGACACGTCATAGGCCTTCATAATCTCGCAGATGTCATCAAATTTTGTATAGAGGAAGTTTTCTTTGTGATGAGCCAAGCACCACTTAGCCATAATTGATCCGCCACGTGAAACGATGCCAGTAATGCGATCGGCTGTCATCGGCACATAACGTAGTAATACACCGGCATGAATAGTGAAGTAATCCACGCCTTGCTCCGCTTGCTCTACAAGGGTGTCGCGGAACATTTCCCAGGTGAGATCTTCAGCAACACCGCCGGTCTTATCAAGTGCTTGATAAATGGGAACGGTGCCAATAGGTACAGGTGAGTTACGAATAATCCATTCACGCGTTTCATGAATGTGCTTCCCTGTGGAAAGATCCATGATGGTGTCAGCACCCCAACGAATCGACCATACCATTTTTTCAACTTCTTCATTAATAGAAGAAGTCACAGCAGAGTTACCAAGGTTGCCGTTGATTTTTACGCGAAAGTTACGGCCAATAATCATTGGCTCTAGCTCTGGGTGATTGATGTTGGCGGGAATGATGGCACGACCGGCAGCGATTTCAGAGCGAACAAACTCACCGGTAACCGTCTCGGGTAAGTTGGCGCCGTAGCTCTTACCGGGATGTTGCTTGAGGAGTTGTTTGTATTCTGGATTTTTGCGTAACTGATCGATGCCCATGGATTCACGTAGAGCTACATATTCCATTTCTGGTGTGATGATGCCTTTGCGGGCGTAGTACATCTGACTGACATTGCTACCAACTTTGCCAACGCGCGGTGCGCTAATGTGCGCAAAGCGTAGGGTTTGTGTGGCTTCATCTTGGGAACGTGCAACACCATATTCAGAACTGGGTCCGGCAAGTTGTTCGGTGTCATTGCGCTCTTTAATCCAGGCGTCACGTAGTCTTGGCAAACCTTTTTCTAGATTGATCACAATTTCTGGATCGCTATAAGGACCGGATGTGTCGTAAACAGGAACAGGTGGATTAGCCACCATTTGCTCACCAACGCGAGTAGATAGTTGCTCAATCATGCGGAAGGGCGCCTTGATATCTGGACGCGAACCTTCTAAATAAGTTTTGGTAGATGCCGGATAGGCAAATTTTTGACCGAAGTCGCGTTCCAAGCTTTTTAAACTTGGAATCTCGTGTTTAGCGTTTTTGGTTTTAGGCTTGCCTGTACTCATGTCCATCTCCTAGCGTTTTTAGATGGACGAAACCGGGTGTCGGTCTGATGTAACTCCCCACGCCAGCATTACCTGGATCGGGTTTTAGGGTCTTTCTCAGCACCTCCAAGAAAACATCCATTGGAGGGCACCCCTGTTTCATCCTTAGCTAAGATTTAACCACGAAAATGCCTTCTTGAGGATGATCGGCCGCAAAGGGCTGATTTAAGGCTGTTTATGGTTTCGCAGTATGAAATCTGCTGTGACAAAGGCGGCATCACTGGTAAATTCATCCGCCAAAATGCGGGCCGCTGCCTCGGCAAGAGAAATTTCAATAAAACCACTCACTTCTCCGTCATGATTGGTGGGGATGAAGTTATCAGCAAGCTCAAGGTCGTAAACATACAGTTGCTCATCATGAAAGCCTCGACCTGGTATTGGCCTGCGCATATGAATTCTGCCAGCAGGCGCAAGGTGGGCTGCAATTTGTGGAGGCACTCCAGCTTCTTCCCAGAGTTCTCTGCGCGCATTGACCAGAGGCGTTTCATCAGCAGCAATGCCACCAGATGCCAAGTTATCTAGTCGTCCAGGATCGGTTGCCTTACTTTCACTGCGGCGCCCGAGCCAAATATTGCCAGCTTTGGTGTAACCATTAATATGACTAGCCATACTCCGAAAGCCAAAGGTTCTAAATGCTGCCCGTTCTAAGCGGAAATACTCGTGGCCGTTTTGATCAAGCCAAGAAAATTCTTCATTGCGCCATCCAGGGATAAAGCCACCCAAGCGCATTCTTTGTGCCAAGGCAGTGAGCTTGGCTGAAAGCTCAATCGGCCGTGAGGAGGCAATATGCAAAGCCTCGTGTCCAAGTGCAATGCAGGGTATAGGATCCTTGAGTAATGATTCTTGAAGGTAAGGAATAAATTCAGGATTAAGATGACCAATCATTTGATTGCCATTGCTCCCGCCTTCAAAGTAAATCGGCATGTAGTCGGGTGGGGCAGATCTGGCAGTGTTTTGTAGCATTTCTTCTAATGCAGCTAGAGTGCTGGTGTTGAGCGTATTCATATAGAAAGTGTAAGAGAAAATGACGGAGACAAAGAATAAATTGCCACACGGCGGCCAAATTCTGGCAAACGCCTTGGTAAGGCAGGGCGTCGATTTGGCATTTGGAGTCCCTGGGGAGAGCTTCCTACCCCTATTGGATGGCCTAGTCGATCATTCCAAGGACTTTCGTTTCATCACCTGTCGCCAAGAAGGCGGCGCGGCTTATATGGCAGAGGCTTACGCCAAACTCACCGGCAAGCCTGGTGTGGTGATGGTGACCCGCGGGCCTGGCGCATCTAATGCCATGGTTGGGATACATACCGCTTATCAAGACTCTACACCACTAGTGCTATTGATTGGTCAGGTTGGTACTGACATGGTGGAGCGCGAAGCCTTTCAAGAGATGGATTACCGCCGCCTCTATTCAGAATGTACCAAGTGGGTGGGCAGCATTGATCGTGTTGATCGGATTGATGAGTTTGTTTCCCATGCCTTTCATATTGCACAGTCGGGGCGTAAGGGCCCTGTAGTTTTGGGCTTACCTGAAGATATTCTTTACGAGTGCGCGCAAGAGAAACCAACAGCAGCAGCCCATATTGTTCAGCCTGGCTTAGATCGAACGATCTTCAATAGCGCTATGGAGCTCTTCACCATTGCCAAGAGGCCAATGATTCTCGCTGGTGGCGGCAATTGGAATACATCTGCATGTGAAACTTTGAGCACTTGGGCAAAGCGCGAACGCGTTCCAGTTGCTACGAGCTTTCGCTCTCAGGATTTAATCGATAACCAAGATATCTGCTACGCAGGCGACTTAGGAATTGCTGCCAATCCAGCGCTGGTGAAACGCATTCAAGAATCCGATGCTTTATTAGTCATTGGCGAACGCTTGGGAGAAATGACCACGGCTGGCTACAGCATTCTCTCTGTGCCAACAGCAAGCACCAAGGTCATCCATGTTTTATCAAGTCCTGATGAGCTTGGTCGCGTTTATCGCCCAGAATTTGCGATTAACTGCAGTCCTGAAAACTTTTGCGCTGCCTTAAGTGAGGTTCGAATGGGTAAGCAACTTGATACTCAAGCGATGGCTAGCGCTCATGCTGAGTATCTGGCCTTTTCTGCGCCAGTAACGGTCAAGGGCGACCTGCAACTCGCTCACATCATGGCGTCATTACCTGCTAGCATTCCGCGCAATGCCATTCTGACCAATGGCGCTGGTAACTTCGCAACCTGGGTACACCGCTTTTACCCTTATGGTGGATTTAAAAGTCAATTAGCACCAGCAAACGGCTCTATGGGCTATGGCCTGCCAGCGGCCATCGCTGCAAAGATTGTGGATCCAAGTAGAGTAGTGATTGCGGTGTGTGGCGATGGTGATTTCATGATGAATTGCCAAGAGCTGGCAACGGCAGCACGCTATGAAGCATTTCCAATTGTGCTCTTGGTAAATAACAGCATGCTCGGGACTATTCGCATGCATCAAGAGCGCGAGTTCAATCAGCGTGTCATGGGAACTGGATTAACGAATCCTGATTTCATCAAGTTTGCAGATAGCTTCGGTATGCCAGCATATCGTGTGAGCAAGACCGATGAGTTTGCTCCAGCTTTTGCCAAGGCTCTAGCAAGCAATCGCGGTGCACTCATTGAACTAGTGCTAGATCAAGAGGTGATCTCTCCATCAAAGTTGCTTTCACAATTGGGAAAGTGATCTGCAGGGAGAGAGTTATAGCAAGAAAAAAGGGCGCTTAGCGCCCTTTTAAATACCTGCAATGGATTGATTTTAATTTAAGATATTCAATCTACTTTTGCACCAGAATCTTTTACCACCTTAGTCCACTTCGCAATTTCATTTTTAATGTAGGCAGAAAATTGGGCTGGTGTATTGCCCACTGGCTCTGCGCCCATCGCTAAATATTTTTCTTTCACAGAAGGACTATTAATTGCCTTCATGAGTTCTGCGCTAGTCTTATTCAAAATATCTGGTGGCATATTTGCAGGACCCACAATGCCAAACCAAGACGTTGCTTCATATCCAGGCAAATTAGCCGCCTCTGCAATGGTTGGAAGATCAGGAAAAGCTGGGGAACGTTTTGCACTTGTGACCGCTAAGGCTTTTAGTCTTCCAGCACGAATGTAATTAATGGATGAAGGGAGGTTATCAAACATGATGTCCACATTACCAGCCATCAGATCAGTCACTGCTGGAGGGCTTCCTTTGTATGGCAAGTGCACCATGTACGTCTTAGTCATTGACTTGAATAGTTCGCCTGCCATATGAATAGAGGTGCCGTTGCCACTAGATGCCATATTGACCTTACCGGGATTGGCTTTGGCGTAACGAATCAGATCATTCACACTATTAATGTTATTTTTGGCCGCCCATTCGGGGTTCAGAACCAAAACATTGGGCAATTCTGCTACTAGGCTGATGGGCGTGAAATCCTTAATAGGATCAAAAGGCATCTTGCCGCCACCTTGAGTGTAAAGAGGCTGATTAATACCATGGGTACCAACGGATGCCATGAGCCAGGTATATCCATCGGGCAAAGATTTTGCTACTACTTCGGCGCCAATGTTTCCGCCAGCACCAGGTTTGTTATCAATGACGACATTCCATTTTGCAGTAGAGAGTAATTCATTTTGCAAGGGGCGAGCAATGTTATCCGTCGCACCACCAGCAGGAAATGGAACAACTAAGCGAATTGGTTTATTGGGAAATGTGCTTTGGGCGAATGCAGTTTGTGTGAATGATGTGCAAAATAAAATAATGGTGGCAATCAGGCCTGCTGTAGTTGCGCATCCATGGCGAATCTTGTTCATTTCTGTCCCCGTCTTTATATTCTTTAGCTATATCAAGTGTTAGCTTATACACAATGTAAACGATTATTTCTTTACTTGTAAGTAGTGCCTAATATTTAGGCAAGACAGGTCTGTCTATACAAATCGGTAACTTACGAAAACTTTTGACGATTTATCCACAAAAGCTGTGGATAAGTTTTGGTCCCGCCGACAGGAATCGAACCTGTATCCCACGCTTAGGAGGCATGTGCACTATCCATTGTGCTACGGCGAGTTAAAAATATGGTATTGAAACTATTACCAACCACAAAGAGCCCAAACCTGATTTGTTAAGGCAACCATCATAGTGGGTGCAAAGTAACTTGAAAATACTGTCGCCAAAATGAGCAAGGCGGCAATATAAAGAGTCCATCGTATTAGACTCTTCTTTCTTTTAGGCTGTAATAGGTCGATGGATCGCACGTTCTTTTACCGGTAGATTGATCATGAAAGCAAAGACGCCCAAGGCAATCGAAATTTCCCAAACAATCAGGTAAGAGCCGGTCTTATCAAACAGATAGCCGCCCAAGTATGCGCCGCAAAAACTGCCTAGTTGGTGTGAAAAGAAAATCAAACCAGAAAGCATGGTGAGGTATTTAACGCCGAAGATCTGGGCAACAATCCCATTGGTAAGGGGGATGGTGGAAAGCCAAAGGAAACCCATGATTGATGCAAAAATATAGGTAGTCATGGGGGTAAGCGGTAGCCATAAGAAGCCAATAATCGCTATAGATCTTCCTAAATAAATGCCAGACAGTAAATAACGTTTGGGGAGTCGCTGGCCCAACATGCCTGCAGCATAGGTACCAAAGATATTGAATAGGCCAATCAAAGCTAAAGCGGTCGTAGCAACAACGGGTGCGCCAACATCAGGATAAATCTTCGATAAATCCTTCAGGTAGGGCGCAAGGTGTACGGCAATAAATACCACCTGAAAGCCGCAAACAAAATAACCCAAGGTAAGGAATCTAAAGCTTGGATTTTTAATGGCTTCTCTTAAAGCTTCTTTGATGGTTTGATCACCGAGATGTTGCGAGTGAGCAAAATTCTTTTCACGCAACATAAAGGCAATGGGGATCATCAGACTGGCCATCAATGCCAGTATCAAGAGTGCGTCTTGCGAGCCAAAAGTGCTTAATAAACCTTGCTCAGTTGGAATCATCAAGAATTGCCCGAATGATCCTGCGGCTGCTGCAATGCCCATTGCCCAAACACGCTTATCTGCAGAGACGTTACGTCCCAATATGCCGTAGATCACACTATAAGTAGTTGCTGTTTGCGCAAGACCGATGAGTAGTCCGCCTGCGAAGGTAAAGTTCAGCACATCGCTTGATAGAGCCATGCCAGCCAAACCAAGCGCATACAAAATACCACCGGCAACCATGATTTTGAATGCACCATAGCGATCTGCTAGTGCACCAGTGATCGGCTGAAAGGCGCCCCAAATCAAGTTTTGCAAAGCAATAGTCAGCGCAAAGGTTTCTCTTCCCCAGCCATTGTCTGAGGTGATGGGCAGGTTAAACAAACCAAAGCCATGGCGTATGCCCATGGAAAGCGTCACCATGAGTCCACCATAAATCAATACTTGCCTGAGAGAAAGTGAGGCTGCTGGTTTGTTATCAGACATTAGATTTAAATAATTCCTTTTTGGCGCAGTTGTTCCACAGATTGAGTATCGAGCTTGAGTCGATCACGCAGAATGGTTTCAGTATGTTGGCCTAGGGTTGGTGGGGGCATCCGCATCTCTACTGGCGTTTTAGATAGTCGCATTGGGCTGGCGACTAGTTTCATCTGGCCTGTAGTGGGGTGAGGTACATGGATTTCCATCTCACGCGCTTTGACTTGCTCGTTCTCAAAGACTTCCTTGAAATTGTTAATGGGGCCACAGGGGACGCCTGCGGCTTCAAGTAAGGCGATCCATTCTGCTTTGGTTTTCTTGCGAGTCATTTCTTCTAGCAGTGGGACTAATTGCTGGCGATACTGAACTCGTAATGGGTTTTCGCAGTAGAGCGGATTATCGGCAAGATGGGCATCGCCACCAGCCGTTACGAAGTGTCTAAATTGACCATTGTTCCCAGCGGCAACAATGATCCATCCATCAGAGGTAGGTAAGGTTTGGTATGGGACGATGGTCGGTGAAGCATTACCCCAGCGCAGCGGGATTTCATCAGAGCAAAGATAGGCACTAGAAACATTTGCCATGACCGCAATCTGAGTATCGAGGAGTGCCATATCGATATATTGACCTTCGCCAGTACGATCGCGGTGCACTACAGCAGCCAGAATGGCCGTACTGGCATACATACCAGTAAAGATATCAGCAATGGCTACGCCAGCTTTTTGTGGGCTCGCCCCAGGAAAGTCATGTGCTTCGCCAGTAACACTCATAAAGCCACCCATCCCTTGGACGATAAAGTCATACCCTGGGCGATGGGCATAGGGGCCTGTTTGACCAAACCCAGTGATGGAGCAATAAATCAGGTCAGATTTGATCTTTTTCAGGCTCTCGTAGTCCAAACCATACTTTTTGAGCTGGTCAACTTTGTAGTTTTCAATGACGATATCTGAGTCAGCAGCCAGCTTGCGGATGATTTCCTGGCCTTCAGGCTGGCTAATATCGACCGTAATGGACTGTTTATTGCGATTAATCGCGATGAAATAGGCTGTTTCTTCAGTATCTTTGCCTTGGGCGTCTTTGGCAAAGGGAGGCCCCCAGTGGCGAGTGTCATCCCCAGCTCTTGGGCGCTCGACCTTGATCACGTCGGCACCAAGGTCGGCGAGGTTTTGCGCGCACCAAGGCCCCGCTAGCACCCTGCTTAGATCTAAAACACGTATATGACTTAAGGCTCCCATGCCCTAATTTTGGCATGAATGATGGGGTAATTCTGGAAAAGTTCCGTCTTTGCCTCAGACATGACTACAATTTGCGCGCATGGCTACCCGTAAAACCTCTGAATACAGCGAATCATCCATCCAAGTCCTAAAAGGGCTAGAACCAGTCCGTCAGCGGCCTGGAATGTACACGCGCACCGACAATCCTCTACACGTGATCCAGGAAGTCTTGGATAACGCCTCTGATGAAGCCCTCGGCGGATTTGGTAAGCACATTACGGTGACGCTCCACACTGATAGCAGCGTGAGTGTTGAGGATGATGGTCGTGGGATCCCGGTGGGAATGCATCCTACTGAAAAGTTGCCGGTAGTGGAGATTGTGTTCACCCAGCTGCATGCAGGCGGTAAGTTTGAAAAGGGTAGTGGCGGTGCTTATGCCTTCTCTGGCGGCTTGCATGGTGTTGGCGTGTCTGTTACCAATGCCTTATCCAAGCGTTTAGAAGTCACCGTTTGGCGTGAAGGCCAAGTATCAACCCTGACTTTTGCAGACGGCAGGGTCATCGAGAAGCTAAAAACGCGAGCCTCAGGTAAAGATGATAAGTCGCACGGGACTCGTGTTCGCGCTTGGCCTGACGGCAAATACTTTGATAACTCAGCTATCCCGATGCCTGATTTAATTCGTTTATTGAGATCGAAAGCAGTGTTGCTTCCAGGTGTCAAAGTTACCTTGATCCAAGAAAAATCTGGTGACAGTCAAACTTGGCAGTACGCCCAAGGTTTACGTGGCTACTTAAATGAAGCCATCGCTCAGGCTGGGCATGGCGCTGAAGTGATCCCACCATTTGAGGCAGAGCAATATGCGACTGGCAATGGCGATGATGATTCATTCGCTGAAGGCGAGGGCGCGGCTTGGGTTGTTGCTTGGACTGAAGATGGTGCTCCGGTGCGCGAGAGTTACGTTAATTTAATACCAACACCTGCGGGCGGTACGCATGAGAGCGGTTTGCGTGAAGGCCTCTTTAATGCGGTTAAAGGATTTATTGAGATGCATGCGCTACAACCTAAAGGTGTGAAGTTAATGCCTGAGGACGTATTTGCGCGCGCATCCTTTATTTTGTCAGCGAAAGTTTTGGATCCACAGTTTCAGGGCCAGATTAAAGAGCGCTTGAATTCACGTGATGCCGTGCGCCTGGTTTCAGGTTATACAAAATCCGCTTTAGAGCTCTGGCTAAATGAGCACGTTGACTACGGTCGCAAGTTAGCCGATCTCGTAATCAAACAAGCCCAAGCAAGAACACGTGCCGGCCAAAAAGTTGAGAAGAGAAAATCTTCTGGTGTGGCGGTGCTTCCTGGCAAGCTGACAGATTGCGAAAGCCAAGACATTGGCATGAATGAAATCTTCTTAGTTGAGGGTGATTCCGCAGGTGGTTCAGCGAAGATGGGTCGCAATAAAGAATATCAAGCCATTCTGCCTTTGCGCGGTAAGGTTCTGAACACCTGGGAAGCAGAGCGCGATCGCCTATTTGCTAATAATGAAGTTCACGATATCGCAGTAGCTATTGGGGTTGATCCCCATGGCGCAAATGACACCCCAGATTTATCCAATCTACGATATGGCAAGGTGTGTATTTTGTCGGATGCGGACGTTGATGGTGCGCATATCCAAGTTCTGTTGTTAACCCTGTTTTATAAGCATTTCCCTAAATTAATTGATTTGGGACATATCTATATTTCACGTCCACCTTTGTTTAGGGTTGATGCGCCAGCAAGAGGTAAGAAGCCTGCGCAAAAAATTTATGCACTTGATGCAAGCGAACTAGCCGCTATTGAAGATAAGCTTCGCAAGGATGGCGTTAAAGAAACTGCTTGGCAAATCTCTCGCTTCAAAGGTTTGGGTGAGATGAGCGCCGAACAGTTGTGGGACACCACCTTAAATCCAGATACGCGTCGTTTATTGCCGGTCACTTTAGGTACGTGGACCCAAGATGAAACAATCAAGACCATGGATATGTTGATGGGTAAATCAGAATCCGGCGCGCGTCGCGACTGGTTGGAAGAGCGCGGTAATGAGGTTGAGGCAGATATCTAATGGCTACTAAAAAAACTCTAGGTACATCCGATTTGGATCAGGATGATTTATTTTCAGGCGTTGAACAGATGAATATTGTCGAAGTTCCCGAGCCCACCGCAAAAAAAGTATCTACTGGCGGGCCCAATGACCCCCATGATCCAAAGATTGTGGAATTAAACGAAGACGACAAAGATAGTTTGACGCTGGCTGTTTATGCCGAACGTGCCTACTTGGATTACGCCATCAGCGTCGTGAAAGGTCGGGCATTGCCTGACGTGGCCGATGGTCAAAAACCTGTCCAGCGCCGTATTTTGTTCTCCATGAGCGAGATGGGGCTGCGTGCCGATGCGAAACCCGTTAAGAGTGCCCGCGTGGTGGGTGATGTGCTCGGTAAGTTTCACCCGCATGGCGATCAATCAGCCTATGACGCATTAGTCCGTCTTGCGCAAAGTTTTTCTCTGCGCTATCCCTTAATTGATGGTCAGGGTAACTTTGGTTCACGCGATGGTGATGGCGCAGCAGCTATGCGTTATACGGAGGCGCGCTTAACCAAGATTGCGAACTTATTGATGAGCGAAATTGACGAGGGTACGGTCGATTTCACAGCTAACTATGATGGCTCATTCCAAGAGCCTAAGTTATTGCCAGCGCGTTTACCGTTTGTATTACTCAACGGCGCATCAGGTATTGCTGTAGGCATGGCAACGGAGATTCCATCGCATAACTTGCGTGAAGTAGCTGCAGCGGCAATTGCTTTGATGAAAACCCCGAAGATGTCTACATCTGAGCTTCTGGAAATCATTCCTGGTCCAGACTACCCAGGTGGCGGCCAAATTATTTCAACCCCAACAGAGATTGCACAGATTTATGAAGTTGGTCGCGGTAGCCTGAAAGTTCGCGCGCGTTGGTCGGTGGAAGAACTTGCTCGCGGTCAGTGGCAGATTGTGGTGAATGAACTTCCTCCAGCAACATCATCACAGCGGGTACTTCAAGAGATTGAAGAGATCACCAATCCAAAAGTCAGGGTTGGAAAAAAATCCTTAACGCCTGAACAGAACAATCTCAAATCCACCATTCTGAATGTGTTGGATGGCGTTCGTGATGAATCCAGCAAGGATGCTGCCGTACGCTTGGTCTTTGAGCCTAAGAGCAAAAACATTGACGTTAATGAGTTCGTCAATCTATTGCTAGCGCACACCTCTTTAGAGTCCAATGCGCCAATGAATTTAGTAATGATTGGCAATGATGGACGTCCCCGTCAAAAAGGCTTAAAAGAAATTATTTCTGAGTGGATTGCATTCCGTTTTGCTACTGTTACTCGGCGCACTCAGCATCGTCTCGGTAAGGTTAAAGACCGTATGCATATTTTGGAAGGGCGCTTAATCGTTCTTCTGAACATTGATAAGGTCATTAAGATTATCCGCAATAGCGATGAGCCTAAAGTTGACCTGATTAAAGAGTTCAAACTGAGCGATCGTCAAGCCGAAGATATTTTAGACATTCGTTTGCGTCAGTTAGCTCGCCTTGAGGGCATCAAGATTGAGCAAGAGCTAAAAGAGTTAAAAGCCGAACGCGATGAATTAGAAGGTTTACTCCAGAGTGATGCTGTTTTGCGTAAGCGCATCATCAAAGAAATCGAATCTGACATGAAGGATTATGGCGATGATCGGCGTACCTTGATTCAGGAAGATAAGCGCGCGGTTGCAGAGACTAAAGTGATTGATGAGCCCGTTACGGTGATTGTTTCCCAAAAGGGTTGGGTACGCGTTCGTCAGGGTCATGAGCACGATGCCACCCAGTTTGGCTTTAAAGCTGGTGATGCGATGTATTCCACCTTTGAATGTCGTACGGTTGATGTTATGCAGGGATTTGGTAGTGATGGTCGTGTCTATACCGTGCCCGTGAGTGAGTTGCCAGGTGCACGTGGTGATGGTTCGCCATTAACCAGTTATGTCAATCTAGCCCCTGGTTCACAGATGGTGGCTTATTACGCCGGTCAACCTGATGATCTCGTCTTGATTTCGACAAGATCAGGTAATGGATTTTTGGCTAATGTCGCTGATATGACAACGCGCAACAAGGCTGGTAAATCCTTTATTGGCATTGATGCCAAGTTCCCGGGTGGCGATGCGCCTTTAGGTGCCGCTAAAGTAAAAGTTGGCATGAAGCAGGTTGCCTGTTTATCTGAGGGCTCTAAGTTATTGGTCTTCCCATTGGATGAGTTAAAGCGCTTGCCAACAGGTGGTAAGGGCGTGATCTTGATGGGCCTGGATGGAGCGGAGAAGTTGGCTTCAGCAATCGCAGTTGGTCCTGATGGTGCGACGTATTCTGGTGCGGGTCGTGCAGGCAAGCCAACTGAACTCTCTTTGGATGCCAAAACCTTAAAGTCCTTCGCTGGTAATCGCGCTCGCAAAGGTCATTTTGTTGAGCCACGCTTGAAGGATGGAAAGCTCAAAGCAAATTAATTCTTTTTATCACCCGCATTAACAAAGAAACCCGGTTAGCTCACACTGCCGGGTTTTTCCATATTTATGCTTCTTACTTCGGAGAGGCGATGCCGTACTTGACGGCAATAAGCTCAGCCATGATCGATACAGCAATTTCTGGCGGGGTTAGTGCGCCAATATAAAGTCCTACAGGACCGTGTAATTTTTCTACTTGCTCTTGACTGACATCAAATTCCAAAAGACGTTCTTTGCGTTTTTGGGTATTGATTTTGCTCCCCAAGGCGCCAACATAAAAAGCAGAAGACTTGAGAGCCTCTATAAGTGCCATGTCATCGAGTTTAGGGTCGTGTGTGAGGGCTATCACGGCGGTATGGGCGTCGATACCCAGTTCGAGCAAGACATCGTCAGGCATGCCTTTGATAAAGGTGACGTCGTTTCGTGCAATCCCCTCGGCATACTCCTCACGCGGGTCAATCACAATCACCTCAAAGTCCGAGGCCAAAGCAAAGTCTGCTGTATACAGCGATAGTTGGCCTGCCCCAATCAGGACCATGCGCCAGCGCGGTCCATAAGTAGTGCGCATAAGCTTCTCATCACAGAAGAAAAGATCAATTCGATCACCATCTTCCAAAATGGATTTGCCTGATAAAAGATCAACACTACGAAGGGTAATTTGCTGTGATGAGATGCTACTAAGGAGTTGCTCTAAAACCGCCAGCTCAGGTTTTGGTTCAATGAGCAATCTGAGGGTACCGCCACAGGGGATACCAAAGCGAGTTGCCTCTTGTTGACTGACGCCATAAACAACCATTTCAGGTGTATTGCGCGTCAGAATCTCTGTCTGCACGCGGCGGATGAGATCATCCTCAACACAGCCGCCCGACACAGATCCAGCAACTTGCCCATCCTGACGAATGGCTAGCCACGAACCGACGGGCCTAGGAGCAGAGCCCCAAGTTTGGACAACAGTGGCAATGGCTACTGGATGACCGGCTCTAAGCCAGTCAACAGCAGACTTGAGAACGCTTAAATCGGTGCTGTTCATGCTTTATCTTTTGTTTTTAAAATATCTATTTATTATCACCCTAATGAACTCACTAGGAAAAACTCCCCACGCATCACTTCGCTTAGCAGTCGTATTGCTGGCGGCTGGCGAGGGTAGTCGCTTGGGGTCGCATCCTAAAGCACTCCTCAAAAGAGATGGACAATCACTTTTGAGACGTTTTTGCTCCTCCTTGGTGGCATTTGAGCCGGTTGAATTCGTTGTGGTGACGGGATTTCATGCGGACCTTATTGAGAATGAGATTCACTCCATCCAACAAGCCTCGCCATTTCCCATTACCGTCGCTCGAAATTTATCTTCAAAAGATGGTCAGGCAACATCTGTCCGTTTGGGTCTTGAATCTTTGCATAGTCAATACGATGTGCTGTTGGTAGCGTTATCTGATCAGCCTGGTATTGGTGCACTAGAGGTACAAGCCTTGCTGGATGAGTATTCGCATAAAGAGAATGGTCAGGAGATGATTTTGCCAATTGTTGAAAACAAGAGAGGTAATCCTGTTTTGTTTTCATCTGCCGCTGTCAAAGATATTTTGACTATCCCAGGCATGGTGTGCCGCCCGTACATGGACAAGCACCCTGAGCAAGTCAGGCTAATGCAAACAGATCTTCAGGGATTTGTGCTGGACGTCGATACCTTTGAAGACATCCAACGAGAAAAGCTCACATTGAGTTGAGTTTTAAATCTCAGCAATCAACTCAATTTCAACGCAAGCCCCCAAAGGAATTTGTGCCACTCCAAAGGCGCTGCGTGCATGTTTGCCAGTATCACCGAAGACTTCAAAGAGAAGTTCTGAGCAACCATTAATGACCAAATGCTGCTCGGTGTACTCGGATGTGGAGTTGACGAGCCCCATCACTTTGACGATGCGTTTTACTTTATCCAATGAACCAAGATGACTTTGCAAGGTGGAGATCAAATCAATGGCGATCAATCTGGCGGCAGCTTTACCTGTTTCGGTATTCATGTCCAAACCTAATTTTCCAACCCAAGGTTTGCCGTCGCGCCTAGCAATGTGACCAGATAAAAAAACGGTGTTGCCAGTGGTGGCGGCCATGACATAGGCAGCAGCTGGGGGTCCTGGCGGTGGCAGGTCAATTCCAAGAGTTTTTAAGCGATCGCTAATATTGGTAGTCATAGGGTTTCTCTAGGGATAAATATAAGTCTGAAATGAATGGTTAGATCTTACTTTGAAAGTTGGCGCATGGCACTTTCTAAGCCATTTAAGGTAACTGGATACATCCGATCTTTCATGAGTTTTTGCATAATGTCGATGGATTGACGGTACTGCCAAACGGATTCAGGTTCGGGGTTTAGCCAAGCAAAATGGGGGAAGTGATCAATCAGGCGATTCACCCAGGTTGCCCCAGCCTCTGGGTTGTTGTATTCGACTGAGCCGTTTGGGCTCATAATTTCATATGGAGACATCGTGGCGTCCCCAACAAAAATAAGCTTGTATTCAGGACCATATTTATTGATGACGTCTTGAGTTTTGGTCACCTGATCGCGACGTCGACGATTGCTTTGCCACAAATTCTCGTACACGCAATTATGAAAGTAATAGTGTTCAAGGTGCTTAAATTCTGTTTTGGCGGCAGAGAAGAGTTCTGCAATTCTTTGAATATGATCATCCATTGAACCACCCACATCCATTAGCAATAACACTTTTACTTGGTTGTGACGCTCTGGCCGCATTTGGATATCGAGCATGCCTGCATTGGCCGCGGTTGAATGAATTGTTTTGTCTAAATCCAACTCTAGATGAGAGCCTTCTCTCGCAAAGCGTCTGAGCCTGCGTAATGCCAATTTGATATTGCGCGTACCTAAGGCGAGATCACTGTCATAGTCTTTAAATTCTCGGGCTTCCCAGACTTTGATCGCAGTGCGATTGCCAGCGCTTTCTCCGCCAATCCGAATACCTTCAGGGTGATAGCCGCTATGCCCAAATGGGGACGAGCCACCAGCACCAATCCATTTTTTACCACCACCATGCCATTCCTTTTGTTCTTTCATCAGCTCTTCAAGACGCTTCTTCAGTGCCTCTGGTCCGCCCAACTTCTTCAGTGCTGTTTTTTCCTCATCGGTCAATACACGTTGGAGCTTTTTCTCTAGCCAATCGAGCGGAATATCTGGCTGTAGCGCAATGATTTGCTCAACCCCATTGAAGTAAGCGCCAAAGACTTGATCAAAGCGATCAAAGTATTGCTCATCCTTAACCAGAGTCATTCTGGCTAATTGGTAAAACTCATCAATCGATGGCTCAATCACGCCACACTTAAGTGCCTCAAGTAGTGTTAAAAACTCTCTTACCGACACCGGCACTTTGGCATCCTTTAGATTGAGAAAGAATTGGATTAGCATCTAAATGACCAGGTAAATAGCGGGCCACTTAACGATGATTGCGATTCATCATCACTAATTTTTCAAACAGATGAACATCTTGCTCATTCTTCAGTAGGGCCCCATGCAAGGGCGGCACGACAATCTTTTCATCTGAGCTATAGAGGGCTTGGGCTGGAATATCTTCAGCTAACAGCAGTTTTAACCAATCAATGAGCTCTGATGTCGAAGGCTTCTTCTTAAGGCCTGGCAGAGCTCTGATTTGATAAAACGATTTAAGGGCTGCATCGAGTAGGTCTTGCTTAATGTTGGGGTGATGAACATCCACGATGCTTTGCATCGTGCCAGCATTTGGGAAAGAAATGTAATGAAAGAAGCAACGACGCAAAAATGCATCCGGTAATTCTTTTTCATTATTCGAGGTAATGATGACAAGAGGGCGATGCTTTGCCTTAATGAGTTCGCGAGTTTCATATACATAAAACTCCATGCGGTCAATTTCACGCAGCAGATCATTTGGAAACTCAATATCAGCCTTATCAATTTCATCGATAAGTAGTACGGTAGGCTCATTCGCTTCAAACGCTTGCCATAAGATGCCCTTAACAATGTAGTTGCGAATGTCATTCACTTTTTCATCGCCCAATTGAGAATCCCGCAGTCTACTAACTGCATCGTATTCATATAAACCTTGTTGGGCTTTGGTGGTAGATTTAATATGCCACTGCAACAAGGGCATGTTTAGTGCGGCCGCAACTTCTTCTGCCAACATCGTTTTTCCGGTTCCCGGCTCACCTTTGATTAAAAGGGGGCGCTGTAATGTAATGGCAGCATTCACGGCTAGCTTTAGATCATCAGTAGCTATGTAAGTTTGGGAGCCATCAAAGCGAGATTTAGTCTGGGTCATATCTTGTTAATAGTCCTTTATTGAGCATCTCAGTATAGGTAAAAGGGAGGTAACTTTCAGCGTTTATGCCAAGATTGAAGGCTTATAAGACTGTTTTGCCTTCTCTCCGCTATACTTCCACAACTTGTTCAGGATCAAATCGATTAAATAGTGATTTTTATGAAAAAACTCTTCACTCCTTCCCAATTAGCCATTTGCGCTATTTTGGCATTTGCTGGATTTTCAGCCCAAGCTGCCGATGTTCAGGGTTCAGCTGATGCGGGTAAAGGCAAGGTTTGGCTCTGTATTGGTTGCCACTCCATTCCTGACTACCGCGCTGACTATCCCTTCGTTTATAAGGTTCCAATGATTGGCGGCCAAAGCGGTGCCTACATTGCTACTGCATTGTCTGAGTATAAAAAAGGCGAAAGAAAGCATCCAACAATGCGCGCGATTGCCACGAGCTTATCTGATCAAGATATGGCTGATATCGGTGAGTACTATGCTGCGCAGACTGCCACCTCACCTAACAACCCATTGAAGTGATATTTAGAGACCTGTTCATGAAAGTCACACTAATTACCGCCGTTTTATTGTCTAGCATTGGCTTGGCCAATGCCGCTAACCTTGAAAAAGGCCAAGCCCTAGTTGAGAAGGGCAATTGTGCCTCTTGTCATGGCGCCGGCTTAAATGCTCCCATTTTGCCTGTCTATCCTAAGTTAGCTGGACAACATGCCGACTATCTTTACTATGCGCTGCATGCTTACAAAGTAGGCAACGGCAATGCTCAGTATGGCCGCAACAATGCCGTGATGTCATCTCAGGTTCTGACTTTCTCTGATGCTGACTTACATGACATTGCAGCTTATGTTTCTTCGTTGCCAGGAAATTTCGTCGTTAAGAAATAAGTTCTCTGCGCAAGAATGTTAAAGGCCTAGTTTTCTAGGCCTTTTTCTTTATTGGAAGCCAATTGATTACTTAGTAGCCTCTAGGCCTCGTGCAAGGTGTTTTCTCATGGCGGCTTCAGCGGCAGTTGGATCGCGCTTGAGGATGGCTTGTAGGATCTCTCGATGCTCAAGGAGTGAGTGTTGCAGTCGCCCAACTCGGCTTAGTGAGTCTCGGCGTTGTAGCTTTAGCACCTTCCTCAGGTCCCCAATGACGTCATTCATCCATTTATTACCTGCAATTTCTTGGATGAGATCATGAAATTTCACATTTACGTCAAAAAACTGCTCTACATCCCGATCTGCGGCCGCTTTTTCAAGGCGATGGTGCAGGTTATCGAGCAAGGTTAGGTCCTCCTCCGTAGCCTTAAGAGCTGTTTCCTTAGCTGCTTGGCCCTCTAGCAGGGAGAGGATGGTAAAGATTTGCTCTAAATCACGCCTATCAACCTCGGTTACATAAGCTCCGCGATTCATTTTGGTAGTTACCAAGCCTTCTGAAGCCAATACTTTGATGGCTTCACGCATTGGTGTTCTGCTGATCCCGAACTGTTGAGCCAGGCTTTGCTCGTCTAACCAGCTACCTGGAGCTAGTTCATGGGCAAATATCTGTGCTCGAAGCCGCTCTGCAACGTCTTCGTATAAGGGCCGATTAATTAGCTTTGTATTCATAATTATGTATACAGTATGTAGACAAATCCAAAAAAGTCAAGCAGAATGAGGGGAGTTAATTTTTGCAGGTAAGCAATAAACCCAACCGGGAGTGCTTTATGAGTAGCGGTGAAAAAAAGTCTGCGTCAACTTCTTGGCCAAATGTCACAGAAAGCACTTTGGATGCCTGGATGAAATCAGCGCAAAAATCTGCTCCGAACGGTAAGGTCGATGAATTGGGTTGGAAGACGCCAGACGGGATTCATCTAAAAGCGCTTTACACATCTGCAGACACTGAAGGTTTGCAATATGCAAACTCATTACCGGGCTTTGAGCCATTCGTTCGGGGCCCAC
>Ga0194059_1000223_pt1 | contig 27929 bp, 22 predicted proteins | sample SepL6211m_MetaG_FD_163426 | JGI IMG/M metagenome (GOLD analysis project Ga0194059, IMG submission 163426) | Anoxic zone freshwater microbial communities from boreal shield lake in IISD Experimental Lakes Area, Ontario, Canada - Sep2016-L626-11m | ecosystem: Environmental > Aquatic > Freshwater >...
TTGTATTTCATGTGCTATACCTTTAATAAATTTTCTATCTTTATTAAACGTAGTAAGTTCTTGCCTTCTTCTTTCTATATCAGCTTCAATAAGTTGTTTATGAGTTTTATTTTCAGGATTTTCTAATTTCTTTCCTTGATAATATACACCATCTAGTTCTGCATCAACATTCTTTATTTTGTTATCAAAGAATGATGTATCATTACTTGTTATAGTTCCTGTAGATGGGTCAAATTCCCCTTTAAATTTATTGTATAAATCAAGTTCTTTTTGTTTTTGAGTTTCGTATGACTTTTTAAGATTTTGTAAATCTTCTTTAGTTACATTACTCCAAAATTTATTAAAGTCTACACCATCTATTGTATCTCTAGTTCCTACTACAGAGTCTGCATTAGTAATTCCTTTTTTAGCAAGTCTGTCCCAAACAAAACTAATAAGCTCTTGACTTAAACTTTTCTTTCTTTCTATATCAGCTTTTTTAACTTCTATATCATTTACTACCGGAGTTTCATTTTGAACCTCATCAGCAATAACATATAAGAAGTCCTCTTTGCTTACATCAGAAAACAATAGACTACCCGTAGGACTGTAAACATCAAATAAGGCGTTACCCTTTGCAACCAATTTATAACCCTGTATAATTTCTTCATTGGTGTTATTTAATACAGTATCTAATTTATCATCTACAACAGTAGCAAATGTGGCAACTTCATTATCTAAGTTATCTACCTTATTCTGCTCCTTATTATATTTTCGGTTTAGCTGTGAAATAAACTCTGTTACTGCATCTTCGCTATAATCTACACCACTAGAAGACTTTAAGTATCCATGAACGAGTTTAAACAATTCGTCAGCATCCTTTTCTTCTGTAGCTAACCACTTCAAGTATGGCTCTTCAAAACCTTTTAGAAATTCGTCCTTGTATGTAACATTACCCTCTGAATCTGTTGTGAATGCAACTACAGTTTCTCCGGTACTTAAAGTAGCCTCTCCTATTTTATCCGCGTTCTTTTTTTTCTCTGTAGCTTTATCATAGGCATTTGTATAGGTCATTAAAGCACCTGCATCTCCACGTAGGGTATTGAATAGGTTTAAGTAGAACCCGGCTTCATGCTCTAACTTAATATAGTCCTTTGCCATTTTCGCCAAGTCTGTATCACTCTCATATTTGTCCAATGTGGTAATATCAGTGAACTTATCACCATTCTTACTACTTTCGGACAAATAACCCAAGTATCTGTTTGTTGCAGCTAGTCGTGTAGACTCCTTTACTTTATTATTATTTTTATCTACCCGTACATCACTGTTTTTAATGTCATCCAATAACTGCTTATGCTCCTGTAGTGATTTTATTTCAGCATTTTCTGTTTCAATCTGGTCTTTAACAGTTTGGTCAACTAATTCCGGTGCAACTTTCTCTAATTCAGTAACCCGGTTCTTTTTAGCATCTATTTGCTGTTGTAAACTATTTATACGCGCATCAGTCGCAACACGGCTCTGTGTAAGCAAAATGTCTTCTTTCTTAATGTCCCCATTAAAATATTGCTTAACAAAACCTTGCATATCATTGACCATCGCTTCTGACCGCTTAGTAGCATCAGAAAAGTCCTGATAGTAATATGCCATATCTCGTTTAGCCCTTTCAAAACTCTCTTTAAATTCAGGCTTCCATTTTTTATCAGCAGTGAAATTTTCATTTATATCTACCCAAACATCATTGAACTTTTTCTGCTCTTCTTTCAGGTTTTTAAGGAAATCATTTTTGTCTTTATCTACTACCGATTCAAGTGTATTTGTTTCATCTACATTCTCCATTAATCCACGCTCTGTAGCCCATTCATCAACCGTAATAGTTTTTACATTATGAGCAAGTGACTCGTACATTAGGTTGCTTTTACCTGTAGATGCACCAAGCGCTAGAAACTCCTTTTTAGCCTCATCTTTGTAATTATATACTTCATTGGTATCCTTTTCTTCCTTTGCCTTTTGAGCGCCTACAGAGGCATTCATTTGAACAACTCCGTTAGTCAGATTACTTCGTGTTGGTTTTAATCCACTATCAGCAGCCATTGCCAATATTGATTCTTTCCCGGTTGCTTTATTTACTTCACTTAATAACGCATCGGTTTTCGATTGCCTTTCTTTGTTAGCACCGGATAATCTATTGATAGCACCCATGCCTGTGGCAGTAACACCCCCGGTCAAAATTCCACTCCAGAACTCTTTCCATATTTCACCTTTATCTAGTTCTGATTTTGTAGTTTCTGCAATTACATCCGTAAAGTCCTTGCTAATACTACTATTATCCATAGCATACTTTCGCTTGGCACTCTCACTGGCTATCTTCTGTAAGAACTCTTCATTACCCTCTGCTACAGTCCCAATTACACCTTTTGCGGAGTTCCATGTTGCATATTGAGCAACCTTATCCCAAATGCCTTTTCGTGATGTCGTAATTGCTCCATCTACTACACGGGCATTTTCTAGTAATGGATGAGGTACAATGAACTTTCCCTTAAACAGCATGTTGCCAAACTGTAGCATATCCGATGCCATAAGGACAGGCAAGTTTAGTTTATAGGTTGTATTGCCTACATCGCTTTCGCGTTTTTTTAATTCATCTAAAAATTCTTTTGGTGGCTCTTGTCCTCCATTAGCGTCTTTATATTTCTGTACTTCGTCTTTTCTAAATTCCAATACTGCATTTGTGGCTTCTCCACTTGCCTCTGCACTAGCTGTATGAAATGTACGTGCTAATCCTACTGCTGTTTCGGCAGTAGTTTGAAAAACATTAGACATTGTTTTAGCAGCCCGTAATTCACCAATAGTATTATTTGCTCCTTTAAGACCTTTTATAGTCATGGCTAGACTATCATAGATGCTTTTGGCGCTCTTTTCTGATGCTAATAAATCACCAACACCTCCAGTCAATACACCACCTACAGCATTTTCTAATGCTACAGCACCAATTGTTCCCGCAGTATATCCTAGATTCTGTGCTAGATTTCCAAATGCTGCACCACTTCCTTCTGTAAACGGAACATACTGTAGAAGACCACCTAAAAATGAATTATCATTTTTGGATGATGCTGGCTCGTATATGGCAAACATATCTCGAACAGAATTACTTGCATCTGCTGTATCAAAAGCACCTTTTGAGTTCCACTCTTTTTCTAAACTAGCATTTGATATTGCATCAATATCCCTTCCATATTGTGCAAAGTGGTTCTGAAAAGCCAACAAGCCTATTGCACCAAATCCGGCAAGTGCATTGCCTAGTGTTGATAGTGCGCCTTGTCCTTCATAGTTTAGTTGCTCTAAATCTCCTTTGCCGAATGTATTATAGCGTCCTGTTGCTTCCGGCAAGAATGATGAGAACATATTATCTGGGTTGACAATATTAGGTTGGTATTCATCTGCCGTATATACATCCTGTACACGTATATTTTTTACGGGTGCTGAAATCTTTGCTAAATAATTCTCAAAATCAGCATCAGACTTAAATGAATTATCTTGTTGTTGCTGTTGTTGATTGTCCGGTGCTAAAGATGGCGCATGTATATCATAACCATTTTGGTCTGGTAGATTTTCTGCCATAGTAGTATCGGTTGATACTCCATGCACAGGTGTTTCCAAAAAAGAAAGGTCAGCAAATGTTGCGTTATTATTGTCTGGCATCTAACATGAATTTTTTCATTGATTCTTCCGCTTGTACTGGCGTATCCCATATTTCGCTGAAATATTTTTTCCCATTGCTCCCTTGATAGAATAGCTTAGTTTCTGTTCCACCTCCAACTTTTGGCGTAGTTACAAGGTGTGGTGTCATTGATACTTTATTACCTGCTATTATAGCTTCTTTGCTAAATGGGTACACTATTTCTTTTTCTGCTACTGAATTATTAAGGATATTATTCCTTGTACCATAAGCCTCCGACTGTCGCATAGCCAACATTTTCCTTCCTACTGGTGTTGCCGAAAGCCTACTAACATCATCATCTGATAGCGCTATAAGATTTTTTACATTATACGCTCCTGTTTTTTCATCCACAATCTGATTGCTGCTTATTGAATATTTTCCGTAAGGTGCTTTTAGTTGTGGATTTAGATAATACTTCCCATCCGATAAAATAATGTCTGCATTTATCTCATTATTCGTTGTAACACCTTTTTGAGTTACATTAGTTAGTTTTTCATATGCTTTGGGTGTATCCGCGTGTATCTGTTGGTAATAGTCGCCCTTCTTAGATTCTATCTCTCTAAGTGTTTCAGGTGATAGTCTGCTTAGTGCTGTATTTTGTTGACCAACTATTTGTGTCACTTGGCTTTCTTGTTTTGGCTTTATTAGTTTACTAGCAGCATATTGCTCACGCTGTATTTTAAGTCTATTACCATCAATCAATGATGCTAGTTTGTTTTTTTCTAGCTCAATTTTTCTTAGTTCTAAATCTCTATTTCTAGCTGTAAACTCATCTACCTTACCTCTTTCTTGCGCATACTTTTGCTCTATTGACTTCAACTGATTAAACCTATCAACCAATGGTTTGTTTTGTGAAATCCATAGTACATTAGTCCTATTATCTGCTTCCTGTTTAGCCTTAGACAATACATCTTGATAGCGCATATCAATAGCAATCTGCGTTTTTGTTGCCCTTTGTTGCGGAGTATCATTAACAGTAATTTTCATTTCCGGCAAATCTCCTATTGCAGTAGCAACTGACACCTTTTGTACTACAGGTTTCCCTTGCGCATCTTTTACAACATGGGTAACAAATCCATTCTTTGCTATATTATCTGTATTGTAGCCTAATGATTGTAGTGAAGTATAAACATCCGCTTGGGTTCTATTTAGTCCTTTAAATTGTTCAACTATGCCTAGTGCTGTTGCTGCGTTTTGAGCATCTAAATTTTGAGAATAGTCATGCGCAACTCCATCTTTAACACTATTGGATGCCACCGTTGATATTGAAGACTCATCAACAGCCCCCGGTTTTCCCTCAACAGGTAATATACCCCATTCCTTTGCCTGCTCTGATGATATTTTTCCTTCACCTACAGCCTTCATTACTTCAAAACTATTCTTAAAATCATCATTAGCCCAACTATGTTGCTTATCCTGCACCTCTAATCTAAACCTTGCAGCCTCTCTCTCTAGTTTAGCCTGCTCTATTGCTAGGTTTTGCGTTTTAAAATATGCCTCATTTACTACCAATTCACGTTTTGTAACATTATTTACAGAGAAAGCACCTGCAATACTACGCGCACTGTGATATAACCCTACCTGCCCTCCAAAAAAGTGACTATTGTCGGCAATTTCCTGTGGGCTTGTACTTGCGTAAGTATTGAATGTTTTTGCTTTTTGATAGTGATAAGAAGCTGATTTATCAAATGATTGCGCTAATTCATGGTTGCCAACATCTCTTGCGTGTTGCGCTTTTTCTGCATCAATAGAAGCTGATTGCAATTCGCTTTGAGATGATGCTGTTAGGTCTGAATGTATCCTATCGTACTTTTCTTGCGCTGGCATATTTCTGTATTGCGCCCAAGCATTTATTTGACCTTGTTGCTGAATATTTGGGTCGCTATCTACTGAATCAACAGCCTCCATGATTCTGCCATCGGTTATTAATGTACCTTCTTGTGTATAGTATTGAGCCTTCCCATTTGCTGTATATGTAACATACGCACCGGGTTTTATTTTTTCGACAACAGCCAATCTCTTTTTCTCAATGTCTTCAAATGGCACAAAATTTCTTTTCCCTTTATAAACCTGTCCGGCAACTTTGCCCTGCATCCAAGCATCATTATCTGCTAGTGAGTAGGCAAGATTTAAGTCGCTATACTTTTCAGGGTTTTTTAATTTTGTGTCTTCTGCCTGTTTCATTATGTATGCACGTGCATTAGAACCATCGTATGCTGCCATTACCTTATCATCTAGCGCTTGGTCAACATAACCCACTGCTACGTCCTTTACGTTATTATAGGCGAAATTAGACAATCCACTATTATTCAGATTAGTAACAAGGCGATTAACCTTTTCGTTGTAATACTTTTTGTCAACATCTCTAACAAGATTATTTCCAAACTCTGCCAATGAATTGATTTGACCTTGAGTTTCATCAACATTTTTATCGAATTGACCTTGCATAGCCAATAATGACTTACCAAGTAAATCAATATCGTATTCCGGTCTAAAATCCCTATATTTTAAGGGTTCTGTGAAAGCATTTGCCATTGTATTTTTTAATATTTAAGGGGCTACATTTCCATAGTATGCTTCCAATGCAAGTTCTTTTTCAGCAGCACTAAGATGGTCATATTTAGAACCTTTAGGTCTAATCTTGCTTCTACCGTTTATTTGCGCTGTCCTCATATTCAATGTAACCGGATTTTTCTCATAATAGTAATAAGGGTCAACGCTCTGATTAATTCCTCCAAATAACGGGTCATACTTCTGATTTGGCGTAAGCGTTTCATACAATTTGTACTGCATATTCATTCGTTGATTATCCAGTGCATTTTGTGTAATGGCATCCCAATAATTTCGCTCTTCTTCATTTTGATGTGCAACTGCAATTGACGTGTTTCTATCGTAATCAGCTAAATGAGCTTCTTTATTAGTAAAGTATTTATCCTGTGCATTTAGATTAGTCATATCTGCTTGCATCTTATACTGTGCATTTTGCTGATTAGCATTTGCGACAGCATTGTTATTTGCCTGAAATACTTTACCTACTAAATTTGCCACATTAGCACTTTGTTGTTCACCAACGTTTTCACGTAAAATGCCTCCTACATCAAATAGGGCTTTACTATTTTCGCGTATTGCTTCCTCTGGTGAAACTTTAACAGGACTCATACTCAATAAATGTGCTTGCTCCAAATATGGTAAATCCAATGGACTTGGCGGTATACGGTTACGGTTCATAAATGATAAGTCACCTACTGTTTCTCTACCGGAATAGCGCATACCTAGTAAATCATTTTCATTAGCAACATCATAATTATCAGCAGGTTTTTCTTTAACTACAACTGGCGCAGCAGGTGCAACAGGGGCATCAGTATAAGGTCTATAAAATGCACCATTACCAGAATGGTAGTATGTATTATTATTTATATTGTATGGCTTTAACCCGGCTGTAGCTTTATCAATTGCTGCTTGGTTTGGATACTTAACGTCATTAGTTGTTAATGTCCTAAAGTATGCTGGCTTATTTCCAAAGTTTAGTAAACCATAATTTATTAGTGCATCTCCCTGTAGTTTATTAACATATTTATCCTGTATCTCTTTTGCTAATTTAGGATTACCAGATAATCCCATTAATGGCTTTCCTGTTTTTTTATCAAATAGCGATGGATAGTTTTTTTGCAACTCTCCATTATATGTATCATTTAGGTCGCCTAAAGCATCTTGTGTTGGTGCGGTGCTTAATCCAGCAGTACTAGCCGCATCTGTATTCTCATATGTATGATATTCTTTTATTCTAGCCGATATTTTATTATACTCATCTTGTGTTGTAGCACTTTCTAAGTCTTGCAATACTTCGTTTCTTAATTTAGGTGGCAAAGATTGTGCAGCATACGAATATCTTTTTTTAGCAACTCTAGGATTAGCTACAAACTGCTGAAAAGTATAGTCTGGATTACCATTCGCATCACGTAACTGTGCAACTCTTTCATCACCCATTAATTCTCCTGTTGTATCTGGTGTACCATCTGTTCCGGGTGCATATTTAATATTTCCACCGTTACCTTTCTTCATAGAACCTCCACACGCCTTACAACTTTCGCCTTTTTCACAATCACATTCTCCACCATCTTTTATGCCGTTTTCTTCTTTATATTCTTCTTGCTCATTCAAAAGAAGGTCAAAGTAAACATCCATTTTTTTAAGCAACCCTTGTTTTTGTATCTCAATCTCATTTATCTTTTCGCTCAAATAAATCTCATTGAACTTTTTAGTTTTCTCATCAGTTACAGATTCGTTTTCTTTTAGCTTTTCAATGTACTTTTGTTGCTCTTTATAAACATCCGTCAAACCTATTTTTGTTTTTATTTTTTCCAAAACACCGGAATATGTATCTTTTGGAGTAGTCTTAATATCAAACAATTCATTAAGGCTTTTGCTGAAATCTTTTTCCAAAGTTAATTGGTCGGACAATATTTTAGTATTTGCCGGAAGTTGCATTTGCTCTCCACCCTCTGTATGTTTTTCCCCTTCTACTTGCGTAACCATTCCTTGTGGTGTTTTTAGAAACTCTCCACCTTCAAGTTCTGCATTAGCCATTGCTTGTTGTTTAGCGCCTTGTACTCCGGTTGTTTTTTCTCCGGTAATCATTTCTTCTTCGCTTGGCATAGTTCCACCGTTTGCCATAATAATACCACCCATTGCGCCAAACTTCTTACCACTATCCTGTAGGTATCCATTATTGGCAGCATCTTGTTCTGTAAGTTGTTTTTGATAGTCTTTATTAGCCATTGCTGTATTTTTCATCTGTTCAGCTATCAAATAGTTTTTGACATTTTCTTGCCCAAAACCAGTTAAAAAGTCTTTAGTTGTAGCTAATCCTAATCCTAATCCGCTTGTTACGCCTCTGATAGCATTTGCAATACCTGCTGTTTTTATAGTACCATTACTAGCATTTGCATCTTTTAAACCCTGTGGACTCCATGCTGTTGACTTTCCTAACATATTAGCATAGTAACTTGGGCTACCTACAGACATCCCATATCCGGTTGGTGATAGTGTGTTGAAGTTAGATAACAAGTCGTATTGATTCATTGTTCTTCTACCTCCATTATTGTTGCCACCATTATTGTTATTGCCTTTTTGGTTCTGCGGGGCATTTGGATTATACATTACACCATCTGTGGGCTTAAACGCATCATTATACTGATTAGTATTATCAGTAGTTGCAAATTGAGTCTGTGGCGCACCATTATTCTGTATATTCACAGTAGGTGGTGGTTGCGTATTAAACATTGACCCGCTTGTATTTAATCCCAACTGATTGCCTTGATTAAACCCGGTTAAATATGGTACATTACCATTATACAACTGTGGTTGAGTATTGAATGTTTGCAGTCCATCTGTGCCAACTGTATGTTTTTCTTTATTAAGCATACTATAAGCAATTGCAACCGCTTGTTTAGAATCCATTTTTGGATTTTCACGCATTATTTTTGCGATTTTTTTTCCGAGTGTCATTTCATTTACTATTATTTTTTAGCAATTTATCTTGTCCATTATTTATGTGCAAAAGCGCTCAAAAAATATGGGTCTATTTTAGAATCTACAACTACATTTGTATCTCCTTTTGGAAAATTATTGTACAGCAAATCTATCGAAGGTTTTTGACAATTTGTGCATCCATATGTTTTATTTGCCTGATTAGTTCCATAAAACTGATTTCTATATGCTTCTTCATTTGGATAAGTTACGTGAATTGCAGTATTTTTAGCCTTTGGCTTTTGACCATTAACTTCTATTGGATTAAGGTTAAACCCTTTATATCCATAAATGTCACTATTTGGTTGCATAAAATATGAACCTACTGGTGTACCTCTTGCTTTTGGGTGTGCTTCTAAATAATCCATTGAATATTCCTCGCTCGGATTGTAATCTGGATTTTGACCAGTTAGTACATTAAATCTACTTACTACTTCGCCATTCTTTATAACATAAGACTGATTTGTTCTTTTGTCGGTAATAAGACCATCGTTTATTTTTGTAACATTTGTAAATGGATTATTTTCTGATGGAGCAATTACCTTCTTGCTAATATTTGACTCTACTCTGCTTTTATTCAATAATGAATCATCAGAGCTACTAGCAACATATTGACTTCGAGGGTCTTCTATATTTTGTAGTATTCGTTGTTGCTGAACCGGGTTTTGCTGTTTTTGTACAGGATTTTGTTGTTGCACTGCTTGACGTACTTGTGGTCTGTTTTGTGTTGGTGCTTCATGTTGATTATACCTATCCCACATGCTTGAAACTCCACTAATAGCATCTGATATAAAGCGCCCATATTTATCTGTTATGCTTTCTTCTTGATGCTGTGGAGCAACTTGTTTGGCTATTTGTTCCTGTCTTGTCGGTGTAACTCTAACTGCTTGTTGTTGTTGAACAATGGGTTTTGAAACCGTTCTGTTAACTACAGGTTGATTAGCATCAAAAATAGTAGTCGGTATAATACTATGGATTCTATCTACGTAATTCTCTTGTATAGCCTTCGCTTGCTGTGTCGGAATATTTCTGGTAGTTGTTGCTGGAGCAGTTTGAGTTGGTTGCTCTTGTTGTGTCGGCTCTTGCTGTGTTGGTGCTTCATTTATACCAACCTCACCGGATTTTAACATGCCCAATAACTTAATATTTTGCTGTGCTGTTCCGGTATATCCTTCACTGAATAAATTGCCGTAGATTTTTTTACGACTCTGATAGCTACCATCTTCGCCTTTACTTTCTAAGTAGTCATATACGCTACCTCCGTTTGCGAATAAGTCTAATCCCATTGTACCTCCGTTTTTATATTGTGGTGGCAAGTTACCTGTTTTCATGTAATAATCAGCACCACCTTCCAAAGAATATGGGTTATTATATTGTTGATTATCAATAATACTGTCATAGATTAAATCGTCTGGAACAGTTCTAAAATCAGGATTCTGATTCTTGAAATTTTCAATATCAGAACCTATTTCAATACCTTTTCTGTTGTAATAGTTATACTTAATTTCATCTGTATTAACCAAACTTGGTCTTTTATATGGAGCATCGAAATTATCTTTGTAGCTGTATTTATCATCTCTGAATTGCTTGGAATGAAAGTTTTCGTGAGCTAGAATATCGGCTTGTTCTTGTGGGCTTTTTGAACGGTAATCATTGCCCAACTTAATTAAATCTAAGTCATGATTATAATGTGTACGTGGCTCATCTACATTAGCCATTTTAGAGTCAATAGGATTGCCATATTTATCTACCATACCTCCGTTAGATTTTTTCTGTGTAAATGGAACAGGCTGATATTGTTCCGGTATTTTATCAAAATTAGGGTCTACTAAAAAGTCAATTGCCTTATTTTGCTTTAGCATTTCAGCTAACGATAAAACAGTTTTTCCATAAGCCGGATTTTTGGATAAATCTAATGGATGCTGCGTTACATCAACTCCATAAAATGAATTGGTATTTACGCCTTGTTCATTATGATAACTCTTTTCTGTTTGAGTTCCTATTTTGCCAAAACCGTTATATGCTTGTAGATTCCATACATCTCCATTATGACCTAAATTCTTTGCAACAGCTTCTTTTCTTTTCATAGCATAAGCTAAAAGATACGCATTCTTATCTACATCAGATAAATTATTAAGTTCATCTTCTGAAAGACCAAGCATATCACTTCTATAATCCCTAACATGTCCGGTTTCATCAGGTGATAACCCGGTTTCTTGCAATCCTACTGCTAATGCGTTATATGGATTTACTCCATAGTGTTTTGATGCTCCAATAACCGAATTGATTACATCCCGGTCATAATTTCCGGTCTTTAAATCTCTATTTGGATTAATAGGCAATCCTGTTACCGGATTAATTGTACGACTATCTACAATAGGTATAGTTGACGTTTTTGTTTCGCCTCCGTTGGCATATTGAAGTTGATTTTGAAATTCTCTATACCTCCCTTCATCTTGATTTGGTTTCGCTAAAGCGTTTAATTTTACGGCTCTTTCTGTTGCGCTTCTTATAGTACCAATGTTATCATCATACTCTTGATGGCTAAAATTTAATCTATCTAAAGCAGGATAAATAGGGGATTGTCCTCGCCTAAATATAGATTTGCTACCTAATGGAAGGTCTTCTGCTGCATAAGGATATATAAACCTATTTGTAATAATATCAGCCCATGTTCTATTTGGGTTAGTTAGTTCTTTTTCATAAATCAATGCAGAATCTCCCGGATTTTTTAAATCAGATTTGAAAGGGTCGTAATCTACGTTATCTATAAGTGGCTCTGGTAAATTAGATTTTAGATATAAAGTAGGATTCCCAAAATCATCTTTATATACCCTATCAATTGGAGTTACCTGACTATCAGTAGGTGTTTTTCCTCCATTTGCATAAGATACTTTTTTCTTGATAATCTTCTTCACCTTATTATGTTTTTAAAATAGCAATAGCAAGATTTTAATTAAACCCTGCTATCACTTGAAAATCTATCTATTTAGAAACTATCTAAGAACGTATATCAATTACTTCATATCAGAAGGGTAAATCTCCAGAATCTTCTGTTACAACTCCTGCTCTCATTGTACTTGTGGTCGGTTGTTGCTCTTGTTTTGGTTGCGCTTGTCTTTGTTGTGGCTGACGAGAAGAAAAACTCTGTTCAGCCTTAATATCAAAAATAGTCACTTTGCTTTGCCAAATTAAATCTCCGGTTTTAGATTTATAGCTGTCGGCTTTTATTTCAGCAGAAACAGTAACCTTCATTCCCTCTGAAAGATTGTTTTCTACATTGTTAATCAAATCGTCTTTGAAAATAGCACCAACTAATGACTTTGGATACTTATCTACATCCTCAACAATTAAGATACTCAAAATACGACCTTGCGTATCGTCCTTTTTGTTGTAGGTCTTTATTGGAAATATTTCTTTAACAATTCCCTTGAACTCGAACTCTCCGTTTTTCATTTTGTAAATTTAGTTTTTAAAATTAATGTTTTTTAGTGTTTACTTCATTTGTTGAATGTCTTTGTTTTCTGAAAATTCACCACAAAGTTCAACGGTATTCCTTTAGCATTTAGCTTGAACAAACCGTAGCACTTTTTGAAGATTTTTTCATTCACCACAGTACATCGTTTGCCGAAGCCATTTTTATGGTCTTCTACAAAGCCATTTTGCTTCAATCGGTACATGCTTTGGTATACACCTTCGCGTGTAGTCAATTGTAATGCAACAATAGCTTTTTTAGCAGCCATAGTAATTTCAACATCCTTTACATTGTTGTCCTCTGCACTTATAAAGGCATTTACCAACAACGCTGATAGTATCTTAATGTCCATTGGATTCAGCTTATACGGTGTTTTAAGCGCACCGGATGAACGAAGCAAAATGAAGTATTGCTCAAGTATATTGTTAGGCGAAATGTCTTTAAAAGGGATTTTCTCTACGTATTCTTTTTTCGTTTCCATGTGTATTATTTAGTGAATGATTGTGCTTTTCGGTTCTCCATAAAGAACTTCATTTACCATATTGACAAACGGCTGTGCTTTAGCATGAACCTGCACAAGCGCTTGATATTTATTTGGTATTACAGTGATAATTCGTCTTTTAGGCTCTTCTATTTTAATAGCCGGGTTTTCTTTTTGCTCTTCAAAATTATCTTCTGCAAATGTCATCGACTCATTATCGACTACCGATTCTACCTCCATTACATACCGGGTAATAATCAATACGGCTTGCTTTAGTAATTCATCTTTTGACGGTAAAGGCTGTTTTGTTTGTTCTTCTGTTTTATTAATCTCCATTTTTTGTTGACTTTTTATGTTTATTGTTGCGACAAATGTAACAAGTAAAATAATATTATTTTGTTTATTTTTACACATAATTCTCAAAGATGTCAGCATTTCAAACAATAGGACAGTGTATTTCTGATGTAAAATCAGACTTGCAGGCTACTAATATTGACCAACGATTTTCGAGTCGATATATATTCAGTAAACTAGTTGACTCTGCTTATAAGTTCTTAAAACAACCCGCTAACTACAAGTATCTATATGCAGAAATAACGCTAGTAAGACACGTTGCTTGTGAGGATATGGTTGAAATACGTGATGATGAATGTTGTCTAGGGTTTCTAAAACCTTATTGGAGAACAAAGCATAAGATTGAAGGATTTATTGATATTTCTATTCTTAACAATTTAATCTATGTTATGAATGTTGAAACATCAAAAGAGTATAGCCCAATAAATAAACTATCAGATGTTATAAGCGCTGTAAATAGAAAGTTTTCGGATTCAACTGGTTTTTATTTGGTGATGAATGATTATATCTACATGTTTGGGAAAAAACCTAAGAAAATTAAGTTTGGATACTTTATTTCTCCGGCAGAGGCGGTAGCTGAATTTGAGGATACAGCAAAATGTGGAGAAAGTATTTATGATAAAGAATTTAAGTCGCCTAAAGACCTTATTGGATATATAAAACGCGATGCTGTTGAGCAGTTATCCGGGTTTAACAAGCGGGTTATAGTGGATGAAAATCCCAATAACGATTCAAACATTAAAACAAGTGGAAACCAACAACCACAAGGGTCGTGAAAGAACTAAAAGACTTTAGAACTGCACGTGAAAAGATTTTCAATTTTTTCATTGATAAGGTATTTTCAACTCCGAAATTAGTTATTAGTGATGAGCGAATGGAAAAAGAAAATTCGTTTCTAAAAAAACATACCAGATACGATTACTTCTACAACCTATATTACAGACTACGTAGCGAAGGGAAAACAAAACGAAAGTCAAAAGAAATGACTGTGCCGGATTACTATCTAGCATTTAAGCAACTTCCGGCACAAATAATGGTCAACTTAGTTTTAAATAAGCATGGTGTATATATTGGAGGACTAGGCTATTTTTCGGTAGATGTTACAGATGGCATAGTTAGAATAAAACTCTATCAGACATCTGAAATAAGAAAAGGAGAAAATATTATGCAGGTTTATAACTTTGTGCCACATAAAAAATATACATTGTTAGCGCGGTATATGATAATGAGAGGTTTAGTGTATGAGAATCATTCAGATAAGTTTAAATTGCTAGTGAAACAATATACACAAGCAAACCATACGTTATCGCGTAAAACAGTTATGAAGAATTTTTATAAAGATATTTTTTCAATTACTAATTAATACTACATCATGGATGGCTACGAAGAATCAACTGAACTAATAAACGAGTTTAAACGTAAATTTAATCAATATACATTTGATATGGCTACCTTGTATCAAATTATTTACCGGGAACTAATTTCTTTTGGTGACAGAGGTTGTTTAAAAACTGAAACGTTTATTGATTTTGAAAATAAGAAGGCGTTTTTGCCAGATGATTTTCGCAGTCTAATATCTGGTGTTATGTGTAAGCATAATAAATCAGAATGTCTTGAGAATGACAGAGATTTGTTTTTGGCTAAAGTAACCACCTCAAGACGTACTACGGCAATGCCTTTTTTATGTAATGACCTTTATGAGTGCCAACAGTTCTATCCATTAGATGTCGTAAATGACCAATATAATGTGATTGAAGAGGTTTGGTATGACAGAGCATTGGTTGGTCGTATCCACTATGAGGTTCTTGAGCCTGTTGAACTAACCACCTTTACTAAGCGGTCTAAATCATGTGCTAAAGACTGTCAGAACTTACATTACAAAGGTCGGTATAAGGTTTCTATACAAGGGAAAACTATTACTGCTGAAAACTTTGATAGAGGACATTTGCAAGTTATTTATAATGCACTTCCGGTTGATGAAAATGGTGTACCTCTTATACCTATTTTGTTTTCTGACAAATTGAATGAATATCTTTCTACGAAACTATTTGTAGAAATGGCTAAGTATCCTGACTTTATGGATACTTACAAAGCCTATATTCCACAATGGATACAATCTGAAACACAGCGCTGTTTAGAACTACGTGAACGTGTTGAAATTGACTTTGCCCGTGACGTAATTTCCAAAGACAATATCTACAACCGGGTTAACAAAAATCGTAGTTCTGTTTCAAAACATTTTAGAGGTTGACTAAAGATGTCTATACTCATTTAATAAGGCATACTTCGGCTACTCATATGGTGGAGCAAGGCGTTGATATTAATCTTATTCAAAGGTTGCTTGGTCACTCTAATGTAAAAACGACAAATATTTATCTCCACATTTCTGATAACCACATAAGCAAAATTATATCACCATTGCAATCAATAAGTTTTTAATGCAAAACCTTAAACGCTTCACCAGACGAATACCACTCGATAAAAAGTACAATGAGAATGTCCTTGAGTACATTAAGTTCAACCGTAGAATAAATAAACAAAAAGGCACTACAAGGTTTCAGCGCTACCATAGGCATAATTTAAGTAAACAGGCTAGTTTAAAATCAATTGATGTACAGCATGATACATTACTACCATCAAACAACTCTCTCCTTTATTCGCACTATTTTAGCGACAGCGAACTAAATATCCTTTCTAAGTTCAACTCATTTGAAATTGACAATATCAAAATTGGTCAATACAATCGAATAATGGTCATGGATGACGTGCTTAATGACTTCATGGTAAACTTTAGCTACTATAATGTGAATCATAGTGTATTCAAAGACAAATCAATTATATTTAACAGGAAACAACTTAAATTGTTGTTTAGACGCTATTTGATGCGAATACGACTTTGCACCACAAAAGTTCTGTCACCTGATATTAATTTTATGGGTATTGGTATATTGCGTTTAAATGCTGACAAACTGTATAATCACTTTGAAAAATATACTTACAAGTGTATTAAACAAGAACAAAGAGGTGCTAAAAATATTGACTACGGCTACCTTGATTTTATTTTTTCTAAATTAGTTTGGTTTTGTAAATAATTGTTTTACTTTTGTGGTTAAATACATGTAGTGATACTAGGCAACGAATTTTATGAGTACAAAAGGCTAAAGGATGATGAAAGTCAATTCACTGATTGCGATTTATCTGTTTATAGTATATTGAAAATGTTAAGTACCAAAAATGTTCCCTTTACCGCAAAAGGAGATGATAAGTTTTACGAAAATGCTTCTGAACCAAATACCGAATTAAAGATTGGTGATAATATTAAATTATATCAGTTTGATTGGAATTGTTTCGACTTGATTAAGATAATTGGTCTTGAATTTATTGATGCTACTACTGCTCTTGTTATAACCGATTATGGTAGCGTTGTTTTCGATACATCGAAGCCTAGATTTGCTAGTCCATTCTATCCAAGTGAAAATGCTTATGATGGAAATAAAAAACAAAAGCGTCAAATGTGCATGGTTGATTTTAGTAGGAATTTTATAAGATTTGATGAGTAATAAAACACCCATAGCACAAATAACCATATATCCGTTTCGTAGTGACAACCGAAAACAAGTATGCAGTTACCACAGTTTTTTTGACCAAGAAGTGATAATGTCTATTGACCACGAAAAAATAACGTTCACATTGCCGACAATTGATTACACAGGAAAGACATTCAAATTCTCAACTAATCCAAAAAATGGTCAACTAAAACAAACGTCATTAGCCATAGATGTCCCGGTTGGAACTTATTTAGCAGATGAAGATGAAAGTAACGAAGACCAAATGGTATTTTATTTCAAAAACACACAATAAATAAACAAAAAAACACAAACACAATGCCAGTTAACATCGAAGTAGCAAAGAAAATGGACGGTATCGTTCAAGATTACGTAGGTAAATCAATGATTGGATTTGAACAGTCTTATGTTCTAGCAGAAAGCATCGGTCAGCTAAAGCAAATACTAAATGAAGACTATATGCGCCCCATTATGGAACTACAGGGTACTAAATTAGGATTCCGTACCGATAAAGACATTGACCCGCAAACAAAACAAAAGGGCAATGGGTATCCTATGGAGATTGTAAAAGATTGTCTTATTGAAGCCACCTTTAAAGGACTACAGCCAGTGGGTAATATGTTTAACATCATTGGCGGTAACATGTACCCGACAAAAGAAGGCTTTGAGTATCTATGCAAAAACCGTCAAGGTCTAACATACGATATTACATACTCAAATATCAAAATTGAACCCGCAGATAAGTCTGCCCGGATTGATGTTTCTATTGACTTTGCGCTTAATGGCGAAAAGCGTCCAACTAAATTGCTTGACCTATACATAAAAGCCAACGCTTATACTACACCGGATGCTATTATTGGTAAAGCAACACGTAAAGCTCTTTGTTGGTTATATAACCATGTTACTGGTGATAATTTAGCTGACAGTGACCTAGACGACCATCAGGTTATTACAGTGACTAAATCAGAGGTTATAAGAGAAACACCGGAACAAAAAAAGAAGCGCGATACTGATGACAAAATGGAGAAGTTTTTACTTGACGAAACAAAAGACTTAAAGGAAATTCAGCCCCGGCACATTGAGTATATTAAAGCTGACCATAAGTTGAATGCTTTATATGAGGCTAGACTAGCGAAAAATGCCGGAGCAACCGATGGGGACGGTAAATTATTTTCATAAAGAAGAGGTGGGATTGACCTGTCCATGCCCATAATAGATAAGAGGAATAGCTTTTAGGAAGTAAATCCAAATTGACGCGCGATTCAGTGGAGGGTGACTGCGGGGAGAGTCCCGCACATTTTTTGATAACAAACACAGATAATGCCATTAACAGCACGACAGATAGCAGAAACCATTTACAACAGCCCACGTAATATAGATAAAAAATACTCAATTGATTTAGGGGAAAAGTTAATACTTGAACTTTTAGATAGTAAAAAAGAGATTAAAATACCTTTATCTGCACGAAAAGACCCTCCAAAAGATGTTCTTATCTCTATTATCTGCGAAACAGTAGGGATTCCATTTGAGAACTTCTATGTAAAAACACGTAAAAAAGAATATGCTTTTTCACGTTTTGTTTTTATGAAAATGAAGTATCGCTTTAGCTACTCATTAAAGCAAATAGGCTTTCTTCTTGGTGGATATGACCACAGTACAATCGTTAATGGTCTTAAATCGCTTGAAAGCTATTTATTGGACGAAAAATACCTTAACCTGTTTTCTACAATTGATGAAAAGTTGTTTGAGTTGGGGTATTGAAGAAATAAATTTCTGGAATATTTTGTTTACTTAATTAACTTTATAAGTTTGTAACGCGAATTAAAATCTGACAAATGGCGCAAACTTTCACACATTTAAAATACAGCCCGTTATTGGTGCTAAATTGCTTACAGGGCGGTCAGATTCCCTTTCGCGCAGTTTGGTATTAGTAGCGGGCGATTTTAATTATGGCAGAAAATAAAAAATCCTTCATCCTTCATTTAGATAGTTTATCTATTCTCGAAGAAATGACTTTTGAACAAAAGGGCATTTTATTTGATGCTATTTACAAGCATCAACTTGGCGAAGAAATCATCCTTGACTTTGCCATGAAAATGGCATTTGCTCCATTTAAAAATCAGTTTAACCGGGATGATGAAAAGTACAATGAATTTAAAGAAAAGCAATCAGATAACGGGAAAAAGGGAGGTAGACCACCAAAAACTAAGCCTTTAGAAGAAAACCCAAACAACCCAAGCCTTTTTGATAAAAGCCAAAAAAGCCTTAATGTAAGTGATAGTGTAAGTATAAATGAAAGTGCTAGTAAGAATGTTAAAGTAAATAATATTGAAGAGCGCAAATCAGAATTTGCTTTTACTCTCAAACCTTTTTATGAATTGTATGGATATGATATGTGTAATTCTTTTTATAAATACTGGTCAGAGCCAAATAAATCAAATACAAAGTTCCGCATGGAATTAGAAAAAACATGGGAGATAAATCTAAGACTAACGACTTGGGCAAAAAACGATAAAAACTTTTCTTATGGAAAAACTACCGGACATAATACAAAACAAGGAAATAGCCTTGAATCAGCCGAACAAAAAGCTGATGCAATTCTTGCCAGACACTTCGATAAAGACGGTAGTTGATGTTTTAAAATCAAATTCTCCTACACTTTCAGTTGTAAAAAAGGAATACGGAGATGAATTTATGTTTGCTGCACTGCATAAATTGCTCATAAATGCAGCCAAATTCTTCAACGTAGGTCAAAACCTAGATGAAGCAAACATGAATGAAACTGCCCGTCTTATTGCAAACAATTACTACTTTCTAAAAATTGATGACTTTCACCTTTTTTTTGACAGGCTTAAAATGGGCAAATATGGAAAGACATATAACCGGATGGATGGGAATGTTATATTAATTGCGCTTGGTGAATATTGGGAAGAAAGAATGCAAATTGCACAGGAAGTAAGTCAACAGGAACATAAGGATTTTATGATTGAACAAGCAAAAGAGGTTTATCTGGTAAAAACACAGGACGGATATGTTAGAAAAAACTCGATTGAGGATAAAGATAAACCGGGTACTTTTTTGGATGAATATGAAGAAGTTGAAAAAAGAGAATTAGGCACAACATTTACCTACAAAGAAAGTTGTAGGATTGAGAGATGGCTCAATACAGAACATGATGCAAAGGCATACATTTTGGATAGTCGTAAATCAGAAGATGACCTTTATAAAGTCATGGATAAAACAGCGCCCAAACTTATACCAGATAAGGAGTTACGCAGAAGGGCATTAGAAGAACACAAGAAAAAAGAAGACGCAATACTTAATGACAAAACGCTAACAGAATTGCAAAAAAGAAATGCTATTAGAGCGTTAGTAGGTTTAATGCCATTAAATCAGGAAGAGTTTGCTTTATCAGAAAAGCATATGGCAGAATCATTAGCCAAGTGGCAAAATGACTTGAAAAAACAAAACAAGAAAAAGAAGAAATAAACTTTTACTAAACAAATAAAATAAACTATATTCGCAGAATGAAACATAATCACAACTTATTCGCAATAGCTACTGAAATAAACAGAATACTAGTTAGTGGCGGGTCTGTTTTTGCTAATAATCCTGTTCACATCCGTTTAAAAAACGCTTTAGATGAAGCCAAACTTGAGCCGACTGTTGAGGAATTGATTGCGTTGAGAGAATATTATCTCAATAAGCACAAGCCAACAAGTTCGTGTATGAATGTTGATTCACAAAACATAATCAACAACATCGATAAAAAACTTGACCAAATAGTAAATAATTTTAAGCTGAAATAATGTTATGCCAAAACCATCAATTATACCACAAGAACCGGAAGAAAGAAAAGCATATTTTGATGCTATTTTCAATAAGCTATTACTATTGGTGAAAGATGGACATAATATTTATACTTCACTAAAAACGCTTGGTATTGGAAGCGCAACGTTTTACAGGAACATTTCCAAAACGCAACTAGCAGAATTGCAGTTAGCAAAAACCTCTAATACAAGTTATGGCGTTGGAAGTTGGTCTAAAAATAAAAGAACAGATAAATTTTAAACACTAAAAAACAATCAATCCAAATGAAAACAAAAAAAACAACAAGTTCCACGTACTTAGTAGCTAAGTATTTACAGGATAATCCGCGAAGGTCGTATATTCACGCGATGAAAAAAGTTTGCAAATGCAATAACGTACCGCAGCGTATTATGCAGTTACGAAAAACATTTAACTGGCAGATAGAGTCAATTTTAGAGGGATATGTGGATGGAGTTGCTGTTTATCATTATCGTTTAACTTTGGCAGCTAAAATGCCTGAACAGTTTAATTGAAAAACATGAAAAGCATAGAACAAATAATCGGATTTGAGAAGGATGGCATAATACATAATTCCGAAACAAATCATGCTAGTTATCTTCTTTTATTGAAAAATATTGAATACGCAATGGCTAATGGCTTCGTACCCAATTATGGTAAGGTAAAATCTACCAAAACAATCCAACAACTAGAAGCAGAACGCTTTGAATGGTCACTAAAAACTTTCCCGGAGTCAACAGCATTTAGTAGTTTACAGAAACTTAAAGAAGAAATCAAGGAAATAGAACACGATATTGAGTTCAACATTAAACGTCCAGAAGAATATGCGGATGCTTTGATGTTATTGTTTGATTCAGCAAACCGTCAAGGAATTACACCTGACAATATTTTTGAGGCTTTTGAAACTAAATTAGCTGTAAATTTGAAGCGGGATTGGAAGAAGAATTCGGATAATACATATTCGCACGTAAAATGAATATCAATCCAAAACGCATAGCTACAGGCATTTTAAACTACACCTTCAAAGAAGATACCGATATTGTAATTGACAGGCGCAGTAAATGTTCAACCTGCATATACAAAACAGAGGTTGCTGGTCAAGATATGTGTTCAATTTGCAAATGCGTATTAAAGTTCAAATGCAGTTCACCACAGGAATGTTGCCCTAAAAACAAATGGATTGATATTAAGCGCGAAAAGTATCCCGGTGGATTAAGTGTTAGAATTGTAGATATTGAAAAGTACACCATTGACTTTGATGAAAATACACATGAATGGACAATTCATAACAAAGTGGATGAGGCTTTTAATTTCTCGATTATCAATGAAGAAAGGCAAACGATGGTTACACATAAAATCACTCACGAAAATGTAGTTGGTGCTTTCCCAAAGGATTTGATAATAAAATATGACTACGAGTTTGAGTTCCACGTGGATACTACAGAAAATATTGCAAGATTCATTTTACATACTAATTTTGGAATGAAAATTATAAACCTTACCAGATATGTTAGATAAAAACCAAAGGGCTGAAAGAGCCAAAGTTTTGCAGAATTTTCTGTTTTTATGCAGCAAGTACGAAGACGTACCTTTGGGTCAAATACTAGCTGAAATATGCTCTGACAGGCATTATAAGGAAGTTCCTAAAAGTGATGATGCGCCAAAAATATGGTTCGCTACCGAATGTATGATTTCATCTACTATTGATAAAATCGGAGAAAAACAACTAGTTGGGGATTAACAAGGTTATTTTGTTTTAAAATTTCACTATTATTACCCGATGGAAAAGGGGATAAATGTTGCTAAGTCAGGTATCATATCGGATATTCACCCAAGCCTTTTGGAAGAAAAGCAATTCACGTACCTACTCAACGGTAATACCGAAAACAACGATGGCAATGGTGTTATAGTTCAAAATGAACACTCTAATATTCTTTGCTCAAAATTAGAGATAGGCTATCAAGTCGTAAATGTGTTAACCGATTATATAGGTAACAGAACATTTTACTTTTTAGCAAATGCACTTACCGGATGTTCTGAAATTGGTATAGTTAGTGACGTAAATAACTTCGATGACATTAGTGCTGATGCTGACAGTGGATGTCCGGGTTGTAACAAAAAGATAATCTTAGATATTCCACTTGAAGACCAAGAACAAGTTGCTCATTGCGTTTATAATACGCTTGTTACTGACTGTTGTGGGCTTATTAATTCTAAGTGCTTAGGCTTTGATATTCATCATCCAATACGTGCTGTACTAAAGCGCGAAAAAGGCAATCAATGGCTATACTTTACTGATAACAACAAAGACATAAGGGTAATGGACTTGTTGAACTTGGACTTTTATCGCTACGATAAAGATAATTGCCCACCGGAAACATCTGTTGACGTTTGTTTGGACTGTGATAAAATTAAGCTGTTTAAGGACTTTACAAAACCATGCCTTACTGCTGAAACTATTATAACAGGGGGAAACTTACAAGAAGGCATTTATAGCTTTTTACTAGCTTACTCTGATGAATACGGAAATGCCGTAACCCGTTATTTTTCTACCACGAATAACGTAAGTATAAAAAACACAAACAAGTTTATTTATCAGCAGAATGAATTGGATTCTCAAACTGACTTAGGAATAAAGCTACAGCTTACCCACCTAGATAATCGTTTTGATAACTATAAACTTATCGTGATTGTACGTTCGACTGTGGATGCCGTAGTAAGTTATTTTAAAGTCGGTGTATTTCCAATTACACAAAATGAAGTTTTCTTTACCAGTTATAAAAATGATGAACGGGTTACAGTAGAAGATATAACTAAAATATCCCCGAAGTACGAACGCGCAGAATACCTAGCAGAAGCCAACGGGTATTTATTTGCCACAGGATTGCAAGCGATGCCACCACCAAATTTACAGCCGATAGGGAATCTTATGGGTGCTTTTGTAAAATGGAGAACTGTTATTGCTCAAGAAGGTTTATATGAGAATGGGGCTAATTGCGCCAACTACCGTGGCTTTCGCAGGGATGAACCAGAACCATTATCGTTTAGACTTTTTGATACTAGTGGATATATAACACCATTAGTACCACTTGTTGCTCGTCCGGCTGTTGGGGATGAATTAGATATAGTTAGCGACCTTGATATAAATAAATTAAGCATTGAAGCATACAGCGATAATAAGTGTTTAGATGATGTTAGAAATAGAGAATGGCAGTTTTTTAATACAGCCGCCCTTATTGCCAAAACGAATCCGGTACAATTTGTAGAGAATTGTGGAGATAATTCACTACCATATACTACGGCAGTATTTACGCAAGTTTTGACTTGTGAAACTGATGAGGTAGATTATCTAACAGTCCCATCAGAGCCATTTCAATTAGATTCAAAAGATTTTAATAGAGGTGAGCAATTTACGACTCTAAGTGCTTATTTACAGAATCACTATGATGATATAATGAGTTTATCTATCGTAGCTCCGCTTCCAAATCCACTACATGCTTGGCTATACGGTATTCTAATTAATGATGGTACATCACCAACACTACCCGGTTGTTCTGACCCAGAATCTTTATTTGGCTCAACTTGTTCTGCTCCTACTAAAGTAGGTGATACCGTTTTAGTAATTGTTAGTGAAGGAAAAAAGAGCGAAGTTATTACCTATAAGACTGCTGCTGATTATAAAATTGATAAGATTGATTTGAACTGCCCTATTTGGAAAACAAAGCAAGCTAGTGATGGAAAGAGTATTCCATTTTCTGATGATGATATGTCATTACTTATGTTTGGAATTGTTATACAAACTCCTTATGTATTAAAAAGAGTAGCTGTTATTGGTGGGAATAGCATTGGGTCTGCTATGGGACTTCCTGTTGGAAACCCATTGCCTGCTTCTATAAATATACCAGAATTTAGTTTAGATAATTTTTCACCAACTACACACTGTAAAGTTCCTGCTGACTATGCAGCAACTCCAGTAAAGAACGCATTATTATTAGCACAAACATATATACCAGTAGGAGGAACTGCATTTACGTATGAGTTTCTAAATAAAATACATGCTAATGCGCTTTGGTTTTCATTTACTTTTGGTGCAGTAGATGATGTGATTATGGAGGTTACAAAAGGGATTCCTAATTCTTATCCTTTTACTCCATTAGAATTTTTTGGCACACCTCTAAACAAATACAGAGATAATAAAATACGTATTACTGTTTATGACAGCCTATCGAGTCCAAACCCTATTCAGATAAGCAATGTTGATGTAAGTTATATTTTCAATGCAATTGATGGCATCAATTTCCAATTAAGCGGTACTAAAAACAAGACATATTATGTAGCACTAGACTCTAGTGTAAATACGTATGATGATGGTAATGGTTTAGGTTTATTGGCTTTCCAAGATGGTACAGATATATGCGTAACACTAGCTGCCAAAGCCACAGATATTGACCATACAGAAATAACCATAGAGGACATTGTTTTCAAAAAACAAGAAACCTATTCAGCCGATTGTACTTATCGTATCTATGAAGATTTAAAATGTAAACCACAAGTTTTTCAAGAAGGTGAATTTGCTTATTGGGAGTCAACTATAAAATATCCTTGTAATAAAGAGTTGTATGATAGTAGTGAACTATTAATCAAACCATCAGACCTTGCATCACTCGATACTAATGTTGTAACAAAATTTGAAGGTTATTTCACTAACGGCTTAGATGCTAATGGAAACTACATTCTAAATCCTGAAACAGATTTTAGAGATAAACCAATACGTCACTTTAAATTTCCTGATAACTGTGTTGCTCCATTTATGGATAATGATGGCATTTCATCACAGAGCGCAAAGCGTTTTATCTATCCAATAGGATTTTATATTGATAATGATATTATTGAAGCATTTTTAGATATTGCTGTTACAAATAATTTAATTACGCAAAAGTTTAGAGATTCTATTGCAGGTTATGAAGTATTTAGAGGCGATAAAAAATTAGACCAAGAAATTATTGCCTCCGGTTTAGGGTATGATATGTTTGAGTATGATGAATTTGGGAAAACTAATTATTTCTCTAATTTCCCGTATAATGATTTAAGACCAAATAACCTACTATTAGATAGTACCAATAATCCATTACACTTAGCTAGGCTATTAGACTCGTCTGGCACTCCAACAGGTGCGCCAAAAGGCGCACCCGGTCACTTGCTTACATTCCATAGTCCAGATACATCATTTAATAAACCTACGCTTCCTACAGAGGTTAAGTTAGATGGCTATCAACGTGGAGTATCAAGTGGATGGTTTGCTGAACAAAAGAAGTATCCTAAAATGGTTGTGCTTAGTGATACCGCTTATGATGCAGCGAATGCCATTGCTATTATAGAAATTACACTAGAGCAAGTAACTAGCCTAAGTGATAGGCTAATATCCACTATAAATGCCTTTCAAATTGGTGCAGGTGTTGTAGTAACAACAAACATCGGTGGTATTGTTATCGCAATTGCAGCGATTGTAGCTGCTGCTGTAGAAATAGCACTTGCATATACTTTTGAATTACAGAAACGTAAATTTGAATGGCTAAAAATATTTGATGAGATTGGAACACCACGTAACTTTGCATCTTATTATGTTGGCAGAGGAAATTACAATAAATACATTCCTAACTGCTATACAGAACCAACACAAAGAGAGAATCAATTAAGAGGATTATTCAAGGCGCTATATCTTAATAGTGATAGATACCAATTACAGGATGTCGCTAAAGAAATGTACATTAATAATTTCAGTAGGGAGAGTTCAGTGTTTTTATCTACCGGAATAGATGATTATGCGTTTGATTATGGTATAGAAGGAACTATTGATAAAAGCCGGGTATCTGCATCAGAAGCAAATGCGTGTGTAAGTATTGAAATAGTTGAAAACTCTTACAAAAATGATGCTATCCCTGTTGGAAACTTAAATATCCTTAGCCCTCAATTAGTTATAAAAACATACCGACCAGATTTATTTGGTCAAATTGATAATATTAAGTGGCTACATACCGGATATTGCGGATACCTTCTAGATGAAAAGGGGAGTAAACTAACTAATAAGTGTGATGTTATTTTTGGAGGCGATGTATTCATTACGCCATTTTCTTTCAAACGAAAATTTCCATTCTTTACTACAGATGCTAATGGACTACCTAGTTTAACTCCATTTACACTTACAGAATACACAAATATTCCAAGAGCTAAATACTACTTGGACTACAAGTCAAAAATGAGTGAGTCGTACAGCTTTGCAGAGTTCCCTACGATTAAGTCTATTTATGCTATGGACTGCTTTACTAAGTCCGGTTTATATGTAGTTCCACCAAGTAAATACTACCTGTACTATTATGGTATCCCTAACTTTTTGGTTGAGAGTGAAATAAACTGTCACTACAGATATGGCGAAAATAACAGAGAGAAAAATTACCCAGAGAATGTACATGATATAATCGAGTGGACTCAAGAGGACTATGTACCAATAGCATTTGATAATTTCTATTTCTACCGTAACATCTTCTCTAGCGATGAAACACTTTATCCATACGATATATTGCCCTATTACTACTCTAAAAAGGCTTGGGATGCACGTTTTGACCACCGTGATAGATTAATTTATAGCCTACAGGACAATAATGAACAATCACTAGCAGATAGGTGGCAATTCTTTTTGGCAAATGACTACCATGACTTTGGAAGTAAGTATGGTGAAGTATTTGGTGTAACTAACATAGAAGACCTTAAAGTGTTAGCGCGTTTCTCTAATGGATTCATTGTATTTAATGCCTATTCTACTTTGCCCGGTACTACACAAGACTATACTGTGGGTAATGGTGGAATATTTAATACTAAGCCATCTATTTTCTTTAACAGTGATATTGGTTACGGTGGTACACAGCACAATGCTATACTTCGTACTCCATATGGTACATTCTGGACTGATGCAAAACGTGGTAATATATTCCACTTAGTAGG
>Ga0194059_1000226_pt1 | contig 27559 bp, 25 predicted proteins | sample SepL6211m_MetaG_FD_163426 | JGI IMG/M metagenome (GOLD analysis project Ga0194059, IMG submission 163426) | Anoxic zone freshwater microbial communities from boreal shield lake in IISD Experimental Lakes Area, Ontario, Canada - Sep2016-L626-11m | ecosystem: Environmental > Aquatic > Freshwater >...
TGATTTCATCTTCTTTAGTATCTGCTTCAAATAACCATTTAAGCACTAAATTATCTGCTTCTACAAGCCCAATGCGCTTGGTGCTTGAGAACAATTGTGCCGTAAGTTGCTTAGAGTCACCCACGCCACCCGGGAGTACAGGATCATATTGTTGTAATTGTTTTGTTACCGCTTCAAGGGTGTGCTTGCACTCGGTCTTATTGAGCTTGTCGCATTTGCTTAGCAGGACATGAATCGGCCTACCGGTTGGCACAAACCATTGAATCATTTGTTCGTCTAGATCGGTAATGCCACGACGGGCATCCACAATGAGCACCATCCCAACTAATTGCTCTCGTATTTGTAAGTAATCGCTGAGGAGGGCATTCCAGTGGTATTTGGTTTCGCGATTGACCGCTGCGTAGCCATAACCAGGTAAATCCACTAAATAAGCCAAAAGATCATCTTTTGCGAAAAGACCAAAATAATTGATATGCTGAGTGCGACCAGGCGTTTTACTAGAAAAAGCCAATCTTTTTTGGTTACAAAGGACATTAATAGCGCTAGATTTGCCCGCATTTGAGCGGCCAGCAAAGGCAACCTCACGCAATGGGGCGCTGGGCAGACAATGGGTGTCATTGACTGTGGTTGCGAAACGGGCTTGAAAGAGTTTAGACATGTCCTGAAGCTATTGTAAAATCACGCAAAATCATGAAATATCTCATGGTGTTGGGTAAAAGGTTGTAAATGTATGGCCCAAACACTTTTAGGAATTTTTGCCAAGGTAAACATAATGCGTCAAAGCTCTCAAATCTCCAAATTAACTGGCCTTCGTGCTGGTTTCGCGACCCTCGCTATTTTCGCTCTGACCAGCGTTTCTGGGGTGGCTAATGCTGCTGATACAGCTCCGATGGCGGCTCCTGCCGCTCAAGCCAAGGCTCCAGCGGTGCCTGGCAAGCCAAAAGCAGATGCGGCCGCTGGCGAGGCCCTCTATAACGTTGGAGACTCCACTCGCGGCGTTGTAGCCTGTATTACTTGCCATGGCCCCAAAGGTCAGAGCGCAGTAGCTACATGGCCTAAGTTGGCTGCTCAGCATGCCGCTTACACAACCAAGCAGTTGAGAAACTTTAAGGACGGTAGCCGTGCTAACCCAATCATGATGGGTATGGCTGCAACTCTGACCGAACAAGATATGGGCAATATTGCCGCTTATCTTTCTAAGCAGGCTCCATCCCAAGGCGTTGCGCAAAATAAAGACACTATTGAACTGGGCCAAAGTATTTATCGCGGTGGCATTGCCTCAAAGGGTGTGCCAGCCTGCGCTGCTTGCCATAGCCCAAATGGCGCTGGTATCCCAGCTCAATATCCCCGTTTAGCTGGTCAATGGGCTGAGTATTCAAGCGCCCAATTGCTCGCTTTCCGTGAAGGCACTCGTAAAAATAGCCCGCAGATGGCAATCGTTGCGGCGAGGCTGTCTGATCAGGAGATGAAAGCTGTTGCAGATTACATGGCTGGCTTGCGCTAATAGTTAGCCGCACCAAAACAAAAACCCCGCTGAACTTAGCGGGGTTTTTTATTGCCTCAGATTTAATGCTTCTCAATTAATGCTTATTTGGGCAGAAGGCTTTCATTAGCGAAAAGGTCTTTCATATTTTCGCGAGCCCTAATGACATAAGCATTTCCCCCATCAACCATAATCTCTGCCGGCTTAGGTCTGGTGTTGTAGTTTGAAGCCATCACAAAGCCGTAAGCCCCTGCGGACAGAATAGCTAAAAGATCGCCTTCCTCAATCGCAAGATTGCGATCCTTACCAAGCCAGTCGCCAGATTCGCACACAGGGCCAACGACGTCATAGGTCGAAGCTTTAACTGCTTTAGTTTCCACCGGAACGATGCCGTGATACGCCTCATAAAGAGCGGGGCGCATGAGTTCGGTCATTGCAGCGTCGACGATACAAAAATTTTTCTCTGCACCAGGCTTGAGGTATTCCACTTTGGTCAGCAGAACCCCAGCATTGCCTACCAATGATCTGCCTGGTTCAAGCACGACATCAAGATGTCCAAAGCCACGTTCAGCAACGCGATCAAGTAATGTATTTGTGAAGGCCGTAATGTCAGGCGGAGTTTCTTCGCCGTATGAGATCCCAAGGCCACCACCCAAATCAAGATGGTGAATCTCAATGCCTTCTTTATGAAGATGGAAGACAAGATCCAGCACTTTGTCGAGCGCATCTAAATATGGTGCAGTAGTAGTAATTTGTGAGCCAATATGGCAGTCAATACCAACCACATCAATTTGTGAAAGTAAGGCGGCCTCACGATATGTTTTTAAAACCTCGTGATACGCAATGCCAAATTTATTGCCTTTTAAACCAGTAGAAATATAAGGATGTGTTTGCGCATCCACATCTGGGTTTACGCGCAAAGAGATGGGAGCGCGGCAATTGAGCTCCTGAGCAACGCAGTTAATTTTATGAAGCTCTGCAATGGATTCAACGTTGATGCATTTAACACCAGCCTTTAATGCTTGGGTGATTTCTTCGGCAGATTTTCCAACGCCGGCAAATACCAAGCTGTTAGGGTCGGCTCCGATTGCCAAGGCACGCGCTAGTTCACCGCCACTAACCAAATCAAATCCTGCGCCTAATTTTTTGAAGCAATCAATGACTGCCAAATTGCTATTCGCCTTCATTGCAAAATGAACGCGGGCGCGACGCTTTCCTTTGCCATCGATGCAGGCGAGGTCATAGGCTTGGTAGGCCTCTGTTAAAGCTTTTTTGCTGTAGACATATAGTGGCGTCCCAAACTCTTTTGCTAAATCAGCCAATGGAACATCTTCGGCGTACCAGGCGCCATTTCGCTCCGAAAAGCCGGATAATTTAGGAAGAGGGATTACAGGGCTTTTCATTGCTTTACCGGAGATGAAGTGGTTACGCTAGTGCTTTGGGGTGGATACAGCTTACCTTTAGGCTCTGGCTCGCTTGGGGCTACTGGTGCAGGCGGCGGGCTCGGTAAATAAAGCGGCCCTCTAACCCCACATCCCACAAGGGATATTAGGAGGCTAATACCGAGGGTTCTTATAAGAATCGCTATCATGAATGTCTCTAAAACGAATGATTGAATATAGCATGCAGGACACTCCACTGAAGCCAAATAATACGATTCCAGAACTGATTGATGACAAGCAATTTCATCAGTTGGGGGCTAATTTGCTGCACTCAATCGAGGTGGCTTTAGAGACTGCCGATGATGAATTAGATCTGGATCTGGATGTAGAGCGTCAAGGCGGTAATGTTATTAATATTCGCTTCCGCGACCGCAGTGTCATCGTGGTTAATACGCAAACACCTTTGCATGAGATTTGGGTGGCAGCTAAGTCCGGTGGATACCACTATCGCTGGGCGGGAACCGTAGTTGCTCCATTATGGTTGGACACCAAAACGGGACGTGAGTTATTGAGCGACTTATCTGAGTTTGCTAGTGCTCAGGCCGGCAAAGCAGTAAAGATTGATTTGCTAAAGTAAGTCATTAATAGATCAAGCTGCGCCCGTAGCTTTGAGGGTTTCAATTACGGTTTCATCGGGTACGCTTTTGATCTGTGCTTTGCCGATTTTTTCCAATAGGACATAGCGTATGGTTCCGCCTTCAGTCTTTTTATCTACTTGCATGAGTTCCATGTAACGCTCAGCGCCAAATTTAGGCGGCTGAATTGGAATACTCATCGATTGAATAATCTTTGTGAGGCGAGTGACTTCTTCTCGGGTGATTTGGCCAAGTCGGCAAGATAGATCTGCACCCAATACCATTCCACAACCCACTGCTTCACCGTGCAGCCATTCTCCATAGCCCATACCAGCTTCGATGGCATGACCAAAGGTGTGACCAAAGTTCAGGGTAGCGCGAATGCCACCCTCTCGTTCATCTGCAGAAACTACGGCAGACTTGATTTCGCAAGAGCGTAATACTGCATGAGCCATTGCTTCTGTATCGCAAGCGAGCAGGGCTTTGGAGTTAGCCTCAATCCAGTCTAAAAATTGGGCATCAGCAATTGCACCATGCTTGATAACTTCTGCCAAACCGGCAGATAGCTCACGTGGAGGAAGTGTTTTTAAAGTATTTAAATCTGCGATGACGGCTTCTGGCTGATGAAAGGCGCCGATCATATTTTTGCCAAGCGGGTGATTAATACCCGTTTTACCCCCAACGGATGAATCGACTTGTGCCAATAAAGTAGTGGGTACTTGAATGAAGCGAATGCCACGCATAAAGCTAGCGGCCGCAAAGCCAGTCATATCACCAATGACGCCCCCTCCCAGCGCAACCAGCATTGTCTGGCGATCAGCGCCGTGGTTCAGCAGGGCATCAAATATCAGCTGTAGATTTTTCCAGTCTTTATAAGATTCGCCATCTGGCAAAACAATTCTTCTGACGGGCTTACCGAGCTTTTCTAAAGTTTTCGTGAGTCGATCGGCATAGAGCGGTTCAACCGTTGTATTAGTAACGATATAAATTGAAGTGGCTTTCTCGCAGGCGCTAAAGAGTACGGGCTGATCAATAAGGTCTTTACCAATATGGATTGGATAGCTTCTAATGCCGAGATCTACTTCAAGTGTTTTCATAAGAATTTCAGGAGGAGAGTTCAAGCTGCATGATTAAAGTATTGACCAATTGATTAACACTGGGTTTACCAGTCTCAATCACATGGTCTGCGATTTCACGATAGAGGGGATCGCGAATGGCATATAAATCCTCTAGAATTTTTTTGGCATCACCATTTTTCAACAGTGGCCGACCTTCGCCGCCTTTAGTGCGATGCCAAAGTTCGATTGGGTTTGCGTGGAGGTAAATGACAACCCCTCGCTCACGAAGTGCATTGCGATTTTCTGGAAGCAGCACCGCGCCACCTCCAGTCGCTAAAATAATATCGTGCTCAGAAGTAATTTCATTGATCGCTTGTGCTTCACGCTTGCGGAAACCTTCTTCACCTTCCATCTCAAAGATGACGGGAATCTTGACCCCGCAGCGGTCTTCAATGACATGGTCTGCATCCAGAAAACGACGACCCAACTTTTTGGCAAGCACTTTTCCAACCGTCGACTTTCCGGCGCCCATCAGGCCGATCAGAAAGATATTGTTGGATGAAGAGTTCACCCTCAGATTTTATTAGGGTTTATCAAGGACAGTGGGAGTTAAGAAGACAAGTAGCTCAGTTTTATCTTCTAACTTTGATTTATGTCGAAATAAATGACCAATGAGGGGGATATCACCCAATAAAGGGACTTTGACTTCGTCTTCTCGCTCGGTTGTCTGAAAAATACCCCCAATGATGGCGCTCCCACCATTTTCTACAGTGACTTCTGAGCTGAGGTTTTTGGTGTCAATGGCATAGCCCTGCTCAGTTTTCATGCCAATAGTGTCTTTATTGATGCCCACCAGCATGGATATCTTTCCATCGGGATGGATTTTGGGCAATACCTCTAAGCGTAGATTGGCTTTGCGGAACTGTAATTTGCTACCGCTTTGAGAATTAGTTTGATAAGGCAGCTCAGTACCTTGTTCAATCGTTGCCTTCACCTGATCCCCAGTCATGATGCGAGGATTGGAGAGTATTTTTCCTTGACCATCTGTTTCTAGGGCGGAAAGTTCCATTTGCAGCAAGCGACTTGCATTCTTAGAAACTAAGGTGGCAGCAAGGCTTGCGGGGTTGAAGCCGCTAAGGCCCGCGCCCGCTAAATCTAGATTGGCACTCAGCTTTTGGTCTGGATGGCCCCCAAGCTCATTGGTTTGATACCCCAGCTTCATGCCGAGTTCGCGAGCAAATCGTTGGTCTGCCTCCACGATTCTTGCCTCAATGAGAATTTGCCTTGGGCTATTGATGTGGTCTCCTCCAAAGGGTAATGCGGCATCTTCTCTGCGGAATTTTTGAAATGCCTGTATTTCTGTATGAGGGCCAATCCAGTAGATATCACCATTGCGCGCTAATCGCAGACCCCTGCTAGCAATGATGGAATGAAGTGCTGTTTGCCAGGGGGTATTACTCAGGTCAACTGAAATCCTACCCTTGATAGATTCACTCAGAAGAAAATTGGCTCCCCCTATTTTGGCTAGAATTTGGAGAAGTTCAGATAGCTCAATATCCGTAAATTGCAAACTGATAGGAGTATCTGGGGGTACTTGCGATGGGATATTTGCCTTTGCTGAACCCATCCAAAAACTGACGGAAAAGGCAAAAGAAGCTACACAAATTTGAATTTTAAAGAGTGGTGGTTTCATTCGATTTTTGATGCTTTCAAGATTAAGGATTTACCTTTGGGGTTGGAGATTGTTGCTTGGGTTTTTTGGATTTCAGAAAGGCGCCAGTCACCTAAAACAGGTCCGCCTAGTTGCAAGGAGATCTGGGCTTTGCTGTTGAAGAAAAAAGCCTGCTGGATGCCTCCTACTTGGGTCATCCCCAAATACCGCCAACGACGCAGTTCAGACTCATGGGGATCGCTCTTGGGTGTGCTTGAGGTCTTGGTTTGGAGTGTTGGTATTAATTTAGAGTGAATACTTACTTCTAATTCATCCATTGCTAGATATAAATCATCTTGGTCTGTCTCAACGTCATTGCGGTATTGTGCAAATTCTTTTTTGAGGCCTATCAGCTGGTTTTGAGTTTCCTCAAGTGCAAGCTGGGAATCGACTTTGAGGGATTCAAATGCTAAAAAGATAGCGGCAATCAGTGCAATCGTGACGCCTATAAAGACCAGAAATAGCCATATATTTTTGCTCTTAGCTTGGAAATGAAAGCTCTCTAGAAAGTCATTTTTTACCGGATTAGAAGTCGAATAGGCGGGCTCCTTGGGCGCAGAAGATTTACGAACTCCATGGGGATCTGGGATGGCAGGGTCGTCCCCCAATTCACTCAGAATGTCATCAAATGACTGTGGGGAAATATGTCGCTTAGGCATACCCCATTGTTCAGTCGTCTATACGGGAAAGCCATCAGACAGGTCAGAATCTTCTGTCAGAAAATGCCTGCAAGATTTTCTGAGCACTACGGTTTGAGAGTTTTAGGAAAATAGCCCAAGCACCCTATAATTTGAGCTTATGGCTCTACCCCCAAAAGACAGACCGCCGCTAAATCAGCGGCCAAATAGATCCCCCGATAGACGCCCGCGTCAGTATGGAGTGAAGTCTTCCCCTAATGGGAAATCGGGCAGCAATCCATTGGTTAAAGCCTTGCTTATCATTGGCGTAGTTTTTGCTTTGGTGTTTACTTTGCTAGTGGGCTATGCCTTTTTGATTGCCAAACCAAATTTACCCAAAATTTCTGCGCTAACGAACTACAACCCTAAGACGCCATTGCGGATCTACACGGCAGATAAGGTCCTGATTGGAGAGTTTGGTGAAGAGCGTCGCAAAGTAATCCCTTTGAGTGAAATTCCGCTCAGTATGCGTAATGCTGTGTTGGCAATTGAGGATGATCGTTTTTATTCTCATGGTGGCGTGGACTACGTGGGAGTCTTGAGGGCCAGCACCGCTAATTTACGAGGCCATATATCGCAAGGCGCATCAACTATAACCATGCAGGTTGCTCGTAATTTCTTTTTAAGTAATGAAAAAACATTTAGCCGGAAGATTTACGAAATTCTGCTTGCCTGGGAAATTGAGTCACAGTTAAGTAAAGATAAGATCCTCGAAATCTATATGAACCAGATTTTCTTGGGTCAAAGGGCTTTTGGCTTTTCTAGTGCTGCCCAGATTTACTTTGGCAAAGAGTTAAAAGATATCAGCATTGCAGAGTCGGCCATGTTGGCGGGATTGCCGAAAGCACCATCCGCCTATAACCCGGTGACTAATTTCCGCCGCGCAAAAATACGTCAGGAATACATTTTGCAGCGCATGCGAGATTTGTCTTACATCACGCCTGAAGACTATAAAAAAGCCATGATCGAAGAATTGCATATTCGTGGTCTTGGTAATGAGTTCAACACTCGTGCTGATTTTCCGTCAGAGATGGTGAGGCAAATATTGCTTGCACAGTATGGGGATGCAATCTATTCACAAGGGATTGATGTTTACACCACCATTCTGAAGGCCGATCAAGATGCCGCTTATAAGGCAGTGCGTCATGGAATTTTTGAATACGACTTGCGTCATGCCTATCGAGGGCCAGAAGGATTTATTGATCTCCCTGAGGACACTGTAAAGCGGCAACGTGCAATTGATGAGGCTTTACTTGCTTATCCACAGTTAGATGATTTGCAATCAGGTGTGGTGTTGGATGCCAAGCCAAAGGAAATGCAGGTCATGATCTCCACAGGAGATGTCATTACGATTAAGGGCGATGGTCTGAAATTAGCCTCAGCTTCTTTAACGGATAACAGCCAACCCAAAAAACGGTTGCGTTCCGGTGCGGTAGTAAGACTGTTGTCTGATGGGGGTGTTTGGAAATTAGCGCAGTTACCACAAGTTGAAGCGGCTTTTGTCTCAATGAATGCAGAGACAGGGGCCATTCTTTCATTGGTTGGTGGTTTTGATTTCCGTCGCAATCAGTTCAATCACGTGACCCAAGCCTTGCGTCAACCAGGCTCTTCGTTTAAACCTTTTATCTATGCTGCCGCGATTGAAAAAGGCTTCACACCGAGCACGATGGTCAATGATGCCCCTTTATCCATTGGTAGCATGGAGACAGGCAGTCAGGCCTGGGAGCCCAAGAACTACGATGGTAAGTATGAAGGCATGATGCGCTTGCGCACTGCCCTGGCAAAGTCTAAAAACTTGGTTTCGGTTCGTATTATTCGAGCGATTGGACCATCCTATGCTCAGGAATATATTCAGCGATTTGGTTTTGAGCCCGAGAAACATCCACCGTATTTAACGATGGCCTTAGGTGCGGGATCAGTAACCCCTTTGCAAATGGCGTCCGCGTATAGTGTTTTTGCAAATGGGGGTTACCGCGTAGATCCTTACTTAATTAATAAGATGGTTGATTCGAAGGGAAATATTCTTTTTGAGGCTAAGCCAATTAGCGTTGGAGATGGTGCTCCACGAGTACTGGATGCCCGCACTGCCTTTGTTATGGATAGCATGTTGCAAGAAGTGACTAAGACTGGAACGGCAGCAGGTGCCAGAGCCAAATTAGGTCGCAACGATATTGCCGGTAAAACTGGTACGACTAATGATTCTCATGATGCTTGGTTTGCTGGCTATAACCCTAAAGTAGTGGCGATTGCTTGGATTGGCTTTGATAAACCAGCCAGCCTAGGCGATCGAGAGACTGGCGGCGGTCTCGCATTGCCAATGTGGATCTCTTATATGACCAGTGCATTGAAAGATGTTCCCCAAACATCTCGCGAGGTTCCGACTGGTGTAACGCAAGCAGATGGAGATTGGTTTATTCCAGAGTTTGCGACAGGTGGCGGTGCTCGCGAACTTCAATAGTTCGCCATAGTCATGGCTAGACAGGCACGTACTGTTATTCCTGGCCAGGCAATGCATGTCATGGTACGTGGCAACAATCGTGAAATGCTTTTTTATACCGACGCCGATCGCAGAATATATTTAGATTGGTTGCGCGAAGCAGCCAAACAATTTTTTTGTTCGGTTCATGCGTTCGCGCTAATGCCAAACCATGTGCATTTACTAATGACCCCGCAGAATGCAGATTCCTTAGCAAAAACGATGCAATCTTTAGGTAGGCGTTACGCGCAGTACTTCAATCAGCAACATCATCGTTCAGGAACGATTTGGGAAGGGCGCTATCGCTCCTCTCTGATTGACCCAGATTACTTCCTGCGTTGTCAGCGCTATATAGAGCTTAATCCAGTGAGAACCGGATTTGAATCCACTCCACAAGATTCTGGGTGGACTAGCTTTGGAACGCATATTGGTGGAAATGTTGAGCCATGGCTAGTCGATCATCCGCACTTTTGGAAGTTAGGTAATACCCCTTTTGAAAGGCAAATGAGTTGGGCGGGCTTTGTAAAAGAGGGTGCACCCCATTGGGAAGATAGGCAAATTACAGAATCCCTCATTCGCTCTAAGCCGTGGGTGAGCGATATCTATGCTAAAAAATTGTTTAAAGACGATCCTGAGCTAGCTCAAATTCGCTATCGTGGCCGACCCAGAAAAATAAAGCCTTTTAATACAGCGGTTTAGAGAATTTCTCCATTCATGGCTGTCCCAGGTCCAATGGTGAATCCTGTGACTCTGTCCCCATTTAAATAATTCATTTTGGTGCTTGCTCTAAATAAATGGGACAGAGTCATTTTATTTCTATTGCAACAGTATGGGTATTCACCTATATTTGATCCTCCAAAAGTAATCAGGCCTTTGTCGCCCCTCGGAAATACTATGACTACACAATTAAATTCAGATCTTCGTCCAATTGCACAGGGCTTATACAACCCACGAAATGAGCACGATGCATGCGGTGTAGGATTTGTCGCACATATCAAGGGTAAGAAATCACACGAAATCGTGGCTCAGGGTTTGAAGATTCTTGAGAACTTAGACCATCGGGGAGCAGTTGGTGCCGATCCGTTAATGGGTGATGGCGCTGGAATCTTGATTCAGATTCCAGACACGCTCTATCGCGAAGAGATGGCTAAACAAGGCGTGACATTGCCACCATTTGGTGAGTATGGCGTTGGCATGATCTTTTTGCCAAAAGAAAACGCTTCACGTTTGGCCTGTGAACAAGAGTTAGAGCGCACAGTACGTTTAGAAGGCCAGGTTGTTTTAGGCTGGAGAGATGTGCCCGTGGATGTGAAATTACCAATGTCACCAACTGTCAGAAAGACTGAGCCATTCATCCGTCAAATTTTTATTGGCCGCGGCCGCGACATCATGACAACTGATGCGCTTGAGCGTAAGTTGTACGTGATTCGTAAAACTGCTAGTCATGCGATTCAAGATTTACATCTAAAGCATGGCAAAGAATATTTTGTTGCATCCATGTCTGCCCGTACTATTGTGTACAAGGGCTTGCTCTTAGCAAATCAAGTGGGTGCGTATTACGAAGATCTGCAAGACCCACGCACTATTTCAGCATTGGCATTAGTGCATCAACGCTTTTCCACAAACACATTCCCGGCATGGGAATTAGCTCATCCATATCGCATGATTGCTCACAACGGTGAGATCAATACTGTAAAAGGAAATGTCAACTGGGTTAATGCGCGAGAAGGTGCTGTTAGCTCGCCAGTATTAGGTGATGATCTCAAAAAACTCTGGCCACTCATTTATCCTGGCCAATCGGATACCGCGTGTTTTGATAACTGCTTAGAGCTGTTAGTGATGGCAGGTTACCCATTGGCGCAAGCCATGATGATGATGATTCCAGAGGCATGGGAACAGCACACATTAATGGATGAAAACCGTCGCGCTTTCTACGAATATCATGCAGCAATGATGGAGCCATGGGATGGCCCCGCTGCAATGGCCTTTACTGATGGCCGTCAAATTGGGGCAACTTTAGATCGCAATGGTTTGCGTCCAGCACGGTATTACGTAACAGATGATGACTTAGTCATCATGGCTTCTGAGGCCGGTGTATTGCCTATTCCAGAAAACAAGATTGTTCAAAAATGGCGCTTGCAACCAGGCAAGATGTTCATGATTGATATGGAGCAAGGTCGCATCATTGATGATGTCGAATTGAAAAACGCTGTCTCAAAAGCAAAACCTTACAAGAGTTGGATTGACGCAGTACGCGTGAAGTTAGACGAAGTAGATGCTAGCAAAGTTGACATTGTTGACGAGAAAATAGCCATTCGTCCAGCTGCAAAATTATTAGATCGCCAGCAAGCTTTTGGTTATACCCAAGAGGACATTAAGTACCTCATGGCGCCAATGGCAATGAACGGCGAAGAGGCAATTGGTTCTATGGGTAACGATAGCCCCTTGGCTGTTCTCTCAAATAAGAACAAGCCACTTTATAACTACTTCAAACAGTTATTTGCGCAAGTTACCAATCCTCCAATCGATTCGATTCGTGAAAATATGGTGATGTCATTGGTATCGTTTATTGGGCCAAAACCCAACTTGCTTGATACCAATAATATCAATCCACCAATGCGCTTGGAAGTCAGTCAACCCATTTTAGATTTTGACGATATGACGAAGATTCGCCACATTGATCATTACACCAATGGCAAATTCCGCTCGTATGAATTGGAAATTTGCTATCCAGCAGTCTGGGGTAAAGCAGGGATTGAAGCACGTCTGGCTTCGATTTGTGCAGAGGCTGCAGATGCAGTGCGCTCTGGCTATAACATCTTGATCGTGAGCGATCGCCAGATAGACGAGAAGCACGTCGCGATTCCTGCCCTGTTGGCAACGTCAGCCATTCATCAGCATTTAGTTGAAAAAGGTTTGCGTACCAGCGTTGGTCTCGTTGTTGAAACCGGTAGCGCACGTGAGACACATCACTTTGCACTCTTGGCAGGCTATGGAGCAGAAGCCATACATCCCTACCTCGCGATGGAAACTCTGGCTGAATTAGCCAAGGGCCTATCAGGTGATTTGTCAGCTGAAAAAGCAGTGAAGAACTTTATAAAAGCCGTTGGTAAGGGCTTGCAAAAAGTTATGTCCAAGATGGGCATCTCCACTTATATGTCGTATACCGGATCACAAATTTTTGAGGCCATTGGCTTGAATCATGAAGTGATTGATCAGTATTTCAAAGGTACTCCATCTAACGTTGGTGGTATCGGTGTTTTTGAAGTGGCTGAAGAAGCGCTGCGTATGCACACGAGTGCATTTGGCGATGATCCAGTGTTAACGAATATGCTTGAGGCTGGCGGTGAGTATGCGTTCCGTATCCGTGGTGAAAACCACATGTGGACACCGGAGACCATTGCGAAGTTACAACACGCCACACGTATCGGTGCTGAGAAGGGTTATCAGACCTATAAAGAGTATGCCAACATCATCAATGATCAAAGCAAGCGTCAAATGACATTGCGCGGTTTGTTTGAGTTCAAGATTGATCCAGCAAAAGCTATTCCATTGGATGAGGTTGAGTCTGCAAAAGAAATCGTGAAACGTTTTGCTACGGGCGCTATGTCTTTGGGTTCTATCTCCACAGAAGCTCACGCTACTTTGGCGATTGCCATGAACCGTATTGGCGGTAAGTCCAATACAGGTGAGGGTGGAGAAGATCCAAATCGCTATGTGAATGAGCTCAAAGGTATTCCTATTAAGAAGGGCGAGACTTTAGCAAGTATCTTGGGCAGCGATGTTGTTGAAGCAAATATTCCTTTATTGGATGGTGATTCTTTACGCTCCAAAATTAAACAGGTTGCCTCTGGTCGTTTTGGTGTAACTACCGAGTACTTGCGTTCCGCTGATCAATTACAGATCAAGATGGCACAGGGTGCTAAGCCTGGTGAAGGCGGTCAATTGCCCGGTAGCAAGGTAACGGATTACATCGGTAAGTTGCGTTTCTCTGTGCCAGGCGTTGGCTTGATTTCTCCGCCTCCGCACCATGACATTTACTCAATTGAAGATATTGCTCAACTGATCCATGATTTGAAGAACGTCAATCCAACGGCTGATGTCTCTGTGAAATTGGTTTCTGAGGTGGGTGTTGGCACGATTGCTGCTGGTGTTGCTAAAGCGAAGGCTGATCACGTTGTGATTGCTGGTCATGATGGCGGTACTGGCGCATCTCCTTTGTCTTCCATTAAGCATGCTGGTTCCCCATGGGAATTAGGCTTAGCTGAAACACAGCAGACTTTAGTGCTTAACCGTTTGCGTAGTCGTATTCGTGTGCAGGCTGACGGTCAGATGAAAACTGGTCGCGACGTAGTCATCGGAGCCTTATTGGGAGCTGATGAATTTGGTTTTGCGACTGCACCATTGGTTGTCGAAGGTTGCATCATGATGCGTAAGTGTCATTTAAATACCTGCCCAGTTGGTGTTGCAACCCAAGATCCAGAATTGCGTAAAAAGTTTGCCGGTAAGCCAGAGCACGTTGTGAACTTTTTCTTCTTTATTGCAGAAGAAGCGCGCGAGATCATGGCGCAGTTAGGTATTCGTAAGTTTGATGATCTGATTGGCCGCGTTGATCTCTTGGATACTCGTAAAGGTATCGATAACTGGAAAGTGCATGGCTTGGATTTCAGTAAGATTTTTGCTGCGCCACAAGTGCCTGCAGATGTTCCACGTTACCAAGTGCTCACACAAGATCACGGCTTGGCAAGTGCCCTCGACAATATTTTGATTGAGAAGAGTAAGCCTGCAATCGAACGCGGCGAGAAAGTTTCTTTCATCGTTTCAGTGAAGAACGTCAACCGCACAGTCGGCGCAATGCTTTCCGGTGAGATTGCCCAACGCTATGGTCACGCAGGCTTGCCTGATGACACCATCCACATTCAATTAAATGGCACCGCTGGTCAAAGTTTTGCTGCCTTCTTGGCTCACGGCGTTACCTTGGACTTGGTTGGCGATGGCAATGACTACGTTGGCAAAGGATTATCTGGTGGACGTGTGATTGTGCGTGCACCACATGAGTTTCGCGGCGATACAGCTCAGAACATCATTGTTGGCAATACAGTTCTTTATGGTGCTATTGGTGGCGAGGCTTTCTTCAACGGCGTAGCTGGAGAGCGTTTTGCTGTTCGTAACTCTGGTGCCACAACGGTGGTTGAAGGCACGGGCGATCATGGTTGTGAATACATGACCGGTGGGACTGTAGTGGTGTTGGGTACAACCGGCCGTAACTTTGCCGCCGGCATGAGTGGTGGTATTGCTTATGTATACGACGAAGATGGTTTATTCGATAAGCGTTGCAACACCAGCATGGCTACTCTTGAAAAAGTATTGCCTTCTGCAGAGCAAATTGCCAAGATGCCTCAGGCACAGTGGCACGCTCCCGTTGATGTAAAGGATGGTGGTGAGCGCTTAACGGATGAGCAAATTCTAAAGGGCTTAATTGAGCGTCATTTCCGTCACACTGGCTCAGAGCGTGCAAAAGCACTCTTGGCCGATTGGGAAAATTCCCGTGGCCGTTTTATGAAAGTTCTCCCAACAGAGTACAAGCGTGCTTTAGGTGAGTTGTGGGAAAAAGCGCATAACAAAACGGTTGTCGCTTAATTTACCTAATTAACACAGACAGACATTCAGAAAAGATACTAAGGATTCGATATGGGTAAGGTCACAGGTTTTATGGAGTTTGAGCGCGTAAATGAAACTTACGAAGCTCCTGCTAAACGCCTCCATCACTACAAAGAGTTTATTGTCGCCTTAACGGATGAAGAAGCAAAAGTTCAGAGCGCACGTTGCATGGACTGTGGGATTCCGTTTTGCAATAACGGTTGCCCAGTAAACAACATCATTCCCGATTTCAATGACTTGGTATTTCACAGCGATTGGAAGAATGCATTAGAGGTATTGCAATCGACCAATAACTTTCCAGAATTCACTGGCCGTATTTGCCCAGCACCCTGTGAGGCCGCTTGTACTTTAGGAATCAATCGCGCTCCGGTTGGCATTAAGTCAATCGAACACGCGATTATTGATAAGGGCTGGGAAAATGGTTGGGTGATACCTCAGCCAGCTAAAACCAAGACCGGTAAAAAGATTGCCGTAGTTGGCGGCGGCCCCGCTGGTATGGCTACTGCGCAACAATTAGCGCGTGTTGGTCACGATGTCACTGTATTTGAAAAAAATGATCGTATTGGTGGTTTACTCCGTTATGGTATTCCTGACTTCAAGATGGAGAAGTTCTTGATCGATCGTCGTGTTGAACAGATGCAAGCCGAAGGCGTAAAGTTTGAAACAGGCGTCTTTGTTGGCAAAGAAGCGATTGGTGCTGAGGTCAAAAATTATTCAACAAAAACAGTTTCACCAGATCAGTTGATGAAAGATTTTGATGCGGTCGTCATCACTGGTGGTGCAGAACAGCCCCGTGATCTCCCGGTTCCAGGGCGCGAGCTAGCTGGCGTTCATTACGCTTTGGAATTTTTGATTCCACAAAACAAAGAGAATGCCGGCGATTTTAAGAATGAAATTTCTGCGGCTGGTAAGAGTGTGGTTGTGATTGGCGGTGGAGATACTGGGTCTGACTGTGTCGGCACATCAAATCGTCATGGCGCAGCAAAAGTCACTCAATTTGAATTGATGCCACAGCCACCAGAAGAAGAAAATAAGCCGTTGGTATGGCCTTATTGGCCAACGAAATTACGCACTTCCTCTTCTCATGATGAAGGGTGTGACCGTGATTGGTCGGTCGCTACCAAGCGCTTTGAAGGTAAAAACGGCAAACTTGAAAAACTCATCTGCGTTCGCTTGGAGTGGAAGGACGGCAAGATGGCAGAAATGGCAAACTCTGAATTCGAAATCAAGGCTGATTTAGTCTTCTTAGCAATGGGCTTTGTATCCCCAGCCCAACAAGTACTCAATGCGTTTGGCGTTGAAAAAGACGCTCGTGGTAACGCAAAAGCAACCGAAGAGGGTCTAAAAGCCTACCAAACCAACGTTGCTAAGGTGTTTGCTGCGGGTGATATGCGTCGCGGACAATCTTTGGTAGTTTGGGCGATTCGTGAAGGTCGTCAGTGCGCTCAAGCAGTTGATGAGTATTTAATGGGATCATCGGTTCTTCCCCGATAATATTGGAGATATGAATAGTAGCCAGCTCGGTTCTTTGGAAGCCCATGAAAAAGCGGTAGGACAAGCTCAAGATGAAGTTGTTGTCTCTATTAAAGACGTCAACTTTTCTTACGCCCCTGGCGAAAGACAAATTTTGTCGGGGCTCAGCATGAAGTTCCGTCGCGGTCAGGTTGTTGCAGTCATGGGTGGGTCGGGTTGCGGCAAGACCACCATTCTGAGATTGATTGGTGGCCAATTTGCTGCGCAGTCAGGCGAAGTTCTCTTCGAAGGTCGTGATATCGGCAAGATGAGTTCTGCTGAATTAATGCTGGCGCGTCGTCGCATGGGAATGTTGTTCCAATTCGGCGCTTTATTCACAGATCTGAGTGTTTTCGAGAACGTTGCTTTCCCATTGCGTGAGCATACTGATTTGACGGAAGAACTCTTGCGCTCGTTAGTGCTCATGAAACTCCATGCAGTTGGTTTACGCGGCGCACGTGATTTAATGCCATCGCAAATTTCGGGCGGTATGGCAAGACGCGTTGCTCTGGCACGAGCCATTGCCCTTGATCCTCCCTTAATTATGTATGACGAGCCCTTTGCTGGCTTGGATCCTATTTCTTTAGGCATCACGGCAAGATTGATCCGCGATTTGAACAATGCGCTTGGCGCTACTAGTTTGTTGGTAACGCATGATGTTGAAGAGACATTTGAGATTGCCGACTACGTTTACTTTATTGCTAATGGACGCATCGGCGCAGAAGGTACTCCAGCAGAATTAAGTCGTTCAACTAACCCCTTTGTGCGTCAGTTCTTGGATGCTGCACCTGATGGTCCTGTGCCGTTTCATTACCCTGGACAAAGTCTGGCAGAAGATTTTGGGATCGCAGTCAAATGATGATACTGAATCAAGTATTGGATCTCTTGGGTGACCTTGGTTTTTATGTCCGTCGCAATCTAACAAGCCTAGGTAATGCCGCGCGTATGTTTATTGCAGTGATTTGGCGTTCTGGCTTTTTACTGAAAAGGCCGCGCTTAGTTTCTGATCAAATCTTATTTGTAGGCAATCACTCATTTGTAATCATTGCGATCTCAGGCTTGTTTGTTGGTTTTGTTTTGGGATTACAAGGCTATTACACGCTCAATCGTTATGGTTCTGAGCAGGCATTAGGGTTGCTCGTCGCACTTTCCTTAACCCGTGAATTAGGCCCAGTAATTACCGCTCTGTTATTTGCAGGGCGTGCGGGCACATCTCTAACAGCAGAGATTGGTCTGATGAAAGCGGGAGAACAACTGAGCGCAATGGAGATGATGGCGGTTGACCCATTAAGTCGCGTGATTGCACCGCGTCTGTGGGCGGGCATTATTGCCATGCCGATTTTGGCAACGATTTTTACTGCTGTCGGTGTGATGGGTGGCTATTTTGTAGGCGTTCCGCTCATTGGGGTCGACTCTGGCGCCTTCTGGTCCCAGATGCAGGGTGGGGTAGATCTCTTTTCAGATATCGGCAATGGCTTAATTAAAAGTATGGTCTTTGGGGTAGCGGTCACTTTTATAGCGCTTTATCAAGGTTATGAAGCTAAGCCGACGCCTGAGGGTGTATCGCAGGCAACCACTCGTACGGTGGTGATCTCTTCTTTATCGGTCTTGGCATTGGATTTCTTGCTGACCGCGATGATGTTCTCAAATTAGAAAGAATAAACTGGGGATCTTATGAGAAAAAGTGCAATTGATATTTGGGTGGGAATTTTTGTAGCCATCGGCTTGCTGGCTGCATTATTTCTTGCGCTAAAGGTTGGCAATATGAACGCAGTTTCATTTGCGCCTACTTATAAAATTTCTGCACGATTTGACAACATTGGTGGCTTGAAACCGCGTGCACCAGTCAAAAGTGCTGGCGTTGTCGTGGGGCGAATTGCCAATATTTCTTTTGATGATAAAACCTATCAAGCGACAGTTGTCATGACTATTGAAGATACTTATAAGTTTCCTAAAGACTCATCCGCAAAGATTTTGACCTCGGGTTTATTGGGTGAGCAATATATTGGCTTGGAGGCTGGTGGCTCGGATGATATGTTGATCAATGGTGAAAAAATTACGCAAACACAATCGGCCATCGTTCTAGAAAACTTGATTAGTCAGTTCCTATATAACAAGGCGGCTGATAGTGGCCAAGATAAGAGTCAAGACAAGAGCTCTGCAAAATGATCGGTTGGGTAGCAAGGCTGAAATATGCAGTAGTGATTGGCTTTGCTGCTGTATTAGTGGGCTGTGCGTCGATCCCAGCTGGCGTTGAGCCTTCCCCTAATGACCCTTGGGAGCCGTTTAATCGCTCCGTTTTTGAGTTCAATGAAGGGTTGGATGCCTACCTCTTAAAGCCGGTAGTGGCTGGCTATCGATTTGTTTTGCCTGAATTTGTGCGTGAAGGCATCTATAACTTCTTTAGTAACTATAACGATATTTACACTGCATTAAATAATCTGTTGCAGGGTAAGCCTGCTTATGCGTTTAATGACCTGATGCGAGTTGTAGTGAATACCACCTTTGGTTTGGGTGGCTTCATTGATATGGCAACCCCTGGCGGCCTAGAGAAACATAAAGAGGATTGGGGTCAGACTTTCGGTGTTTGGGGCGTTCCTGCAGGCCCCTATGTGGTCTTGCCATTCTTTGGTCCGAGCTCTGTGCGCGATACCTTTGGTACGGTCGCAGACTTAGAGACTGACTACCTCTTTAAATACATTCCAGATGTGGGCCTGCGCAATAGTATTACTGGTTTGCGGGTTGTGAATGCTCGGAATACCTATTACGAGGCCGGCGACTTGCTCGATGGTGCGGCAATTGATAAGTACAGCTTTATGAGGGATGCTTATACACAGCGCCGCGCATATCAAATTAATGAGGGGCGAGATGATGAAGAGCCCCTTATGCCTATATACGAAAATCCATACGAGTAAATTCAAGCCCTGAATAGTCTGCCTTAAGGGGCTAAAATCAGGTCTTATTACAGTTGTTCTTTAGGAATATATGAAAAGCTGCAAAACAATGCAAAAGCGGTTTGCTTTAGTAGTTTCCGGCGTGATTTCCAGCTTATTTTTGATGGTTGGCACAGCTTTGGCTCAGGCGCCAGATCAATCAACTCCAGATGGCCTGATTAAGACGGTCGTATCAGATGTGATGGCATCTGTTAAGTCTGATCCTGAGATTCAGAAGGGCAATATTCCGCGCATCGTTGATTTGGTTGAGAAGAAGATTGTTCCTTATACTGATATGCGCCGTACCACTGAGATGGCGATGGGCCCTAATTGGAAAAAAGCCACTCCAGAGCAGCAGGCTCAATTGGTTTCTGAATTTAAGAATTTATTGATTCGTACCTACTCTGGCGCTTTGAGTCAGCTACGCGATCAGACGGTGCAATTTAAAGCTTTGCGTGCTGCACCAGATGATCAGGAAGTGGTTGTGAAAACAGTTGTTCTTGGCCGTGGCGATCCAGTGCCACTAGATTATCGTTTAGAGAAAACAGCTAATGGCTGGAGAGTTTATGACATGAACATCATGGGTGTTTGGTTGGTTGAAGCCTATCGCAATCAGTTTGCGAACCAAATTAGCCAAAATGGTGTTGATGGTCTCGTGAAGTTTCTTCAAGAGCGCAATAAGCAATTGGCTACTGCTAAGCCATCAAACTAATTGAGAGATTGAAGAAAAATGCCTTTTTTGTTACCCAGTAAAGTGACTCAAGAAAATGCGGTGCAGCTAGAAAAAGATGGTCTGTTAAATGAGCTTACATTGCAAACAGTTGACTGTTCTGCGCTGACCGATTTTGATTCAACTGTATTAACCGTTTTGGCAGCTTGGCAGAAGAAGTTGCTGGCCAAAGATCAAAAAATCTCGGTTGTTAATGCCCCTCAAAAATTAAAAGTGTTGGCCAGTGTATATGGTGTTTCAGAATTGCTGGGTCTTGCATAGTATGTCCGCAGCAATCTCTATTAAACAAATATCTAAAAATTATGGCGCTCTTCAGGCCTTGGATGCGGTTTCGCTTGAGATACAGCCAGGCGAATTCTTTGGTTTGCTTGGCCCAAATGGGGCTGGTAAGACAACCTTAATTTCTATTTTGGCAGGCTTGGTTACCGCTGATAAAGGTCACGCATCGATCATGGGTGCGGATGTGCAAAGTCATTTTCGTGATGCTCGTCGTTCTTTGGGCGTGGTTCCACAAGAATTGGTTTTTGATCCTTTCTTTACGGTACGTGAAACCTTACAGTTCCAGTCGGGATATTTTGGGATTCAAAATAACGATGCTTGGATTGACGAGATCATGGCCAATCTAGATCTCACCAGCAAGGCCGATAGCAATATGCGTTCTTTGTCTGGAGGCATGAAGCGCCGGGTTTTGGTTGCGCAGGCACTAGTGCATAGACCGCCAGTGATCATTTTGGATGAACCAACGGCTGGCGTTGACGTAGAGCTACGTCAGTCTCTTTGGCAATTTATTAGCAGGCTCAATCAAGACGGCCATACGATTGTGTTGACTACCCACTATCTTGAAGAGGCTGAGGCTTTATGCCAGCGCATTGCCATGCTGAAACAGGGAAAGATTGTTGCCTTAGATACCACCGCTAATTTATTGAGCCGTTATGGTTCAGTGAAAAAAGATGGCGAAGGCAAAACTGATCTTGAGGATGTATTTGTCAACATCATGTCCGGGAATGCCTTATGAAGAATCCACCAATTCAATACGGTAGCGGTTTTCCAACCTTGTTGCGCAAAGAAGTAAAGCGTTTCTACAAGGTAGGGTTTCAGACGGTTGCAGCACCAGTGCTGACTGCGGTCTTGTATTTAATGATTTTTGGCCATGTACTTGAGGGTCGGGAAATGTATGGCCGTTTTACCTATACCGCATTCTTAATCCCTGGTTTAGTTATGATGAGTTTGTTGCAAAATGCTTTTGCAAATACCTCTTCCTCATTGATTCAATCAAAAGTGACCGGCAACTTAGTCTTTGTTTTGCTAGCACCACTAAGTCATTTCGAGTTTTACGCTGCTTATATATTGGCAGCAGTTTTTCGTGGAGTGGTTGTAGGGCTTGGTGTATTTTTAATTACTGCTTGGATTTCGCCTCCAGCCCTTGAATATCCGCTGTGGATTTTGACCTTTGCATTTTTAGGCGCGGCCATCTTGGGTAGCTTAGGTTTGATAGCCGGAATCTGGGCTGATAAATATGACCAGCTAGCTGCCTTTCAGAACTTCATCATCATGCCTGCCACGATGTTGTCAGGCGTGTTTTATTCTATTCATTCTTTACCGCCAGCTTGGCAAGTGGTATCCCACTTCAATCCATTCTTTTATATGATTGATGGCTTCCGCTATGGCTTCTTTGGGGTATCTGACATTTCCCCGTGGAATAGCTTAGCCATTGTTCTATGTTTCTTTGTCGCGGTCTCTGTGGTTGCATTGCGTATGCTCCAAACTGGCTACAAGCTAAGATATTAATAACCAATTTGTATTGAATAGATTTTCCAGGAGATCCAGATGTTGCCAACCCCCGAACAAATTGAGGGCTATATCAAGCAAGGCATTAATTGCACCCATATTCAGGTTGAGGGTGATGGCCAACATTTTTTTGCCACGATTGTGAGTCCTGAGTTTGAAGGTAAGCGTTTAGTGCAACGTCACCAATTGGTGTACGGCGTCATGGGTGATCGCATGAAGGCCGAGGTACATGCCCTATCGATTAAAGCTTTTACCCCTGAAGAGTTTGCACAAAACTCAGCAACATAAATATTGGAATTGATTCATGGATAAATTACGAATGGTTGGCGGCACCCCCTTAAGGGGCGAGGTGCTAATTGCCGGCGCCAAAAATGCTGCGCTACCGATTCTGTGCGCCTGTTTGTTGACCGATCAAGCTATTGTGTTGCGAAATGTACCTGATTTGCAGGATGTGCGCACGATGCTTAAGCTTCTTCAAGAAATTGGCGTGACAGCAAGCTTTCCCAATCCGGATGATCGCAGTCATTTAGTTTTAAATGCCGCAAATATTAAGAGCTCTGAAGCGACCTACGAGATGGTGAAAACCATGCGTGCTTCCATCTTAGTGTTGGGGCCATTGCTCGCCAGAATGCGTAGCGCAAAAGTGTCCTTACCTGGCGGTTGTGCCATTGGTGCGCGACCAGTAGATCAGCACATTAAAGGTTTAAAAGCCATGGGTGCCACAATCAAGATTCAGAGTGGCTATATTCAGGCAGAGACAAAGTCTCCTTTGGATCGATTGCAGGGTGCCTCGATTTTGACTGACATGATTACGGTAACCGGGACAGAGAATTTATTGATGGCCGCCACCTTGGCATCCGGCACCACTATTTTAGAAAATGCTGCGCGAGAGCCAGAGGTTGGCGACTTGGCTGAGTTATTAGTCAAAATGGGCGCCAAGATTTCTGGTGTTGGTAGCGACCGTTTGGTTATCGAAGGCGTAGAAAAATTGCATAGCGCTGAGCACTCAGTGATTCCAGATCGTATTGAAGCGGGGACTTTCTTGTGTGCGGTTGCAGCTGCTGGCGGGGAAGTTTTGGTAAAGCAGTGCCGTCCTGATACTTTAGATGCGGTGATTGCGAAACTAAAAGAAGCCGGCCTAAAAATGGAAGTGGGATCAGATTGGATTAAGGCATCCATGGAGGGCCGCCCTAAGGCTGTAAGCTTTAGGACTTCTGAATACCCAGCATTTCCAACCGATATGCAGGCTCAGCTCATGGCTGTGAACGCTGTTGCTAGTGGTAGCGCCATGATTACTGAAACTATCTTTGAAAATCGTTTTATGCACGTCCAGGAGCTCAATCGCCTAGGCGCAGATATTGCGATTGAGGGCAATACCGCCATTGCCCAGGGCGTGGAAAAGCTTTCTGGGGCAGTAGTAATGGCAACAGACCTCAGGGCATCAGCCAGTTTGGTGATTGCAGGATTGGCTGCTCAGGGGGAAACCCAGGTCGATCGGATTTATCACTTAGATCGCGGTTATGACCGTATGGAGCAAAAGTTGACCCTTCTGGGGGCCAACATCCAGCGGGTGAAGTAAGCCTAGTAGATAATTAGTTCATGAAATTGACACTAGCCCTCTCGAAGGGGCGAATTTTCGAGGAAACCGCTGAGATCTTATCTAAGGTCGGTATTCGTCCGCTCGAAGATCCTGAGAAGTCACGCAAACTCATTATTGAGACCTCAAATCCAGATGTTCGACTCATCATTGTTCGCGCATCTGATGTTCCAACCTATGTTCAGTTTGGTGGCGCAGATTTTGGGGTTGCCGGTTTGGATGTATTGATGGAAAAGGGCACTGATGGTCTTTATGTGCCGTTTGATTTGAATATTGCCAAATGCCGCATGTCGGTAGCAGTCCGCGAAGGCTTTGATTACGCAGCTGCCGTTAAGCAGGGCTCTCGCCTGAAGGTGGCCACTAAGTATGTGAACTGTGCTCGGGAGCACTTTGCGAATAAAGGTGTGCACATCGATACGATTCATCTGTATGGCTCGATGGAGCTAGCGCCTTTGGTTGGCTTAGCCGATGCCATCGTAGATTTAGTTTCCACAGGCAATACATTGCGCGCTAATGGTTTGGTGGAAGTTGAGCCGATTGCCGATATCAGCGCACGTTTGATTGTGAATCAAGCTTCGTATAAGCGGAAGCGTGCACAACTACAGCCATTCTTTGAGCAGTTGAAGTAAAGAATAAAACGACTCGTCAAATGTCCTCTGTAGAAATTAAAGTCAAACGCCTCAATAGCAAAGACGCGCAATTTAAGGAAACACTGCTTTCCAGTCTTTCCTTGCCCATGGCTGACGATGAGGCGATTGATGCGGTGGTTGTCAAAATCTTGGCAGAAGTCAAAGCTAAAGGTGATGAAGCAGTCCTCAGCTTTACAAAGCAATTCGATCGCTTAAATGTTGCTAGTGTTGCAGACTTGGAAATTTCTCGCAAAGATCTAGAGCAAGCCTATCAAGGTTTATCAGTTGAACAAAAAAATGCCTTGGATATTGCTGCGCAAAGAGTGCGCGCTTATCACGAGAGGCAAAAGATCGAAGTAGGTTGTCACTCTTGGGAATACGAAGAAGCTGACGGCACGCGCTTGGGTCAAAAAGTAACAGCGCTAGATCGCGTGGGCATTTATGTTCCCGGTGGCAAGGCTGCATACCCCTCGTCTGTCTTGATGAACGCTATTCCTGCAAAAGTTGCTGGTGTTGGTGAGGTCATCATGGTGGTGCCCACTCCTGATGGCGCGCGCAATCCTTTAGTGCTGGCAGCTGCTTATTTATCTGGGGTTGATCGTGTGTTCACCATCGGTGGTGCTCAAGCAGTAGGAGCATTGGCTTATGGCACCAAAACCATTCCATCGGTCGATAAAATTGTTGGCCCAGGTAATGCATACGTCGCAGCGGCGAAGCGTAGAGTGTTTGGCATTGTTGGCATCGATATGATCGCTGGCCCTTCAGAGATTTTGGTTTTATGCGATGGCTCAAGTAACCCCGATTGGATTGCGATGGATCTGTTCTCGCAAGCAGAGCATGATGAATTAGCGCAATCGATTTTGCTTTGCCCCGATGCGAGCTTCATTGAGCAAGTACACGCCAGTATCAACAAGCTACTTCCAGAGATGCCGAGGAAGAAAGTCATTGAAACCTCTTTAACTAATCGCGCCTTGTTAATTCAGGTGAAAGATATGGTTGAGGCTTGTGGGATTGCTAATGCGATTGCTGCCGAGCATCTAGAGATATGTGCTGCCGAGCCACGCAAATGGGCTGAGTTGATTCGTCATGCGGGCGCGATCTTTATGGGCAACTACACGAGCGAAGCGCTTGGTGATTACTGCGCAGGACCAAACCATGTGCTTCCAACTGCACGTACCGCACGCTTCTCTTCCCCACTTGGAGTTTATGATTTTATTAAACGCTCCAGCATGATTGAAGTGAGCGAAGCTGGGGCTCAAACATTGGGTGCAGTGGCTAGTACGCTCGCTCATGGCGAGGGCTTACAGGCTCACGCTCGCGCAGCCGAGATGCGCTTAAAAAAATAAAAGCAAATATAGAAAGACTTACAACGCGGCTAATTAAGCGCTAGCTAGAATTTCTTTTAGTGCAGCAAGCAATTCATTGCTCTGGTCATCTGTGCCGATGGTGATGCGTAAGAATTCTTCAATCCGCGGTGACTTAAAGTGACGCACGATGATGCCGCGATCACGCAATGCTTGATACAGTTTTGAGCCGGTGTGTTGTGGATGTCGAGTAAAGATAAAATTGGCGGTTGAGGGAAGCGTGTCAAAACCCAATGAAGCCAGTTCTTTGACAAGGCGCACGCGCGTTTGCATGACCTTGGCTGAAGTTTCTTCTAGGTGTACCTGATCTTTAATGGCTGCAACGGCACCAGCTTGTGCTAGACGCCCAAGTGGATAAGAGTTGAAACTATTTTTGATGCGTTCTAGGCCTTCAATCAATGCTGGATGACCTACTGCAAATCCCACACGTAATCCTGCAAGTGCTCGCGATTTAGAGAGGGTGTGCACTACCAGTAGGTTTTCTGGGCAGCTTGCACCGCGAAGCAGCGAAATGCAAGATTCGGTGCCGTAATCGACATAGGCTTCATCAATCACCAGAACGGAATCTTTATTTTTAGCTAGGAGCGCTTCAATATCTTTTTTAGGGATTGCTCTACCAGTAGGGGCGTTGGGATTGGGGAAAATTATTCCGCCATTAGGCGCTAGATAGTCCACAGTCTTGATCTCAAATTCTGATCCTAGTGCGATGGTTTTATATTCAATCCCGAAAAGCTTGCAATAGACTGGATAGAAGCTATACGTAATGTCGGGAAATAAGACAGCCTCTTTTTGCTTGAGTAAACCAAGGAACACATGGGCTAAGACTTCATCCGAGCCATTTCCCAAAAATACTTGATTTGGGTTTAGACCATGCAAATCAGCAATAGCTTTTTTGAGGGCGACGCCTTCTGGATCTGGATATAGACGCAGATCATCATTTGTTTGTTGATCAATTGCGGCGAGCGCTTTAGGCGATGGGCCATAGGGGCTTTCATTGGTATTGAGCTTTACCAGCCGCTGCATTTGCGGTTGCTCCCCAGGAACATAGGGGGTTAGGGTCTGAACAACGGGGCTCCAAAAGCGGCTCATGGGGGTACTCAAGTCAAAATACAGCAGGAAAATGAATTAAATCCAGTACTTACATTTGTACTAGCAATGATATTATGAGGCTTCAATCAACACTTCGCCTCGCGGCGCAACGAAGCATGCGGCAAGCCGACGTTACCCGAAACACTTCGGAAACCAAAATTCATATTGTTATCAATTTAGATGGCACTGGTAAGGCTGAATTGGCCACCGGCGTTCCTTTTCTCGACCATATGCTGGACCAGATTGCACGTCACGGCATGATCGACTTAAAAGTTGTTGCCAATGGCGATACCCATATTGATGATCACCATACCGTTGAGGATGTAGGTATTACCTTAGGTCAGGCCTTTGCTAAGGTGGTAGGCGACAAAGCCGGTATTACCCGCTATGGACACTCCTATGTCCCTCTGGATGAAACGTTGTCGCGGGTTGTGATCGACTTTTCTGGTCGCCCTGGCTTGGAATTTAATGTGCCATTTACGCGGGCACGGGTGGGTGATTTTGACGTTGATCTCAGTATTGAGTTCTTCCGCGGTTTTGTGAACCATGCTGGGGTGACTCTGCACATCGACAATTTGCGTGGTATTAATGCCCACCATCAGATTGAGACTGTATTTAAAGCCTTTGGCCGTGCCTTACGCATGGCTTTGACTTTAGATCCACGTGCTTCTGGTGTTGTTCCCTCAACTAAAGGTAGCCTGTAATCTAGAACCCTTCTAGCTGCCCAGTAGAAAACAATAGAGATAGGTTAAAAGTTGGCGCAAACCATTGCCATCGTTGATTACGGAATGGGAAATCTCCGTTCTGTATATCAAGCTTTTCATCATGTAGCGC
>Ga0194059_1000228_pt1 | contig 27492 bp, 16 predicted proteins | sample SepL6211m_MetaG_FD_163426 | JGI IMG/M metagenome (GOLD analysis project Ga0194059, IMG submission 163426) | Anoxic zone freshwater microbial communities from boreal shield lake in IISD Experimental Lakes Area, Ontario, Canada - Sep2016-L626-11m | ecosystem: Environmental > Aquatic > Freshwater >...
ATATCGGTGGTATTTGGCATTTTTTAAATACTATTAGAAGATTTATTGAAGAACAAAATTTTGATAAAGTTGTTGTATTTTGGGATGGTGAGGAAAATTCTTTAAGTAGAAAACTTCTTTATCCCCAATACAAAGAGAATAGAGTAAAGGAAGTTAATGAGTATAAAGAGACTTCATTCCAATACCAAAATGAAAGGGTAAAACAATATTTAGAAGAAATGTTTATTAGACAAATAAACATCACTAATAATGAGGCCGATGACCTTATTGCTTACTATTGTCAAATCTCTCATAACGAACAAAAGACCATTTTTTCTTCAGATAAAGACCTTACACAACTTATCTCCGACAAGGTGAGTATCTACTCCCCTTCTACAAAGAAGACGTATCATAACGGTGATAAAATCCGAATTTACGAGTATGAAATTCCTCATGAGAATATAAAAACATATAAAATATTAGCGGGTGATAAATCTGATAATATTGATGGGATTTATTATTTGGGTGAAAAAACTTTAATCAAATTATTCCCTGAGTTACTTGACGAAACGGTTAATATTACCGATATTTTAACAAAGGCTGAACAATTGTTATCTAAGGATAAAGATAACACGGTCTTAAAAAATCTTTTATCAGGTAGAACAAAAACAGGTATTTATGGAAATGAATTTTTTGAAATTAATGAACAAATTGTTGACTTATCAAAACCATTAATTACCGATGAAGGTAAAACACTCGTAGAATTATATTACACAGAACCATTAGACCCTGACGGTAGAGGACACAGAAATATCATTAAAATGATGATGGAGGATGGGTTCTTTAAATTTCTACCTAAAGGAGACAATAATTGGGTGAATTTCTTGACCCCATTTTTAAAACTAACAAGAAAAGAAAAGAAAAACTATAAACAAAAATAAATTATGATTACAAAAGACCAAGAAACGACCAAATTAGAATTTTTAATGATGGTTAACGACAACATCATTGTCCAAAGATTTTTTAATGTAAGGGATTACAATTCCAAAGCAAAAAACTCGAATGAGTTTTATGATTACCTTTACACTTTAAAGGAGACTTTAGAATACGATTTAAAAATGAAATCGATAACTTATTTGTTGGATAACTCTTACGAAATTAAACAGAACCCATCGATGCTTGAAACATCAAATACTGATGGACCTGAGAATTTTAATATCTTTATTAAGGATGGGGATATGACAATTTGTCACAGACAGATGGATGCAAAAATCTTCCCGCCGAAGATAAGATACACCGTAGACATACGCCCGCACATAAAAAGTATACTTTCCGAATTAACTGACATTTTCTCGGCAAAAAATTTAACATACGGTTACAATGTAGTTCCGAACAAGGCGTAATATTTATCTTTAATAACACTAAAATTACATGGCATCAAACAAAAATTTCGATTATCTAGGAAGTACTTTTCAGATACAATTATTAAATCAAATCATAGTAGATAAAGACTTTTCAAGGTCAATCATCGATGTTATTGAAAACACTTATTTTGAAAACAAGTACTTTAAGATAATTATTCAAATGATTAAGGAGTATTACTCCAAATATGAACACACACCAACGTTTGACACCTTAGAACAAATTACAAAATCAGAATTACAACAAGAGTTAGCGTCTAAAATCGTTTTAGACACTTTAACAAAAATTAAAGACGCTCCAACTGAAGGACAAGAATTTGTTCAAGAGAAAGCGTTAAAATTCTGTAAACAACAGGAATTACAGAAAGCGATAACTAAAGCTCAAAAAGTTATTGATGGTGGTGAGTTTGAGAATTATGATACTTTGGAGACTCTTGTTAGAGAGGCTTTACAAGTAGGTGAGAGAGAAGATGGTACGGAAGACGTTTTTAACAACTTAGATGAGGTTTTAAACGAGGATTATAGACATCCAATACCAATGGGTATACCTGGTATCGATAGACTATTAAAGGGTGGATTAGCTCGAGGAGAAATAGGTGTGGTATTAGCGCCGACAGGAGTTGGTAAATCAACATTATTAACCAAAATATCTAATCACGCATTTAATTTAGGATATAATGTTTTACAAATATTTTTTGAAGACAATCCTAAGATTATACAAAGAAAACACATCACATTATGGACAAAAGTACATCCTGATGAGTTAACGGCAAAAAAAGATGAAGTAATGGCAAAAGTTAATGAGATTAAAAATTCTATGGAGAATAAGTTAATCCTTAAAAAATTACCATCGGATACTGTAACTATGTTACAAATTAAAGGACAAATCAGAAAAATGATTGCTGATGGTAATAAGGTTGATATGGTATTACTTGATTATATTGACTGTGTTGTTCCTAATAAAAATCTTGGGGACGAATGGAAATCAGAAGGGTCAGTTATGAGAGCGTTTGAATCGATGTGTCATGAACTAAACTTAGTTGGATGGACGGCAACTCAAGGTAACAGAAGTTCAATATCTTCGGACGTTGTAACTACAGACCAAATGGGTGGGTCAATCAAAAAGGCTCAGGTTGGGCACGTAATCATTTCCGTGGCAAAATCATTACAACAAAAAGAAATGAAGTTAGCAACAATAGCAATAACTAAATCAAGAATTGGTGACGATGGTGTTGTATTTGAGAACTGTAAATTTGATAACGGTATGTTAGATATTGATACAGAATCTTCGGTAACTTTTTTAGGTCTTGAAGAACAAACTGAAGAAAGAAATAGACAAAGAATTAAAGATTTAATTGATAAAAGAAAAGAAAGAGAAAAACAATAAGAAACTATGGAAAAAATATTAAAAGAAAATAAAGACAGATTTGTCATTTTCCCAATTGAACATGACGATATTTGGGAGTATTATAAACAACATCAAGCGGCGTTTTGGACTTCAGAGGAAGTTGATTTATCAAATGATATCAGAGATTGGGAAAATTTGTCTGAAAATGAAAAGTATTTTGTTAAGAATGTATTATCCTTTTTTGCAGCATCTGATGGTATTGTAAACGAGAATTTAGCTGAAAATTTTTTAAAAGAAGTACAATATCCTGAGGCGAAATTCTTTTACGGATTTCAAATTATGATGGAAAATATTCACTCATTAATGTATTCGTTACTTATCGACACTTACATATCAAATCCACAAGAAAAAGATGAATGTTTTCACGCTATTGATAGATTACCAGCGGTTCAAAAGAAAGCAACTTGGGCGTTAGATTGGATTAAAAATTCTACATTTGAAGAAAGATTAATTGCTTTTGCTGCGGTTGAAGGTATCTTTTTTTCAGGTTCGTTCTGTTCAATTTTTTGGTTAAAATCGAGAGGTATTTTACAAGGATTATGTAATGCTAATACTTTAATTTTTAAAGATGAAAATTTACACTGTGACTTTGCAATTCATTTATTAAATCATCATATTGAAAATAAACCAAGTGAAAAAAGAATTAGAGAAATTCTATTATCAGCATTAGAAATTGAGAAAGAATTTATCACAGAATCTTTACCGGTGTCCCTTATTGGTATGAATTCAAACTTAATGATACAATATCTTGAATTTGTTACCGATGGATTATTACTTAAACTTGGATGTAAAAAAGAATTTAATGTTGAACAACCATTTAAATTTATGGAACAAATTGCGGTTGAAACGAAGGGTAATTTCTTTGAATCAAGAACTATGGAATATCAAAAAGCTAAATTAAACGAAACACTATCATTTACGGATGATTTCTAAATAAAAATAAATTATGTCATTAAAAATTAAAAAAAGAGGGGATGATGAGGTGTCTTTTAATCCTCAAAAAATCTATCAACGAGTTAAAAGAGCTGCAAAGGGGTTAAATGTTAATTCTGATGAGATATTCATTAAAGTTATTACATCGGTACCTACTGAAGGTAGCGTTACAACAAAAGAGTTAGATAAGTTGGTTTATGAAATAGCCGCAGCGTATACTGGAAGTCATCATGATTATTCAAGATTGGCATCATCGGTAGCAATTTCGTCTTATCATAAAGAAACTAATCCTAGTTTTTGTGAAACGATGAATGAATTATATAGTAATGGTATTATTAATGAAATTTTAATGAAAACCATTGAAGATTATGGTTCACAAAATATTGATAATATTATTAATCATGATAATGATTATAATTTTGATTACTTCGCTTGGCGTTCATTACAAGAAATGTATTTGTTAAAATTATCGAATGGTAAAGTAATTGAAAGACCTCAACATATGTACATGAGGGTTGCTTTATGGGTAACTAAATCATTTGAAGAGGCGGTGGACTATTATAATTCATTATCAAATCAATTAATTTCACCGGCAACACCAATCATGATTAATGCTGGAACAAAGACACCACAGTTGGCGTCATGTGTTTTACATTACAATAATTCAGACTCTCGTAAAGGTTTATTAGGAACTTTAAACGATATTTCAACATATTCATCGGATGCCGCGGGTATTGGATTATCTATGTCTAATATTAGAAGTAAAGAAAGTAGAATTTCAAGTTCAGGAGGATTTGCGGGTGGACTTTTAAAATATTTAAAAATTGTTAATGAATCACTTAGATTTTTTAATCAACAAGGACGTAGACCTGGTAGTGCCGCAATCTATATTGAGCCATGGCACAAGGACATAATTGACTTATTGGAGATTAAAAAGAATACTGGGTCAGAAGAAATGAGGGCTCGTGATTTATTTACCGCACTTTGGATACCTGATAACTTTATGAAAGCGGTTGAGTCTAATGACGATTGGTATTTATTCTGTCCAAATGATATTATTAGTAACGGTATTAAACCATTACAAGAATGTTATGGAAGTGAATATGAAGAAAATTATAATAAAGCGGTTTCTTTAGGTATTGGTAAACGAGTTAAATCTCAAGATATATGGAATAAAATTATTGAATCTCAAATTGAAACAGGAGTTCCTTATTTATGTTCAAAAGACAACGCTAATAAGAAGACTAATCATCAAAATATTGGTGTTATTAAACAATCAAATTTATGTAATGAGATTTATCAATTTACTGATGAAAATACTACCGCAATTTGTACTTTATCATCTATGGTGTTAAAAAACTTTATTAATGAGGGTAAATTTGATTTTGAATTATTGTATTCCGAAGTTAGAAAGGTTGTTAGAGCGTTAAATAAGGTTGTAGATATTAATAGTTATTCGACTGAAAAGGGTCGTAAAGGAGGTCTTGAACAACGAGCAATTGCTATTGGAACTCAAGGACTTGCGGATGTATTCTATTTGATGGATTTTATTTTTACATCTGAAGAGGCTAAAAAATTAAATAAAAATATTTTTGAGACAATATACTTTGCGGCAATTACTGAAAGTATGAATTTATGTAAGTCTGGTGAATATCTACCGTATAAATTTTTTGATGGGTCTCCAATGTCAAAAGGAATATTCCAATTTGATATGTGGGGGTTAGATAAAACAGGTTTAAGTGAGATGTGGGATTGGGATTCTCTTAAGTTAGAGGTTTCTAATCACGGAGTTTGTAACTCTTTATTCACGGCACAAATGCCTGTAGCGTCTTCGGCAAAAATTACGGGTTCTTTTGAAATGACTGAACCGGCTCACTCGGCGTTATTTAATAGACGTGTTGTTGGTGGTGAAATTTTGATTGTTAACAAATACTTAATTAGTGATTTTGAAAAAATTGGTATTTGGTGTGAAGATTTGAAGAATGAAATTATTATGAATGAAGGTTCAATTCAGAGTATTAATTTTAATCATTATTTAGACACTGAAGATAAAAATTACAATAAAAAAGTTAAACGAATTGAACATTTAATTCCAAAATACAAAACTATTTGGGAAATATCTCAACGAGAATTAATTGATATGGCTGCGGATAGAGGTCCATTTATTGACCAATCACAATCAATGAATATCTATATGTCGGCACCAACATTACCAAAAATTTCATCGGCACATTTTCATGGATGGAAACAAGGATTAAAAACTCTTTGTTATTATGTTAGAACTAAAGCAATTTCAACGGGAGCAAAACACTTAGCGGTCGATATTTCTAAAATTGAAAATTCAAGAATGGAGAAACAAATACCAAAAATTGATATCATTACTGTTGACCCAACAATTAAACCAACCGATTCTGAATTTGAATGTTTTGGATGTGGTTCTTAATATAAAATAATTACTAATAAAAAAATCACGGCACATGTCGTGATTTTTTATTTTATATCTATTCACCGAAAATATTGTAACACTATATTTATGATAAATGGCTGAAGGAAAAACATATGGTATTAATTTCCCTTTTAAAGAATCTTTAAAAGGTAATTATCTTTCGTTGTCGCAAGATAGTGATGAAGAAATTAGAACGGATTTAATTCACTTATTATTAACAAGAAAAGGTACGAGATATTATTTACCTGATTTTGGTACACGATTATATGAATATATTTTTGAGCCAATGGATGGACCAACATTTTCTGATATTGAGGCTGAGATAAGAGATTCTGTTTCAGAATATATTCCTGGAATCACTATCACTAAAATAAGTGTAACTGCCGCGTCTGATGGGGAGGAAGATAAGGGAACTTATGTCCAAGGGGATGTAAGAGTTTATAGAGTCCCTGGTATAAGTGAAAAAGAACATACGGCTAAAATTAAAATTGATTATATAATCACAGATTCAGCATTTAATCAGAGTGATTTCGTAATCATTAATATTTAATAATATATGGCAAATAAAAAAATATCGTATACGACAAGGGATTTTCAGTCAATAAGAACTGAGTTAATTAATTTTACCCGAACATATTATCCCGAATTAATTGATAGTTTTAATGATGCGTCAGTTTTTTCAGCGTTATTAGATTTAAACGCCGCGGTTAGTGATAATTTACAATTTAATATTGACCGAAGTATTCAGGAAACTGTTTTACAATATGCTCAACAAAGGTCATCAATTTTTAATATCGCCAGAACTTACGGATTAAAAGTACCGGGCCAAAGACCTTCAGTTGCTTTAGTTGATTTTTCAATTACAGTGCCGGCGTTTGGTGATAAAGAAGATTTAAGATATTGTGGTATATTAAGAAGAGGGTCGCAAGTCAATGGTGCGGGACAAGTATTTGAAACGGTTTACGATATTGATTTTGCGTCGGCAATTAATGCTGATGGATATCCAAATAGATTAAAAATACCTAATTTTGATTCAAATAACAAGTTACTTAATTATACGATTGTAAAAAGAGAAACGGTTGTTAATGGTATTACAAAAGTATATAAAAGAGTAATGACACCGAATGATGTTAAACCATTCTTTGAAATGTTCTTACCTGAAAAAAATGTTTTAGGTGTTACAAGTGTTTTATTGAAAGATGGGACACAGTATGCAAATATGCCTTCCTCACAAGAGTTTTTAGGATTAGATAATAGATGGTATGAAGTTAAAGCATTAATTGAAGATAGAGTATTCATTGAAGACCCTACTAAAGTCTCTGACCAACCTGGTATTAAAGTTGGGAAATATATTACAACAAGTGATAAGTTTATAACTGAGTTTACTCCTGAAGGTTTTATGAAAATGACTTTTGGTGGTGGTACTCAATCTGCTGATGAACAATTAAGAGAATTTGCTCGAAATGGTTATAATTTAAATTTGTATAAATACTCAAATAATTTAGCTTTAGGTAGTACAGTTAAATCGAATACTACGATGTTCATTCAATATAGAATTGGTGGAGGAACGGGAAGTAATTTAGGTGTTAATGTTATAACACAAATAGGTACCGTGTCTTTCTTTGTTAATGGACCTTCAGATTCGGTTAACACAAGTGTGGTTAATTCATTAAGTTGTACAAATGTAACCGCAGCAATTGGTGGGGCGGCATCACCAACAACTGAAGAAGTTAGAAACTTAGTGGCGTTTAATTTTTCCGCACAAAATAGAGCGGTTACAATAAATGATTATGATTCTCTTATTAGAACAATGCCATCACAATTTGGGGCTCCGGCTAAAGCGGCGATAACTGAAGAAAATAATAAAATTAAAATAAAAATGTTATCTTACGATGATTCAGGTAAACTAACTGAACTCGTATCAAATACATTAAAAAACAATGTTGCTAATTATCTATCTAACTATAGAATGATTAATGATTATATCTCAATCGAGACTGCAAATGTTATTGACTTGGCAATGAATCTTGATGTTGTTTTAGATAATAGTCAAAATCAAGGAGCGGTTATTTCACAGATTATTAATATTGTTTCAACATATTTTGACCCTTCAAATAGACAGATGGGACAGAATGTTTATATCTCCGAAATTAGAAGACAAATACAAAGTGAGAACGGAGTTATTTCGGTTTCAGGTATTCAAGTTTTTAATAAAGTTGGTGGGCAATATTCTTCATCACAAACTTCTCAAAAATATTTAAATTCTGAAACTCGAGAAATTGAATTAATTGATGAAACAATTTATGCTGAACCAAGTCAAACATATCAAGTTAGATTTCCGGGTAAAGACATTAATGTTCGTGTTAAGAATTTAAAAACGGTTAATTTCTCCTGATAATTTATTTTATTAAATTATGGTTTATCTTTTTGAAAGTGGCAAATAAACTATTTATCAAAAAAGATTAATAATGTCGAATTCATATAGGATAAGAACTCAAGTAGGTGTAGATAAATCAATTAAAGTTTTAATAGACCAAGATTTTGAATATCTTGAAATTTTATCACTTAAAATATTACAGAGTCAAATTTACACAAGACAATGTTCTGATTACGGAGTTATCATTGGTAGAGTTACGGCTAACGATGGTTTTGGAATACCTAACGCTAAAGTATCGGTGTTTATTCCATTAACAAATGACGACTCTACAAATCCAATTATTTCCGATTTATATCCCTATAAAACATTATCTGAATTAAACGAGGATGGTTATAGATATAATTTATTACCATATCTACCATCTTATAGTAATCACTCACCAACAGGAACTTTTTTTGATAAGAATGATGTTTTAGTTGACCCAACATTAATTGAGGTTTATGACAAATATTTTAAGTATACCGCAAGAACTAATGATAGTGGTGATTATATGATATTTGGAGTTCCTACAGGTTCACAAACAATTCATGTTGATATTGACTTATCTGATATTGGGGAGTTCTCTTTATCACCTCAGGATTTAATTCGTATGGGTATTGCAACTCCCGCACAAGTTGCCGGAACAAAATTTAAGAGTTCAACCAATTTAAATGAGTTACCTCAAATTATTAGTATAAATCGTATTATTGAAATTGAACCATTATGGGGGCAACCTGAGGTATGTAATTTAGGTGTAACACGAACAGATTTTGATTTAACGGATGAAGCCAATATTACAATAACTCCAACCTCAATTTTTATGGGGTCTATTTTTTCATCTAATGATGACCAATTCCAAAAGAGAAACTGTAAACCAAAATTAAAACAAGGTAGTTTATGTAATTTAGTTGCAGGTCCCGGTGAAATTTTAGCAATAAGACAAACAATCGCTCAAGATGTTAGTGGAAAACCTATATTAGAAACGGTATCATTAGAAGGTGGAGGACAAGTTATTGATGAGAATGGAACTTGGTTAGTTGATGTCCCAATGAACTTGGATTACATTATAACAAACGAATTTGGTGAAAGAGTATTATCTAATGACCCTAAGAAAGGAATACCTACAAAAGGAAAATATAGATTTAAAGTAAAATGGAATCAATCACCATCATTAAGTGAGGCAGTCAAACGAGGGTATTTTTTAGTTCCAAATATTAGAGAATATGGGTGGACAGTTGGTGGTAGTGACCCACTTAAATCTCCATTTACTAATTATTCTACTGCAATTAAAACTTATGCGTTTAGTTTAGATTGGAATGATTACGCTGACCCACAATCGGCCATTAATTGTGAAGACACCTTTTACGAAATGTTATATAATAAAGTGTATACTGTGTCACAAATGATTGACCAATATAGACAAGGGTATCTTCCTAATAGAATGATAACTGTGAAAAATATATTGGACGATTCTTGTGAAAGTGATACAGTTAAGTTTCCAACAAATGATTCGGTATTAAGATTTGACATTATATATCTTTTATTTGTTATTATAATGTTTAGTATAAAACCTACAATAATCCTATTACTAATAGTTTCACATATTTTAGCGTTTTTATTAAAGTTTATTTTAGGACCAATTTTAGCCATACAAGTGGCGGTTGTTTTTACCATAGTTATTATACTTTGTAATATTGTGAAAGCAATTACCGACGCAATAAATTCATTACCTGGTATTAATGTGGGTGGGCCTAGTAGTTGCCCTACTTTTACCGACATGCAATCATTGGTTAATGACATGTTAAATTTGTGGAAATTATTTACTCACTTACGATTACCTAATTTATCATACCCCGATTGTGAATTATGTGCCTGTAAAGAAGGTGATACGGTTGAAGGAGATGCTCCTGGAGATTCACCAGTTCCTGTTGACACTGAAGCCATTATCGCAACATCAGGGATTAATGGAATTCTATCACAATACTCTCAATCAACAAACTATAATAATAGTCTTTTACCATCGACATTAACCTATCCTGGAGCTTTTACCGCAATGATGGCGGGGTTACCAATTAGTACTAATAGTCCTACTTCACAATCTTTAGTTCCTCAATTACAGGGTTATGGGACAGACAATGGAGGAGATAGACATATGTTTACATCAAGTCTTACTTTAGATGAAAGAATAAATTTATTTAATAATAAGGCAAAATATTTTGAAGATTTTGGAGGTTTAAATCCTGGTGGTGGTTATAATAGAATTAAGGTAACATTTAATACGGGATTAAATAATCCTACTACTAAATATCATTACGATAATGTTGTGGTTATCTCATGTCGTGAAAGTCAATTAGCTAGTTTTCCTGCGGGACAATTAATTTCATTTCAAGACCCAGGATTATCGATGGATAAGAATTTGACAGGGTTTACTTCATTAAATCAATTTGGGACTGCGAGTATTACGGGAACTTCAATTAATGACGCTCCGGGTAGTACTATAACTATCGACTATTCAAATCCTTTTACACCGACAGGGTTACCGGTTCAGACTACGGTATATCAAATAACAGGAAATACTGATGACGCATCATACGCAAAATTTGCTATGGATACCGAATATTTCCAAGTTATTACTGCAATGACTTATAATATTTTTTCAGGGTCTTGTAATCCATCAGCGAGTGATTTAAGTTTAAATAAAAGATATTTGTTTAATAATATGTCTTTTACATATTTGTCTAGTGATAATTGTTCGGGACAATTGACTCAACCATTATCATATAATCCGTTATCGATATTCACAGATGCGAATAAACAAGTTATTGTAATACTTGTAAGGGGAGTTGACCCGTATTCATCTAGATGTCAAAATAGATATGACTTAAGTGTGTTATTTGGTAATTCATTAGGAACAAATATTGTTACGGGGTCATACAAATTAAATCATCCTATTAAAGGAGGGATACAATCGGTAAGACATACTATGAACGCTAATGTAATGAATACGGATACATTTGGTAATCATTTATATTACGACTCTTTTCACTTCCAACCATCGTTAATAGGACCGGCATCGTATAGTGCGTTTACATCAAATTTACCTAGTTATTATTCTTCACTTGATAATAGTAATTCGGCATTTACTCCTTCAGGAGCTCCACCATTATCAACTGCGTGTCAGACAAATTATGGTGCATCATCGATAAAACCATTCAATGGGTTTACATTAAAATGGGGGGTTAATCCAATTCCGGTATTTGGATGTACATATAGTTCTCCAATTAATAGTGGTGTGATATCATCTACTAATGTTTATTCTACAGATACTCAAGGATATTTTGTTAATGAAATTGTTGATGGAGGTTCTGTTATGTTGCAACAACTTTCAATCCCTGTTGGTACGGTTACGACACCTACTGTTACGGGATATTATTACGCGCCTAGATATTCAGGAGTTTACGCATATCCGGTTGGATTGGGAACAAGTGGTAGACAAATTATTATGAGGTCAGATAGATTACCAACATCTACTTTAACTCTTGATACTGCCGGTAACAGTTATGCTTTACAACAAAACTCTAATTTTTCCGCATACCAAATTAGTGATGATGGAACAGTTGCAAACACTGCGGGAATTGTAAGTAATTCACCATCAGCGGCTGAAGGTGGTGATGAGCCATTAAGTTCGTCTAGTCTTGATAACTCTGTTTTAGATACCTTTAGTTGTGGTAGTATGATACCTTTAGGTTGTTATAATGATATTCCTACGGGAAAATTTCACTATTATCCAAAGCCTGATGCCTGTTATGAGAATGGAACGTCTAATCATGAAATAATTATGGAAAACGGATGTTATATTTTCATAACAAAAATTTTCTCATCTTTAGGTAAAGATATTAAACTAATTGCTGAGTGGTCTTCAAGAATTCAAATTACTTTTGGAGCTTGTCGAGATGTTTGGTCGCATATTTTTACAAACAATTGGATTAATGGTACATTATATGCCTTTGCAATTAAGAATGATAGATTTTTTACGTCACCAGTTGTATCACCGACAAATCCTATACCAAATAGACCTTATAGTTTGTATTGTAGGGACACCGTTGTTTTACACCCAACAAATAATTTTTACTATAGAAGTAGTCCTTGGGACGGTACTAAATTTATTGGAGCAAATCCACCAACAGGTGTTTTTGGTTCTTATGGTGGAAATGATAAAAACTTAAAAACTCCAACAACTATCATGGATTTAGGACCTAGAAGTCAATATCTTCAAGAGATTGTTATGTCGGATGAATATGATGGGTATGTAGTTAATAAAATGGGGGCAACAACTTTTACCGATGTATCCGAAATATTAAATTTATTTATTATTAGTCGATTAGCAAATACAGGGTTTTTAGCTTTATTATTGGGGGCTGGTGGAGGGAATATTCTTTCATATTTTGATAAACGAAGTAAACGATTTGTTGATGCTGATTACGCTCAAATGTTATCTATTAGTTCAGAATTAGGTATTTCCGATTTTGAACCGGCAAACTACCCACCAATTACCGGAGCTCAAGACCCTATTTATTTTAATGGTAATGGAACTTCGGATGGGATTATAGGTATTTTCTTTTCATCTGACACACAAGTAAGAGATTTTATTACACCTAAAAGAACTATTATTGATGATACTGCAATGGTTACCGATACTTGTGCGTTTAACTATTTTAATGTTTTTACACAAGCGGTTCCTTTTTATCAATGGGAAGTAAAAGAAGGACTTCCAGATAGTATTTTTGGGTCACAAAGTAATGATTGGTATACTAACCCATTATCTAATGGAGAATTTTTTACTTACAAATATCAGAATTTAGATAGAATTGACCAAAATTCAAGATACTTTAGAACAAATGGTAGTACTGAAATAAAAGATTATAAGGGTTATATATATTCTGTGGATAGTTTAGGGGATTATAATCCTATTTCTGGTTCGCAAGACCCTAATACTATTTCTTTTAGTAATCCTAATAGTAGGGTAATTACTGTTGGAGCACCGTTCCACTTTTATTTTGGACTTAAAAAGGGTAAAACGGCATTTGACAGATTTGCAATTAAATGGATAGGATTTGAAACAATAACAGATTAAGATGGGAAATAGACAAGATACAAGAGTAATTTTAGGTTCGTTACGTTATAAATCGGCCCCTGATACTACGTTATTATTTAACGTACCGTTAATACAAACTGCGAAGGAAAATGTTGAATTTGACAGAAATATTGATGTTGATTTAGAACAAGTCTTTGATGATGAACGACAAAAATCGGATATTATTAGACCTACCTGTAAATTTTCACTTTTATTCCAAAACGCTTACTCAGGATTCACCAATTATCCTCCATTTGAGAATAATTTATATTATTTAAATAGTGCGGCGGCTGCGGCGGCGGCATGTGGTTTAGGTGACCCAACAACGATTTCTTGGACAGGGGTTCCACAGTATAATGAATTTGATTTTATTAGAACTGATTATAATGTTAGTGGTTACACACAACCACCAAACGAACATTTAAATTTTATTCCTCAAAGTGCTTCAAGTTACAATTGGAACTTCTTTGTTAGTTATGGTTATGAAAATGATTATACTAAACACATGACCGCCACGGATAAAAAAACAGGGTTAATTATGAATTGGATTGCCGGAGATGGTATACCATTTATAATTGAAAATACAAATTATAATGGTAGAAATATTGTTTCGTTTAGATGTCCTGTAAAACATGGGATGTCGGTCGGAGAATATGTTAAATTAAGTTTTTCTTATAACGGGGTTGATTTATTCCAAGTAGATTCGTTAGGTGTTAGTACTTTTGGAAGTGAAGAATATGTGTTTAATATAATTGATGTTGGATATTTAGGGTCAACGTTTAATAATGGGACAACTGGAACTGCGAAAAGAGTTATCTTAAACACTCAGGAAAAAGACACTATTTCAACATACTATGTCAGACGAAATAAAATTTTAACAGACTCAGAAAATGCCGTCTTAGTTAAAGCGGGGTTTGAACAAAATATTTTTGGTGAAAAGAAAAAATATGAAAGTAGTGGATTTACACCGGACCATGTTGCCAGAGTATCTGTTAAAGAAGGGTCACAATCTTATACCTTATCTTTTAATAAAGACGTTAGAGTTAATCCAATTAGAGATAATCAAAAAAGACCGATTACTGAATTATTTTTTACAGTGATTTATAAAGGGTATTTTGGATGGATGTTTGGAATACCAAATGGTGGTGGTAGTTATCATGGATTAAAACAAGGTTGGGAGTTTAATTTACCACTAAATTCTCTTGGAACTCCAAATAGTTGGTGGAGTAATTCTAATAGTACTTCTGAGACAGGATTCCCTATTGGAAGTTATACTACACCTGTTAGTGCGGGATATGGACCTGCCGGAGGGCCGATAACGTTTACTTATATTAAGTCACTTAAAGAAGGTGATATTATTGACGGTGATTATTGTGAGTGGAATGATTATGACCAAAAAGAAAGGGTTGTTTCAATTCTATATCATAAGTTAAGATTTAATCCTTTTTCATTTAGAATTGGTCCAAGTCCTGTGAATCAATTTGGATATTACTATCAACCACATCATGTATTAACCACTCGAGTTTATTCGAATTATATTGAGGATGGGGATATTAAGAATGTTGTTGGTATACCTGATTACGCTCACTTCTCAACCACTAAAAATTTATTTATTTGGAGAGATTTATATCCTTATGGATTTATTGATAGTAGTGGTATTGGGGTTAATTATCCTTTTTTAAACGGGGTTCATTATCCTTTTAAGAATATTATTTTTAGAATAATCCCTGAAGGAACTAATTATAAAGAACAAACCATAATCGCAGAACCAATCATAGATAATTGTGAGTAATAAATTTTTATTTACCATTCCGAAAGGAAATAAAACAATTGATTTACCAATTGAAATCAAATGGGATTTCTATGGTAGAGACGATAGTATCGAGATTTATGAAGAAGAAGTTTTGGTTGATATTATTGGGGTTGCAAAAGATTTTGAAATCTTAAGGTTTAATCATTCACCATATGCTCCGAATCAAAAAACAGAGATTAAATATGATTTTTATTTTTATGACTCCAGTTCACCTGTAAGTGCTTCTACCGTTTCGACGGATTGGGTTAATAGTTATTTGTTTCCAAGTGCAACACCGTCAGGGTTTTCTTCAACACAAGTTTATTATTATGAGAAACCATTCACTAAATCATTTTTTAAACTTGATTTTTATGATACTAAAGATACTCAAAGCCAAACAAATTATTTTACAATAATAATTCCAGTACAACAAGGAGCGACCGAGAGTGCTAGTATTTCTCCATTAACACCAAATGTTAATATTAGAAAACCATCATATACTTTGGATTTTGTTGGTGATAAAGAAGGGTTTTTTATTTATTGGTTAAAAAATGAGGCGTTTTTAAATATTGACACATTTTATATGTCAGCAAAATTTTTTGATGGTAGACTTGGAGTCTTTGTTAAGATGATGAACGAACCTCAATCATCATTATCGGATAAATTTATATTTGACGGAAGTCGATATTTTTTCAATAAAGTAATTATAGACTATACAACAAAAACTTATCAAGTTTTTGATTACTTAAATAACCGTATAGGTGCGGGTTCACCAATAAAGTGGTATGAATATATTAACCCATAATGGACGATAGATATTATAGTATACGAATTTCCCCTGAAGTTATTAATGGTGATTTATTCACGGTTCCTTATGATGCCGGTACTTCACAGTTTAATTTGAGTGGAGACCCTTGTTGTGATATAACGACAACAACCACCACTAGCCAATATACAGGTTATACTCGTGTATACTCCGCCATGACTCAAATCGTGTCAGGTGGTACCGGAGGAACTTCATTATTAACAGGTTTAACTATCCCAATTTTTCTTAGTGAAACAACTATAGATATTGGATATTATTCAGTATTTGATGGTATGGTGTTACAAAAAGATACGATGACAAATTTCTTATTTTCGGCGTCTACTTATGCTCCAAACACCTATTATTTTTATAATACTTCGGATACTGAGTTCAAAAAGTATTTAGCCTTTGCCACATATCAGATTGATTGGGGTGATGGTTCTCCCTCGCAATTAGTACCTAACACCGCACCTAACTACTATAGTCATACTTACGCATCTTATGGTGAATATACCATTACAATGTCAGGAATGAGTCCTTGGGGTTATAATGTGGTTAAAAAAGATGTTACCGTCCCATACACTGGTGTTACAATAACTAATCCTAACGGAACCGCGTATTTTACTCCTGCTGGAGGTAATTGGTCGGGAACTTCGTTAATGTATGATTATCTATTTACAGGTGATTCTAATTGTGATGTATATGACCAATCCAGTTACAATTATACGACAGTACCATTCTTAATAACAGGATATACTAACTCAACGATGAGTGACTTAATACAGTATGGTAGTAAATACGACCCGACAAGATTTGCCGGTAAGTATAAGATAGGTGTTCAGGTTACAGGGACATCAGGTAATGTTGGAACTTTTTTTGGTCCGTCTATCGATAACTTATATACCGCCTATACAATTAATGATATAAACTACTATGATTATGAGGATGGGACAACAGTGTTCACGGTTTATTCCTCAGGAATGACTCCAGATATGATGGTTTGTTCGGCAATAACAAAGAATGAAGTATTATTAAATGTAATCGCTGAGGCGGAAGTACAATCCAACGTCTTTATCGAACGAGGTAAGAACTCTGTGTTAGAAAGATTAGAAAGATTAGGGGAAGTTGATAATGTGGGGGACCTTGAAAAGTATGGGTATCGTTATTTTAATATAATAAAAATATAAAATGGATATTTATTGTTATGAATAATGAAGACTATATTAAAACTTGTTCTAATTGTGGAGGATTACAATCTTATACTACTAAAAATAGGTTAAAATGTTCTATCCGAGAAAATTGGAAGTGTAATAATTGCTCTTCAACTCATATGAAAAAAATATATAGTGATGAGGTTGTTAATGAGGTGGTTAAATTATATAAAAATGGGGTTAGTTATAGTGAGGTGTGTATGATAATGAATATTGGTCGTAAAAATGTTAAAACTATTTTGATTGAAAAAAATGTTTGGATTAAAAATAGAAATAAAATTAAAAAAGAGTTTAGTGTTGATGATATTGAAACCATAATTAAAAAATATAACAAAGGGTTATCGGTGAAAAAAATTTCGATAGAATTTAATGTTAGTGTTGGCCCGATTAAAAGAATTTTAAAAGAAAAAAATATATTAAGGAAAGGTCGTAGTAATGGTGTTAAAATTAACTTATCTGAAGAACAAATTAGTTTAATTAAAAGGTTGTATTTGGATGATTATAAAAATAGTGAAGAAATTGGTTGTCAGTTAGGCTTAACAAAATCTTTTATAGATAAATATTTGGGATTAACAATGTATCGTAGAAATATGAGTGAGGGGAACTCGGTTGGTACTGTAAAAAGATTTAGAGGAATATCATACAACAAATACTTAAATATTAAAGATGATTATAAGAAATATAAAAATGATGTTATGAAGGTAACAAGACAACAATCTATTAATCAATTACCTAATTATGAAAAAAGAAATAATTCTGGTGTTGACGGGGCGTATCAGTTAGACCATAAATATTCAATTATAGAAGGATTTAAAAATAATATATCACCTGAAATTATTGGGGGAATTAAAAATTTGGAGTTTATTCCTTGGGAAGAAAACATTAAAAAAAGAACTAAATGTTCAATAACAATAAATGAATTAATACTATAAAAAATGTCAACTGGAATTTATGGAACTGTGAGAAGCGCCGATGTCTCACCCGAAGATGTGGAGATAATTTTGAATTTTACCCCATCAAGGGATGAAACAGATAATTTTGTTTTAACTAAGTTAGACGCACCGTCTATCCTAAGACCATACTTCAACAATGCGAGTACGGGAGGAAATGCTGATGTTGAAATTTTAGGTGGTTTATATAATTTAAAATTACCTGCAGACCAATTCAATAAGATTGGAATTTATACTTTATTAATTAGACCTAATCAAATAAGAACTAAAATATTGGATTGTGGTGTTTTATCTGCATTACCTAATGTTAGAGGTATAGTTATTGATTTAAATTCAGTGCCTGTTGAAAATAGAAATAAATTTATCAATCAAGGATTAATTGGGTTTAGAATAGAATATTTAAATTCGGATGGAACAAAAATTCCTAATTTCTTTAGATTAATTACTTCTTCTTTTTTTTGTGAACCTATTGTACAAAATTTAACAAATACTTCTCAGAAAGCAATTAGATATCGATATACCGATAATAATACTAATTTAATATTCTGTACACTATCACCATCGTCGGCACCGACAAATAAGCCAAATGCTATACCTTATATCGGACAACCTGACCAGTCTATAACAATTACGAATACCTTTTTTAATCCAATCACTTTGGATGTTGAAATCGCTGAACATGACTTCTCAACATTAGCAATTGCGTTATTTGGTAATCAAACCAAATCAATTGATGATGGTATCTATACATTGTACGATAGTCAAAACAATATTTACAAACAATACAATTTATACGAAATTAGAAACCAATTTAATGAGTTGTTATATGAAGTTAGACAGGATAGAAATAATAATATTGATTTTAGTAAAAACTTCACAAACATAACTCAATAATGGCCACTAAAAAATACACTTGTCCACCACAATCTGCAACAGGAGCCGGTACTTTTTCTGACAATTTAGTTGGGTTACAACTTGTTGCCGGAGGAGGTCTTACGCAAGGTAATTTTGAATTTACTTCGTCGGCTAATGAAAAGACAAATAGAAGTTTTAGTACTGGTACTTTTTCTAGTCCTATAAATTTAGATTCATTGGGAATTGAGACCATTAATCAATCAAAGACTATTGTTGAAAACAATTTTAAAGTTTACCCTAATTTTGATTTAACACAAGTTACAAACTTTACAATGTATGGTTCTATGGTTAAAAGAATGTCGGCGTCTATTACAACAATCATTAGTTACTTCCCTGGAGCATTAGAGGCGACTTATTTGGGAACTAACTATGTTGCGGGGCCTACTGCAAACAATATTATATATGACATAACAAATAATGAGACAAGTTTTGAATTAGACTTGTCAAGATTAAGAAATCCGTTTGATGTTGATTTCACAACTAACTCAACAAGAAATTTACAGTTAAAAGAAATCCAAGTCTCTCCGTTAAGAGATATGACGGTTGAATATGCTAAGTATTCGTTATATTATAATGGGGTTGGGTATAATGTGTTAGGTATTGTCCCAACAACAAGTTTAACAAGTGGAACGTTAAAATTATATGTTTATGGTGACCCATTTTCCGGAAATACTTTTAGTGAAGACGATTTAGTTATAAGACCAAATGATTTGGAGGTTAATAAAGTTTTTAATGAAAATTTGGATGAGGTTGAAAACTTTTTATTAAATAGAAATGTAAGTCCAAAATATACTGCGACATTTAAAGTACCTCAAGAATCTGAAGACGGTACTTATTATATTCAGAATACAAACATTACTTGGCCGTTATATGGTGAATGGAATATTGATATCATAACAAAATCATTTGTAACATATATTACCACAATAAATGATATTAGTGAATCTTTTGATTTATATAGAACAAATTTAGTATCACGATTTTTAACAACAGGAGCGTTTAAAGAGTTTGATACTTCTGACCATAAAGTTGAAAAAGTGTTACAACTTTACGGTAAAAGTTTTGATGACGTTAAAAAATACATAACGGCATTATCTTATATGACTTCGGTTAATTATAATGTGGGTAATGATATCCCGTCACAATTACTTAAGAATCTTGCTCAAACTCTTGGGTGGAATACAAATATTTCGCCAATATCTGAAACTGAATTATTGACATCGGTGTTTGGAACGACAAATAATAATGCGTCAGTTTATCCGGGAATATCTCAACAACAAACTCCTGATGAATTAAATTATCAATATTATAGAAATTTAATTTTAAATTCTGCTTTTTTATTTAAATCAAAAGGAACACGAAAATCTATTGAGATTCTAATGAGATTAATTGGAGCTCCTGAAGCCTTGGTTGAATTTAACGAATACGTTTATCTTGCTGACCAAAGAATTAATTTAAATCAATTTGATACCCAATTCTCTCAAATATCAGGAGGAACTTATTTACAACAAATACCTATATTAGAACCGGGAAATATATTCTCAATATTTGGAACAACTTATACAGGTTTTACGACGACTGGTGATATCCAAGATGTTAATATAACTATTGATGAATATCCTATGGATGAGAATGGTTATCCAACAACACCAGTTAATTCTGAAAGTTATTTCTTTCAAATGGGTAGTGGATGGTTTGAACAAACTCCTCAACATAGAGCACCTGAAAATGTTGACCTTACAAATAGTGTATTTGTTGGTAATAACCCAAATTATCAAACAGTATTATTACCATACTCGTATGGTCAAGAATATTTGAACAGATATCGTAAATTCCCTTTTATGAATTTAGGGTATACGTTGAGAGAAACAATTGATAATAATAAAAGTTGGGTTGATACTGAAGTTGGTATTAGAACAAATCTTGATGGTAGTTTTAATGCTAGATATTATGTTTCGGATGATAGATTAGTGTTAAATGTTAAGAACGTTGATTTATTTTTAAATCCTGCGCAAGGTATTGCCTATGATATATGGTATATGTCTCAACAGTATAATTATCCAATTCCTAATGAAGGATTAAATTATGTAACACCAACTGCTTGTGACCCAAAACCATATAGTCCATACCCAAGTAGAGGTGGTGTGGATTGGACAGAAATTAACCCACAACCAAAAAGAAAAACTTTCTTTGAATTTGCCCAAACATTTTGGTTAAATACCATTAACGTTAGAAATAGACAATTCTCATCTAACGGTAAGACAGGTGGATATCCGACATTAGAATCTATATTTTGGAATTACTTACAGTCAAACGAGACGGTTGGTATTCCGAATGATAATTTTTCATATAAAACAATGTTGGAATATGTTAATGGGTTAGGTGATTATTGGATACGATTGGTAGAACAAATGGTTCCAGCAACAACAATATGGAATACTGGTGTTAGACTTGAGAATTCAATTTTCCATAGACAAAAATTTGTTTGGAGAAGACAAGAGGGTTGTCAATTAATGAGAGTTCCTTGTAAACCATGTTCAATTACTTCAAATTTATTTTCACATGATTGTCCATTAGAGACAGTTGAATGTCCTGTATATCCTTGGACTAATCACCCAACAATAACTAATTTTAATGGTGTATTAGGTCAATTAATGACTAATTATTTGGTGGCAAATGGTTTTAATTTAAGTGATTGTGATTTTAATGGGATGACAAGTGAATGGTTTGTGGATTTAATGATTGACGATGTTACTGTTGTAAGTTATTCGTTTTTTGATGGTATAGGGTATAGTAGTCCTATTTATAGTGTACCAACAATTGCGGAATGGAATTCTGCTCTTTTAATTGGTTTAGAGAGTTTAAAAGATTATGGTTATAACTATTATTTAACGACAACTGATACTGTAATATTATCTAATCAAGTATGTTCAGTATCGGAACTAGGAATCAATTTTAAATTGAATGTTGGAATAAACTTTAATATTTTATGTAATTAATGGGGTGTACTTTATCAAATACTATAAGTGTAACAGGTGACTGTTTAAATAATTTATCAGGGGCATTTAGTCTTGATATTACGGGAAGCGCTCCTGATTATACAATACAATGGATTAGTCCTTATACGACAACAATACCATTAGGGTCTGGTATAACTAATTTTTATCAATCGGGTTTATCCGCAGGAACTTACACTTTTAATATAATTGATAGTTGTGGGCCACCTAATACTATATATCCTGTTAATATCTATATCTCAACAGGTACTTGTGTCAGTTTAATAAGTGAAATAAATACTTTATGTGGTTTAGATAATGGGTCGTTAACGGCTTCAACGTCTAACTTATATGGAACCGCTAGTTTTTATTTATACGAAATGTCATCAGGGTATATTACTTCGGGTGTAAGTTTTAGTTCTTCATATGCTTTTGGAAGTTTATCGGCAGGGACTTATTATGTCGTAGCAAATGATGGTGGTGGATGTACGGGTAAATCTGAAACATGTATCATTAAAGATTCTGTTCCACTTGAAATTGGATTATATACTGTGAATGATGCCGGTTGTGCGGTTAATTCAGGTTCTATACATATTACAGGATTAACAGGAACACCGCCTTACACTTATTTATGGGGTCCTAATGGAGAAACAACTCAATCAATAACAGGTTTAACCGCAGGACCGTATACAATTACTGTGACCGATGGTTCGGGGTGTGTACAAAGTAGTGGAGTTACCGTAACAACAGTTGCACATGTAGGGATAGGAGCGTTTACTGTTGTAAATCCATCTTGTTTTTCATCTGATGGTGAAGTAACGGTGATAATAACCGGAGGGACCGCACCTTATTATTATTCAGGGTCAAATGGGTCAGTTGCCGTTAGTTTTGCTACAACGCATACTTTTACGGGTCTTGCGTCAGGAATTTTTTCTGTACAAGTAACGGATGCGGGATTATGTAATTTTACTTCATCGACTTCATTATTAACACCTGGAGGACTTTCAGTAACCTCGGTAAATATTACAAATTCAACTTGTAATGATAGTTCAGCCAAAATTAAAGTAGTTATTTATGGAGGGTCTGCTCCGTACACGTACACATTAACTGACTCATTAAGTAATTCTACAGTAATTACAGGAAGTTTTACAACATGGACGTTTAATGGATTATCTTCGGGTGATTATGTTTTAACAATATCTGATATGGGTACATGTGTGTATACTCACACTTATACGATAGATAATGTTGTTTTATTTGATTTATCAGTTGATACTACAGGAACTACATGTAATCTGAATGAGGGGGCGGCAACTTTGACTATTACTACAGGAGGAACCGGTCCATATCAGTTTGAAATTGATGGACAGTCAACAATCATAAGTGATTTATCATACACTTTTACCAATTTATCTTCGGGTAATTATACGGCAACTGTTACGGATTCAAATGGTTGCGCTCAAGTGTTACCATTCACTATTAATGATTCTGGTTCGGTTGATTTTGTTTTAGTTGGGTCTGATTCAACTAACGGAACTAATGGTTCTATAACTACATTTATAACAAGTGGGGAACCACCATTTACTTTAAATTGGAGTTTAAATGTTGGAGGGCAAACAGGTTTAACCGTTAATAGTTTATCGGCAGGAACGTATACTTTAACCGTTATTGATAATAATGGATGTTCACAAACAAGAAGTATAACTATCAATGGGTTCAATGTTTTATCGTCATATCAAACATTTAATATTTGTAATGATGATTTTATGAACACAGGTCAAACTATTAGAAAAGGTCCTCAACAAATGGTAACGGAGGGATTTTATGATTTAACTAGCGGTGATACTAATTGTCTTTTACAACAAACAATTTTTACTGCGCTGGTAACCGTTAGTGGGAATACTCTAACACAATCTTTTTACACTGGTACAACATTAACGGACTTTCCTTCGGATAGTTCATTTTATGATGTTGTGAAAGAACTTTTATTATCGTATGATGGGGTTGGGCAAGTTCTTTTGGATTATTTAGATAATAAAATAACAATTAATACTGATTGTAATTCAAACGTGTCTTTAATTGATGCTGACGTTAATATTTCTTTAAAAATATCTTATGACATTGATTGTCAAAGTTGTGGGCCCGCAATTACGCCAACACCTACACCAACTCCAACACCAACACCACCCTCGGCACCATGTTTTACATACTCGTTGACGGTTTATGTGGGAACCCCTGTCGAATTTTTATTTAATGGTTGTTGCGCTAATTTAGGTTTAAATAGTCTTAGTATTTCTAATACCTCCCAAACAATATGTTCAACTATCTTACCAACAACAACTGGAGAGGGGTTTGTTCAATTAATCGGGGGATGTTCTTCGTGTTAGTAAATTTGAACATAAAATAATAATTAAATAAGATATGGAAAATAATTACCCAAAAATTTTATATAAATCACAAGTTAGAGAATATAAAGGTTATTTAAAATCGTTTTATGATTTACCTGAAGATATACAAGAGAATTTTAAAAAAATTAAAATATATCTTGAAAAATATTTTGATAAAAAAATTCCAGTATTTGTTTGGGGTAGTTATTTACGAGGTACTTGGGGAGAAACGTCAGATTATGATGTGATAATTTTAGAACCCGTAACAGATAAAACTTTAATTCCAAATATACGAAAAGAATTAAATATAAAAGTTGATATTTTTACTAATGACGGTAAGGAGAATGTTATCGAAATCCCATAATTATAAAATACTTTATTTTTTAATTAACTTACCTTAAAGACTTATTAGTTTAAGTGTTTTAATTTTCATTAAATATAGTTTGACTCACCATTTATTAAGATTAAATGTTTAATATATTTAAAACAAAGTCTACTATGAAACATGATTTAGTATTTGTTACGGCTCAACCTGATGTCCCATATTTTCATTGGCAAGTCAAAGTGTATTCATATAATTTTATTGAAATGGGTATCAACCCTAATCAAATTCATGTGATTTTTTCTATGGTTAATGGAGTTACGGAACCTACTAAGGAATCGTTAGAACTTAAATCAATGGGAATAAACGTTCACCATTATTTAGATAATAGACATCAAAAACATTATATTCCTAATATCAAACCGTATTTAATTCATAAATGGTTAGAACAATTTCCTGAATTTGGAAAATGTTTTTTCCTACATGATGCTGATATTATTTTTAGGAAATTACCTGACTTTGAAACATTATTATCGGATGACATAACTTACTTGTCAGACACGGTTGGGTACATTGGTTACAATTACATTAATGATTGTTGTGATAGATATGAAAAACATCATCCTACATCTAGTAAAGGACAATTAATTCAGGAAATGGTTGAAGTTGTTGGTATCTCAGTTGAGTGTATTAAATGTAATCAAGAAAATTCTGGTGGTGGTCAATATATTATAAAAAATACTGATTCATTTATGTGGAATAAAATTTATGAGGATTGTACTCCTCTATATGACCAAATGAAAAGTTATCAAAGAAGATTCCCAATAAGTCCTGGGGAGATACAGTTTTGGACTGCTGAGATGTGGTCTTTATTATGGAACCTTTGGTTGTTTGGAATTGAGACAAAAATAACGGATGAATTAAATTTTTCATGGGCAACTGATGATTTAAAAATTTATGAAAAAAGACCTATATTACATATGGCGGGAGTGACACAAGATTTAAAAGATACTAAATTTTATAAGGGTGAGTTTATCAATATTAGCCCTTTAATTAAGTTAAAAGAAAATATTAATTATTTTGATTTTGTTGATGAGAACAGTTCAACCATAAAATATATTGAGATAATGAAAAGGATTGTAAAAAAATAATAATAAAATAAAAAGAATAGTAAGGTATTTATAAACTGAGTTACTCACTTAAAAACAAACTTTAAATAATCATGATTTGTACATTGTACCAACTACATAATTTCACCATATCTTCTCAAGTCCAGAGTTTTACTGACTGTAATGGTAATATATGCAGTGTAACGGTTAATGTTAATTCTAATTATTTTATAACTGCAGACTCAACTAGTTTTACTGCAAATCCTTCATTAACTATAGAAAGTTTCAATATTGACAGAGCATTTTCATTTAGTAGTTGTTGTTCTAATGATGTTTTTCATATATTAGGTAAATACGGACAAACATTTAATGTAGGTGATTTAGGTAGAAGTATTTGTGTAACAGAAATAACAAACATATCTGATTGCTCAATTAATACCACATTAGATGAAAATTGTTATACCTTTGTTAGTATCGACGCAAACTATGCGAACGCTTTAGGAAACCAAGTTTATTTACAATATACTAGCGCGTTCATAAATTGTAATAGTTGTTTTGCAAGTTGTCTTCCTTGTGCTACAACTACAACAACTGTCGCCCCTACAACTACTACTACTACTATTGCTCCTACAACTACAACAACTACAACCGTAGAACCTACTTGTATAATAACAGGAATAAGTGATTGTAGTGTAATAACCATATTTCAAATGGGGGTTCAATGTTTAGTATCACATCCCACTGAACCTAATTCTACTGATGGAATTGCTTCATTATTAATTACGGGTGGAACTCCACCGTATGTTGTTACTTGGTCGAATGGTAGTATCGGTTCAATTATTTATAATTTAAGTGCCGGCTCCTATGGGGCAACAGTAATTGATTATTATGGTGATTTTACCGCCAACACTACTTGTGTTTTGACAGGTGTAACACCGACAACGACTACAACTAGTACTACTACAACTTCACCATTTCCTACTGAATATGAGTTGTGTTTAACTACCAATATTTTAACAAGAGGAAGTTATGTTGAAACTCAAACACATTTTAACCCTGATGTAATATATAATGGAAAACCATCATGGATTTCTGATGATAGTCAACAGTCAATTATTTGGAATTCTTCACTATTACAGTGGGAAGTGTCCGCCTCAACACCAACATTGTATGTTATAACAAATTTAAATCCGACATATCCTCCAATTTATGGTAGTTGGAATTTAATAGGTGCAACTGGTAGTGTTATTGTAAATGAAGGTCTTTGT
>Ga0194059_1000229_pt1 | contig 27478 bp, 22 predicted proteins | sample SepL6211m_MetaG_FD_163426 | JGI IMG/M metagenome (GOLD analysis project Ga0194059, IMG submission 163426) | Anoxic zone freshwater microbial communities from boreal shield lake in IISD Experimental Lakes Area, Ontario, Canada - Sep2016-L626-11m | ecosystem: Environmental > Aquatic > Freshwater >...
GCGATACATATGCAGCTATCAGCAGTTACAGCAATCGTCAATTGTCCTGTTCGTGGCCAGTTTATCGGATTTCGATGGCTGAAACAAGCTGCGCTGCAATCGATTTGGCTTTCTCAGTAGTCCCTAAATATATTTCCCCTCAGTTTGCCACTCTTATCGTCGAGGACGACAGCCTTTCTCTTTATTATGTTCAAGACAACAGCAATCTCTACAACAGCAATATCTACAGAGCAACTACAACAACACCCTATAGTAATGCTGATTGGCAACAAAGCATCGCAATTCCCTACTCCGGTGGCACCCAGACCGCCTCGGGAAATCTGGCGGTAGCCCGTTACAACAACCAAACCACCATCGCTTACCAGGGGGGCACCACGACCAACCCCTCAAACACCATCTATCTCACCACGAGTGCCGATCCCGGCACGGCTTCGTCCTGGTCGATCTATAGCTCGGGCAGTGGCGTGCCCCAGGCCACCAGCCCAAGCCACAGCGGCGTTGGTCTCACCGCCAATAACCAGGGGCTGGTGCTCAGTTATGCCGATAAAATCAACGACGAAAATGTGTTGGTGCTCAAGCAGGGCGCGGTGACCTCCAGCGGCTGGAGCACTTCCAGCACCACCACCGTGGCCTCGCCAGGTGCCACCGCGGGGGCCATCGCCAGCCTCTTCTCCACCAGCGGCACATCCGCTGTGCTGCTGGGAGCAATCAACGGCAATTCCAGCCAGGCGATCAATACGGCCTTCACCAGCCTCACCACCACGAATTATGGCGATCTCAACGGTGATGGCTATCTGGATGTCTTAGCGCCAGGTGGCCTCGATTCCATTGATACGGGCGACAAACCCAGCTTCTACAAGGTTTGGAGCCTTCGCGCCGCCGGTGATGTGAATGGCAATGGCCTAGACGACGTTCTGCTGGCCTTGACCCCCAGTAATTCAAACGACGAATCCATTCAAACCGTCCTAATGGACGGCGCCCTGTTCAAGATCACCAACAACACCTTCAGCCTGGGCGACCTACGCGAACCCTTGGATCCCTACGCCAGCAGCACCCTCAATATCCCGACTGCTGACCTAATGACCAACACCAGCGCCAATAACTACCTTCCATCGTTGCAGAATTGGATTCAGCCGATTCAGGATTATAGTCCTTCCACCACTATCAATAGTGCAAGTCTGAGCGATGCCACAACGCCAATCCCTGGCTATGCAGTTGCTCTTCTTTCCACTACTGTCGCCGAAGACGGCAATATATTTATTGTAAACCAAGGAGAAGGCAGTAACAATATTTACCTTGCCTATGGGAATCCGAACAATGCTTCCCCTAATTGGCAGCAATTTCAGATTACAGGTGCAAGTACGGATAGCATGCCAAGCGTTGCCTTCTTCAACAAAACCCTTTACATTGCCTATAAAAGCCCAGTAGGCTCCACCACTTATAGCAACAACGGCCTTAATATTGCCTATAACTCTACTCCTGGCGACTACTCGTCGTGGACGACCTATGCGATATCCGGTCAATCATCAGTTGTTGGCCCAACCTTGGTCAACGAGGGCAACCATCTTTCGTTGTATTTTATCGCCAACGACTCAAGTTCCGAGATTCTCACCCTTTCCTCGACGGATCCAACCAAGACAACCTCCTGGGGTGGCACCTACTCCGATGGCGCCTTCACAGGAGGTTGTACACCCATTTCCGATTCTTCTGGAGGTCATCAAACCAGCGGGGCCTCGATAAGTGCCACCCGTTTCCAAGGAAAAACAATTTTGGCTTATCAGGGTGGAGTCTATGATAGTGAAAGTTCGTCCGACTTTTATTATTGGATTACTGAAAAGAGCAGCGCAAAGAACGGTGTTGGAGTCTGGTCAGCTTATCAGATGCCCTCAGTCGTACCTGATGCCTTTAGTAACACACTTGTCCGTCCTTCTATTGCATCAGATGCATCTCAACTGTATCTGACCACTACTGCAGTTATTAACAATAGTTACTATAATTACATTAGAGTCGGCACCTCCTACAATACTTGGGGTGCAAATTCATCCCTGGCTAACACTGATAATAGCAGCTCTAGCCTTGTTACCCTGGCTAGTACGGGCTCAGGTCTATACGGGGCTTGGGTTAATGATACAAGCAAATACATCCTTACGATCTCCCCCCTCACCATCACCACCGCTGCCCCCGTTCAAAAATCCCTAGCGGGCTACTCGATCGATGGCAATGTTGATGTCAACGGCGATGGCTTCAGCGACATGCTGATCAGCGATCCCTCTAATCCCACTGCCGGCATCGACAATCAATACATACTCTTTGGTGGTGATTATCTTGACCTTGCCTCGCAAGTGGGCACCGAGGCCAATGACACCCTGATCGGCACCCCCCTAGCCGATGTGATCTTTAGCATCGGTGGCGCCGATGGGGTCGCCTCCAAGGGTGGAGCCGACCTGATCTACACCGGTTCGGGTGATGATCAAATCTCCATTCAAGACAACAGGTTCCGCCGCATTGATGCCGGTTCAGGTTTCGACCAACTGTTGCTGGAGGGAGCGGCCAATCAAGCCTATGACTTCCGGCTCAATGTTGAAAGTCCCGAGTATTTTATTGGCACCAAGCTGCAAGACATCGAGCTGATCAGCTCCTTGGGTTATGGGGCCAATACCCTCTCCTTCGATGCCGCCGCCGTCAATGCCAGCAATTCCGACCGCATTCTCTTTATCACCCCTGATGCCAACGACACCCTGGCGCTCAGCAGTGAATTTGCGCGCAACGTGAACCTTGCTTCGGGCTTCGCCGGTCAGCACTGGTATGCCTATGCGGCCAGCCAGCAGGGCGGCCTCGATCCTGCCTTCGAGACCAATCCGGCCCTGATCTATGTGTCCCTGCCGGCCGATGCCGGTGCCAATTGGCTCGACACCAACATCACCCTTGGGGGGCAGGTCGCTGCGGCCAGTCCAGCAGCTCTTGGTGACACATCTGGCGCCAATAAGCCCATCGATCCTGTTAATCGCAATCTGTTTGTTTCGCCCAGTTCTGGCAAGCGATCCCTCTTTGGCGATGGGCTGAGTGTGACGGCTTATCAGACCACCAATGCCAGTGCGGTGGCCCGCTTTACCATCCAGCGCCAAGACACTTCTGGCACCCAGGTGGTGCTGTATTCCACCACTTCAATCGGCAGCCTCGCCGAGGCCGGCGTCGACCACGTCGCCGCCGGCGGTCTGCTCGTGTTCAACCCTGGGGAAAGCACCAGAGACGTCACCGTGCCGTTATTGGCGGATTCCCTCAAGACGCGCAAGGACAGCAGCCTTTCTCTGGCGGTGCAGGAACTGCCCTACAACCAGCAACACGAGCTGCATCTTCTGCTGCAACCCTCCAAAGATCCCACCACCGGTGCCCGTCCTGTGCTCTCCGGCCTAGAGCTTGCGGTCGACGCAACGGCAGCAACGGCCCACCTCAGCCTGCGGGCCGACAGCAACACTGCCGATAGCTCCGCCCTCAAATTGCAGCTCGGCCTGCGCCAGAGCGCCGATTCCCCCAACATCCAACAAACCAAGGAGATTGGGATCGCCGATTTCTCCCCAACCACAAGCCCCGTTGGTCCCGAGACTGCGGCTGGCCGCCTGGCGCTGGATCGCGATGGCCGCGCCAACCAACAGGTCAACCTGCAGCTGGATCTCAATCTGGCCCATGGCTTCGGCGCACCCCTGGTTTCCCTGGTCGGACCCGAACTGAAGCAGGCGGCCACCGTCGAGCTGATCCATGGCCAACAGATGCGTTTTCTGCAGGAGGCGCCGCTCAGCAGCTGGCGCGCCGATAACGGCAGCGGCCAGGTGACCTTCGGCCTCCACTCCGATACCACCAACCTCATCTTGATCAGCGGCGCCAGTGGCGGCAGCGCCGGCAGCCTCAACGCCAGCAACGCCAGCGACGGCAACGCCGCCAGCGGCTGGCAATCCACCGAGGCCCGGGCCATCGGCAGCCGCTCGATCACCGCAGGCCAGACCCTCGCCGGCCAAACCTGGACCCCCACCGCCACCCAGAACGGGCTCGCCCTGGCCCTGCTCGACCTGGCGATCGATGGCAACCAGGTCACAGCCCATTTCGCCGACGGTGTCACCGGCGTCTACTGGCAGAACTCCGTTAATGCCCCCACCGTCGCTCCGGTCCCGGCCGCCGTGGAGGTGCAGCGCCTGGCGGGCTATGCCAACAGCCTCGGCTTCTACACGGTGGATTCGATCACCGGCAGCGTCGGAAGCCTCAATCCCGGCGAGGGCGGCTATCTCCAGGCGGCCCTGGAGCGCTCCAAGCACGAGGGCCTGCTGCTGGATGCCAATGCCCTGCCCGCCTACGGGCAGTCGGCCACCTTCAATGGGCTCCCCCTCGACACCCAAAGGCGCTACGGCCTGTTGCTGCTGCAAAACAGCGATCCCTCTGTGATCTTCTCCTCCTTCGCGGCCGCAAACCCGGGGGGGGTCAGCCAGATGGTCAGCCTCAGCAGCAGCAAATCCAACAACCTGGTGCTCGGCATCGAGGACCAATGGGCCGGTGGCAGCGCCTGCGACAGCGACTTCAACGACTTGATCGTCAACATCAAGAACGTGTCCCTGGCGCTGTTCTGAGCTGGGGGCCCCAGGCTGAGGCAAAATGATCCCCATGACCGACAACAACGACTTCCGCTACGAACCCGTCGAGCGCTTCGGCGCCTCGATGACCAACCCCCGGCCCTGGAATCGCACCGCCCTGGCCGGGGTGGAGTTGCTCAATGGGCGGGTGGCGATGCTGGGGTTCGTGGCGGCGATCGCCGGCGAGCTGCTCACCGGCAAAGGGATCGTGGGTCAGTTGGCCTTGGCGGGGCGGTGGTTGTTGGGGTGACTTTTACCTCAGGGCTCAGGCTTGAGGAAACGGCCCGCCAGGCGCACGGCCAGCACCACGGCGGGAATGGCGTAGGCGGCGAAGGTGATCCCCTGGCCGCTGGTGCCGGCTTCGTAGACGCCCCGTTGCAGCAGCACGAAATCGGCCACGGAGGCCGCCGTGCCCCACAGCATCACCCAGACGCTCACGTAGGCAAAACCTTTCAGGGTCGGGTTCATGGGCTCTGGGGGGGCGACAAGTCGCCAAGATAGGGACCTTAACGTCAGGGCCCAGTGACGACATCAGCGACGACACCCGTGCCGACAACCACGTTCGCGGCGTTTGCCGAACGGGCCGACTATTCGCTGCTGGATTCCCTGCAGACGGATCCCCAGGCCACCATTGATGGCCACGACCACCGGCCCCGCCAGGTGTTCTCCGGCCATTACGTGCCGGTGACACCCACGCCGATTCCAGCGCCGGAGTTCGTAGCCCACAGCGCAACCCTTTTCCACGAGCTGGGCCTGGCCGATGGGCTGGCCCACGACGCCGACTTCCTGCGGCTGTTTTCCGGCGACATCAGCGTGGCGCGGCAGCCGATGCGACCGTTCGGTTGGGCCACCGGTTATGCCCTCTCGATCTACGGCAGCGAATACATCCAGCAGTGCCCGTTTGGAACCGGCAATGGCTACGGCGATGGCCGGGCGATTTCCGTCTTCGAAGGCGTCTTCAACGGCCATCGCTGGGAGATGCAGCTCAAAGGCGGTGGCCCGACGCCCTACTGCCGGGGCGCCGATGGACGGGCCGTGCTGCGCTCCAGCGTGCGGGAGTTTCTGGCCCAGGAGTTCATGCAGGCCCTGGGGGTTCCCACCTCCCGCTCGCTGCTGCTGGTGATGTCCCGATCCGAAACCGTGCGCCGGCCCTGGTATTCGCCGAACTCCCGCTCCTTCGATCCCGACATCCTGGTGGATAACCCCGCGGCGATCACCACCCGGGTGGCACCCTCCTTTCTGCGGGTCGGCCAGCTAGAGCTGTTTGCCCGTCGCGCCCGCAGCCAGGCCCATCCGGAAGCGCTCAACGAGCTGCGAATGATCGTGGCCCACCTGATCGAGCGAAACTACCGGCCAGAAATTGATCCCAGTCTGGAGTTCAGCGATCAAGTGGTGCAGCTGGCGGCGTTGTTCCGCGGACGGCTCACTTCCCTGGTTGCTAACTGGATGCGGGTTGGCTACTGCCAGGGCAATTTCAACAGCGATAACTGTGCGGCCGGTGGCTACACCCTCGACTACGGCCCCTTCGGATTCATCGAACTGTTCGATCCCCGTTTCCAGCCCTGGACCGGCGGCGGCGAGCATTTCTGCTTCTTCAACCAAACCCAGGCAGCCGAAGCCAACTACCAGATGTTCTGGGCCGCGATCCGGCTGCTGCTCCAGGGCAACCCGGACGCCCTGGCAAGGCTGGATCAGATCTGGGAGGGCTTCGCAACCGCGATGAACCAGGAAATCGAGGCGATGTGGGCCCGCAAGCTTGGCCTGATCACCTACGACGCCACCCTGGTGAACGAGCTGCTGGAGCTGATGGTGCTCTCCAAGGCTGACTACACGATCTGCTTCCGCAAGCTCTCTGCCATCCCCGAGCAACTTGCAAGCCTGAAAGAAAGCTTCTACGGGCCCAGCTCAGAGCAGCTCGATGCACGTTGGCAAAACTGGCTGCAACGCTGGCGCAAGCGAATCACCGACAGCGGCGGCGACCCGCAGGCGACATCCGCAGCGATGCAACGCACCAATCCCAAGTACACCTGGCGCGAATGGCTGGTCGCACCCGCCTATGAACAGGCGGCCCAGGGGGACACCAACTTGGTCCAGGAGCTGCAGGCCGTGTTCAGCCATCCCTACGACGAGCAATCCACCCAGGTGGAGGCGACCTACGACCGCCTGAAGCCCAGGGAGTTCTTCAACGCCGGCGGCGTATCCCACTACAGCTGTTCGTCCTAGGTGGATGGTCCGCAGACCTGCAGGCACCTGCGCAACGGCGCGATGCGGGGCGGACCACTAATGGCGCAAGAAATGGAAGGGCACTCAACTTCCGGGTCACTCAGGATCAGAGTTCATCCTCCACACCGGTCGTGATGGTGCAGTCGCTGGTGGGGTAGCTCACGCAAAGCAGGGCAAAACCCGAAGCGATTTGACCATCGTCGAGGAAACTTTGATCAGATTGATCGACACCGCCGCTCAGAATTTTGCCAGCACAGGTGCTACATGCACCAGCCCTACAGGAGTAGGGGAGGTCAATGCCCTGCTCCTCAGCAGCATCGAGGATGTAGACATCGGAAGAACAGGTAAATATTTTGCCATCTTCCGTCTTGATCGTGAAGGTGTCAGCCATGGAACCTCTGGGGCCTGGAGTGAATCCATCTAAGGCGGAACCCTCAAAAAGGGTCGGTTGGGCAGGACACATGGACTTCCTCTCTGGCGGACTCGATGGCCGATCAGCGGTCGTATGGATCAGTGGGAAAGAGCTTCTGCGGCGGCGGTCCGCCGGCAGGCCCTGGCGATCACCTGCTCCTCATCGGCCGCAATCACCATCACATCGAAGGGGGAGAGCCAGGTCAGGGCGGACACCACTTCCTCCCTGAGCGCGTCATCGTGTTCGCCGATTCCTCCGGTAAAGGCGAGCACGTCGACGCCGCCGAGACTGGCTGCCATGGCTCCAATCTCTCGAAGAAGGCGGTGGCGGAACACGGCGATGGCCAGCTTGGCTCCCCCATGTCCAGCCGCAGCCGCAGCCCTGAGTTCCTGCATGCTGCCGCTGAGCCCGGAGAGAGCCAGCAACCCGCATTGTCCATTGAGGGCCTGGTCAAGTTCCTCAACCGAGAGGCCCTTGCGCAGCAGATACAGCAGCAATCCTGGGTCCACGGAGCCGCAGCGGGTGGCCATCACCAGCCCCTCCAGCGGCGTGAAGCCCATGGTGGTGTCAACGCTTCGTCCCGCCTCGATGGCGCACAGGGAGCAGCCGGCGCCCAGGTGGCAGCTGATCAGCCGCAGGGGAGTCGCCGCGGAGTCCGGAGGGATGCGGGCGGCGACCACCTCGGCGACATGCTGGTGGCTCAGGCCGTGGAAGCCGAAGCGCCGCAGGCCTTGGCGTCGCCAATCGGCGGGGATGGCATAGGCGGCTGCCTCAGGCGGCAGGGTGGCGTGGAAGGCGGTATCGAAGCAGGCCCACTGCTCCAGGTTCGGCCGATAGGACGCCAGCCAGTGCATCACCCGCAGGGCCGGGCCATTGTGCAGTGGAGCCAGGGGCACCAGGTCCGCTAAAGCCGTGAGGACGGTTGGGTCCAGCCGGACGGGGCCGGTGAAGCCTTCACCGCCATGCACCACCCGGTGCCCGGCCATGACGATGGCATCGCTCCAGGGTGCCAGGGCCGACGGCAGCCAGTCCTCCAGCACCAGCTCCGGGGCAGCGCCCTCGGCCATGGGGCATTGCCGTTGACCCTGCCAGATCCGGTTGCCACCCTCACTCAGCAGGGAGGCCTTGAGACTAGAGCTACCGGCATTGAGCACCAGGACGAGCCCAGCACCTGGCGCTGCCGTTGTCGCCAAGCCCGTCATCCGCGCTCGTCGCTCGGTAGGGCCCAGCGCCAGTTGGTGATTTCCGGCGAGTCCATGCCGTGGGTATGGGCATACTCCCGGTGGGACAGGATCTCCTCCTGCATCCGCTCCTTGACGTGGGCGGCGCGGGAGCCGAGGCGCGGCACGCGGTCGATCACATCGATCACCAGGTTGAAGCGGTCAATCTGGTTGTTCATCGCCAGCTCAAGTGGTGTATTGATATTGCCCTTCTCCTTGTAACCCCGCACATGGAAGTTGCCGTGGTTGGTGCGGCGGTAGGTGAGGCGGTGGATCAGCCAGGGGTAACCGTGGAAGTTGAAGATCACCGGTCGATCGGTCGTGAACAAGGTATCGAAATCCCGGTCGCTCAGCCCATGGGGATGCTCCTTAGGTTCGGTGAGGGCAAACAGCTTGACCACGTTGATCACCCGGATCCGCAGGGTGGGGATCTCGCGATGCAGGATCTCGACTGCCGCCAAGGTCTCCTTGGTGGGAATGTCGCCGGCGCAGGCCATCACCACCTCGGGCTCATCCGGTTCGACGCCTTGGTCGTCGTTACTGGCCCAGCGGACGATGCTGATCCCCTTGGCCACGTGGCGCCTGGCCTGCTCCAGGGAGTAGTACTGCAGGTGCTTCTGCTTGTCGGAGACGATGATGTTGCAGACGTTGGTTTCCTGCAGAGCCTCCTCCGCCACCGCCAGTAAGCAATTGGCGTCGGCAGGCATGTAGACCCGCACCACTTCGCCGCTCTTGTTGCCGGCCAGGTCGATGAAGCCGGGATCCTGGTGGGTGAAGCCGTTGTGATCCTGCCGCCACACCGTGGAGGAGATCAGGCAGTTCCAGGCACCGATCGGCGAGCGCCAGGGCGCATGGTGGATACAGGATTCCAGCCACTTGGCGTGCTGATTAAACATCGAGGCGATCACATGGGCGAAGGCTTCGTAGGTGTGGAAGAAGCCGTAGCGGCCGGTTAGCAAATAGCCCTCCATCATCCCGACTAAGGTGTGCTCGCTGAGCATCTCCACCACCCGTCCACTGCGGGCCAGTTCACTGCCGTTGAGGTCTTCAGGTAGGAAATCCTCCATCCATACCTTCTTACTCACTTCGTAGATTGCTTGTAGACGGTTGGACGAGGTTTCATCCGGTCCAAACACCCGCATCGAATCGGGGTTGGTGCGGATGATGTCGCGCAGCAGCTCCCCGAGGGGGTAGGTGTTCTCCACCTCTGTGGTGCCTGGAACATCCACCGCCACCGCATAGTCCGCCAGCAGGGGGAAGTGCAGTTTGCGGCGCAGCAGGCCACCGTTCGCATGGGGGTTGGAGCCCATGCGACGCAGGCCGACGGGGGAAAGGGTTTGAAGTTCGGGAATCAGGGTGCCGTTGGCATCAAAGAGCTCCCAGGGGCGATAGCTCTTCAGCCAATCCTCCAGCAGAGCTAGCTGCTCGGGATCGGTGTTCGGCGCGGCCAGGGGCACCTGGTGGGCCCTCCAGAAGCCCTCCAGTTTCTTGCCATGCAACTCGGTCGGGCCGGTCCAGCCCTTGGGGGAGCGCAGCACGATCATCGGCCAGGCTGGCCGCACCGCTTCACCGCTTGTCCGTCCCTCAGCGCGGATCTCAAGAATGCGCCCGATCGCCCGATCCATGGCGGCAGCCATGGCTTCGTGCATGGCCTTCGGTTCGCTGCCTTCCACGAAGATCGGCTCCCAGCCATAGCCGCGCATCAGGTTTGCCAGCTCATCCCGCGGAATCCGCGCCAGCAGGGTGGGGTTGGCGATCTTGTAGCCATTCAGGTGCAGCACCGGCAACACCGCCCCATCGCTGATCGGGTTGAGGAATTTGTTGATGTGCCAGGAGGTGGCCAGGGGGCCGGTTTCGGCCTCCCCATCCCCCACACAGGCCAGGGCGATCAGGTCGGGGTTGTCGAACACCGCGCCGCAGGCGTGGGAGAGCACGTATCCGAGTTCGCCCCCCTCGTGGATCGAGCCGGGGGTTTCCGGGGTGCAGTGGCTGCCGATGTGCCCGGGAAAGGAGAACTGCTTGAAGAAGCGGCGCATCCCCTCGCTGTCCTGGCTCTTATCGGGGTAGACCTCGCTGTAACTGCCGTCGAGGTAGGTGGGGCCCAGCACCCCAGGGGCGCCATGGCCGGGCCCCGACAGGTAGATCATGTCGAGGTCGTGGCGGCGGATCACCCGGTTGGCGTGGGCCCAGATGAAGGCTTGGCCCGGTGAAGACCCCCAGTGGCCCAGTAGCCGCGCCTTGACGTGCTCAAAGCGCAGGGGTTCAGCCAGCAGCGGGTTGTCGCGCAGGTAAATCATCCCCACCGCGAGATAGTTGGCGGCGCGCCACCAGGCGTCGATCCGCTGCAAATCCTGGACACTTTCTGAGCTGGAGAACTGGGCCTCACAAGGGGCCATGGACGAAGCGGTCATGACCTTCAGCAGCAGGGACAACGGACTCAATAATCACCCGCGACCGTTAAGAACCCACTAAGCCACCCATCCGGTGGGCAAATGTCAGGGATCGCGCATCCTCAGCCAACGGGTTGAGAAAGCTGCACCGGCCCAGAGGGCTTTTGACAAGAGAGCAGAAGGACCTAGGGCTGGAGACAACGACTGGGACAGATGCTGAACTTATGGGCCGCGTCTAGAGGCTTCGTCCTTAACCCCCCGTTCTCCCTAGCAGGGCAAAATGTCTAAGCAGGTTGAATTAAGCTATTCCAATCATGGAAACCGATGTTTCAGGTACATCCAAGCAAACAGCAGCCAACCAGCTGTTCGAAAAGGAGGCGGAATTCCGAAAAGAGACTATCTACTTCATCGTGATCGATCGCTTCTTTAATGGCAACAGAGCCAATGACGGGTTCAGCAAGCAGGGACTCCATGATCCGAGTCTCACCCATTGGGGGCATTACTGGGGTGGCGATCTCGAAGGCATAATCGAGAAGGCCGACTACCTCAAGCAACTTGGCATCACAGCCATCTGGCTCTCTCCTCTGTTTGAGCAAGTGGATGCCATCGAGAATGGCCATGGCCCCATGCACGGCTACTGGACCAAGGACTTCAAGCGGGTCAATCCCCATTTCGTCAAGGAGGGTGAATCGACCTCACTGAAGAACTGCGACACCCTGCGCAGAATGATCGAGGCCCTGCATGAACGGGGTATCAAGATCGTCCTGGATATCGTCTGCAACCATAGCTCTCCCCAGCTACATGGCAGCAAGGGAGTCGTTACGGATGATGGCCTACCGCTTGCCGATTTTAATCATGACAGCAATGACTTTTATTATCACTATCCTGAAATAACCGATTGGGATGACGAGTTCCAATTGATTCATCATGAAATGCTCGGACTTGCCACCTTCAACGAGCGAAACATCAGTTTCAGGCGATACATAAAAAGTGCCATCAAGGCCTGGTTGGATCTTGGCTTCGATGCCTTGCGCATCGATACCCTTAAGCACATGCCGGTGTGGTTCTGGCAGGAATTCGTGGCGGACATTCAGGCCAGCAAGCCCGACACGTTCCTGTTCGGGGAGTATGGCTTCGGTTCGCCTTGGGATAGGCGTTATCTGCACTATGCCAACGACTCTGGAGTGTCGGTGCTCGACTTCGCCCTTGCCGGGGCGATCCGCTCTGCCTTCAGCGGCCAGGAGCCAGGTGGCTTCCACCTCATCGAGAGGGTGCTGGCGATGGATCCGGTCTATCGGCGCTCCACCACGCTGGTGACCTTCATCGAGAACCACGACATGCCCCGCTTTCTCTCCATCTGCTCCAACCACGGGGATCTGGAGCTGGCCACGGTGCTGCTGCTAACGCTGCGCGGCATTCCCTGCCTTTTCTATGGAACCGAGCAATATCTGGTGAACAACACCGATGGCGGCAATGATCCCTACAACCGCCCGATGATGGAGTCGTGGGAAACGGACACAAAACTATCGGAGATCATCCGCCGTATCGCGCTGCTGCGCAAAACCAATCGCGCCCTTTCCTACGGGCGACATGGACAGAAGTATATATCGGAATCGATCTATGCCTACACCCGCGAATATCGAGACAACCGGGTGTTCGTGGTTGTTAACAAGGGTGATAGCACTTGCTGCGCCATTGACCATACCGGGCTTCCCGAAGGGCCCCACAGCTGCCTGCTCACGGGCGAAAGTTTCGTGGTGGCTGATGGGGCGATCCGAAAGCTCTTAATTCCAGCCAAGGGCGCTGTTGTCCTTGCGGTTCAGGGAGAACCAATAAGGGCCACCACGGTGGTTAAGTTTCAAATTAATGACTATGTCACCCGTCCCGGCGAAGTGATGGCTGTCTGCGGTGATGCCCCTGAACTAGGGGCCTGGGATCTGGATCGGTGCCCCCATCTGGAATTCATCAACGGGGATGTATGGTTCGCCGAAGTCGGTTTCGATGAATCAGCGGGAAGGCCGATTCGCTTCAAGTTCGTGGTGCTGCGCTCTGGGGGTCAGGAGCCCGTTTACGAGAATCTGGTCTGTCGCACCTTCCTGCTGCCTGGCAGCGGCTCGGTGAAGCTGGATCTGGACTGGGACCGCCAGTAGGCCTTCCGGCCCTGGGAAGGGCCCATCACCCCAGCAGGCTGCAGCTAAGCGATGAAGGGTCGCAGCAGGGGAATCCGGCTCACGGAGCCACGGGGGCGTTCCAGCACTTCACGGCCGGGATACCGCGGTAATAGGAAAGGATCGTGAGGGTGGAGGTGTCAAGGAGGAAATGGGCTCCGTGGCTGGGCGACAATTCGATCCAGCGGGCTACGAACACCCGGAACACGTGTCCATGGGCGAATAGGGCCACCCTGCCGCCGTTCTCCCGAACCCGACGGATGACGCGGTCGACCCGTTCCCCCACCTGGGCGGGGCTTTCCCCGTCCGGACAGCCATCACGAAACACCAACCAACCCGGGTGCAGCCCGTGAATGGCCGTGGGAGTGAGGCCTTCGTAGTTGCCGTAATTCCACTCAGCCAGATCGGGATCGATGCTGGCTTGCCCGGCTAGGCCTGCCAGTTCGCAGGTGCGGCGGGCCCGTTGCAGGGGACTGCACAGCACCAGGGAAAAGTCGCGGTCCGCAAGCACCGGGGCGAGCCGTCGGGCCACCGCTTCACCATGGTCGGTGAGGGGGATGTCGGTGCTGCCGGTGTGCTGACCCGAGAGACTCCATTCCGTCTCGCCGTGGCGAATCAAGAAAACTTCGCCTGGGGGGACCTGGGCGTTCTGCATGGTGGGGTCACTGATTTCGGAAGAACTGGCTAGTCATTGTCATTACTTCGATCACGAGCCGATGTGGCGCGGCGACTGCCTGCCACCCCTGGTGCCACAGCCCGAGCGCTCAGGCGCTACCACTGGTCAGCGAGGGTGTCAGCGGATTGACCTTCCAGATGGTGGAGGCGTAGTCCCGGATGGCACGGTCGGAGGAGAAATAGCCGCTGCGCGCGGTGTTGAGGAGGGACATCGTCGTCCAGCGCTGACGATCAAGCCACACCTCGTCAACCCGACTCTGGACCTGAAGGTACTCGTCGAAATCGGCCAGCACAAAGAAAGGATCCTGGCCGCGCAGTTGGTCCAGCAGGGGCCGGAACAAATCCCGATCCCCGTCGCTGAAGAGACCCCGTTCGATCAGGGCGAAGGCCTCCTGCACAGCGGGAAGGCACTCCAGCCATTCCCAGGGACGGTAATGGCCGCGGAGCTGGCGGATCTCCACGGATGTTTTACCGAACAGGAAGAAGTTGTCGGCCCCGACCTGCTGGCGGATCTCGACATTGGCCCCATCCAGGGTGCCGATGGTGAGTGCCCCATTCATGGTGAACTTCATATTGCCGGTGCCGGAAGCCTCCAGGCCAGCCGTGGAGATCTGCTCGGAGAGATCGGCGGCAGGGTAAACTTTCTCTCCAAGTTTTACATTGTAATCCGGCAAGAAGATCACCTTCAGTAGACCTTTGCAATCCGGGTCGTTGTTGATGACATCCGCGATTCCATTGATGAACCGGATGATGAGTTTGGCCATGGCATAGCCGGGGGCGGCCTTCCCGCCAAAGAGCACGGTGCGGGGCACCATTCCCGTGGTGGCGCCTTGCTTGATACGCAGGTACTGGACGACGAGCCGCAGGGCATTGAGGTGCTGACGCTTGTACTCGTGGATGCGTTTCACCTGCACGTCGAAGAGGCTGGTGGGATCCACCAATTGGTTGGTGCGTTCGGCGATGAGGCCGGCCAGCCGGCGCTTGGCCACGAGCTTGCTGGCCTCCCATCGGGCCAGGAAGGCCGGGTCGCCCTGGAGGGCTTCAAGCCGCAGCCACTCCTCCTCCCGGGCTGGCCAGTCCGGGCCGATCGTCTCCCGCAACAATTCATTCAGCGCGGGGTTGGCCAGGGCCACCCAGCGGCGGGGCGTGACGCCGTTGGTGACATTCGTGAACCGCTCCGGCTGGAGCCGGGCGAAATCGGCCAGCAGATCCGTCCTGACCAGATCGCTGTGGAGGGACGCCACCCCATTGACGTGATGGGCGGCAACGGTGGCGAGGTGGGCCATGCGGACGGCTTTGCCGCCCTGATCGGCAATAATCGACAACCGGGCGAGGAGCTCGCCATCGCCGGGGAACCGAATCCGCACCTGCTGCAGGAAGCGGGCATTGATCTCATAGATCAGTTCGAGATGGCGTGGCAGCAGGGATGCGAATAGGCCAAGATCCCAGGTCTCGAGCGCTTCGGGGAGCAGGGTGTGATTGGTGTAGGCAATCGAGCGGCAGGTGATATCCCAGGCCTGATCCCATTCGAGATGATGCTCGTCCACCAGAAGGCGCATCAGTTCGGCCACGGCGATGGCCGGATGGGTGTCATTGAGCTGCACTGCCCAGTGGGTCGCAAACTCCTGAACGGCTAGGCCACGGTTGCGAAGGCTGCGCAGCATGTCCTGTAGCGAGCAGCTCACGAAGAAGAACTGCTGCATCAGCCTCAGCCTGCGGCCAGCATCGTTGTCATCGTTAGGGTATAAAACCTTAGAGAGGGTCTCGCTGCTCACTTTCTGCTCCACGGCGCCATAGAAATCGCCGCTGTTAAAGGCATGGAAATCAAACGCCTCCGCCGCCTCCGCCTTCCACAGACGCAGCCGGTTACAGGTGTTGACGCGATAGCCAAGTACCGGCACGTCATAGGGGATGCCGATGGCCTGTTCTGAGGGAATCCAACGCACCCGGTAGTGACCTTGGTCGTCGTGCCAGACCTCCGTGTGGCCCCCGAAGCCGACCCGGCAGCCCATGGACGGCTGGACCAGCTCCCAAGGCCAGCCGCCCCTGAGCCACTTGTCGGTGATCTCCACCTGCCAGCCGTCCCGGATCGCCTGGTCGAAGATGCCGAACTCGTAGCGGATGCCGTAGCCGGTAGCCGGAATCTCAAGAGTGGCAAGGGATTCGAGGAAGCAGGCGGCCAGACGGCCGAGCCCGCCATTGCCAAGACCCGGTTCCTCCTCAAGGGCGAGGATCTGCTCGATGTCATGGATGCCGAAGCGCTGCAGGGCTGTGGCTGCCTCCGCCTCGATACCAAGCATCAGCAAGTTGTTACCCAGCTGGGGACCAATGAGGAACTCCGCCGAGAGGTAGGCCACCGTCCGAGGCATCTGGTGCGCCCGGAGCGCATCCTGGGAGGCCAGCTGCCGGCTGATCAGCCGATCCCTGACGGCACAACTGAGCGCCAGGTAGAAATCGTTGGGGGTCGCGTTATCCACCCGGCGGCCGAGGGTGAAGAAAAGGTGCTCGGTGATGCCCTCGAATAGATCGTTCGCACCGAGGCCGGTCCGCGCGGGATCCCCATAGCTGGAGGGGTGAGGCAGGTCGGGAGCGTCGGCGAAGGTGCTGCTCATGGCCTTGGTCCGGAGGCTGAAGCCATTCTGCTGTGCCTAGTTTAAGAAAGACACCACCCTTGGCTAGGTCAGAAACCATGCAAGGCCACTGTCACCAATGCCGATTGGATCAACCAGAAGTCCCTTCACCACAGGGCACTCCACCCCCCCTAGCCATCCTGATGCTCAAAACAACCAGTTGGCCCAGGCTTCGCCAAGCCACTGATCGCATCAGGCCAAAATTGCCTTAATCGAAACTGGCGCCTACAAGGATCTGATGATCCCCTGTACCACCACGCCACCACCTCCTGCATCGACGTCACCGAATCGAGCATCGCGCGGAGCCGACAGAATCTCCAAGCCCCTGCTAGAGGTGGCCGCCCGCAAAAGTCGCCGTGGTGCCGGTCAACATTTCCCGGCTGGAGCCCTCCCGCATTGAGGCGATTGAAGACTGGCCGTGGCTCGATCATGGGGTGCTCCACACCAGCCGCAGCCACCAGGTCTGCATGACCTGCCATCTCTTCCGCCACCACCCTGGACCGGACGGTATCCCGCTGCTCACCTGCCATCTGCATCAAGGCCTGATCGCCCATGGCGAGCACCTGACCCGCAGCTGCAGCGGTTGGATGGCAGACCTGCGCCGCCAGCGGGAGTGGGAGCCTGAGGTGGCGTGACCATGACTGGAGTGAGATGACCGGCCGGCATCGCCTGGCTGTTCGCACAAAAGCCAAAACCGGCTTACTATCTTACCAACAGGGTGTACGCAACAATTCAGATGAAATCTGATAGTGCGCTCTGCACCGCCCAGCATCTGCTATCCCTTCCCTTCGGTCCCACTTCAGTTTTATTATGAACCTCAACAAAAATCTTGAGTTGAATACCATCGCGGCGCTGGCCGGCAAACGCGATCTCAATTGCGTTAAACAAGGTGACATAATTTTTCGAAAGGGAGAACTTGGGCAAAAGCTCTACTGTGTAGTGTCAGGTGAGGTACAGCTCAAGTGGGGTAATGATGGCGTGGAAAACATCGGACCGGGTAGCTCCTTTGGGGTCGGAGCCCTAGTGGATCCAGAGCATCTCCGGTTCGGCACTGCCGTGGCCCTTTGCGACAGTGAGTTGATAGAAATGAATCGCGAGGAATTCCTGTTTGCCCTGCAGGAATTGCCGATGTTTAGCCTGGAGATGCTCCATGACCTGGAGCAGCGTCTTCAGGGGCTAAAAGACCACATGAATGATCGCTGATTGCCATTCCCAGCTCCGATCAAGTTTCCTTCCGCTCGGACGCCGGGCCATTACCTATCAGCGTTGTTGTTCTCTCAATGGGCCTGGATTCAGCACCTGAACACATTTTACTGCGCTCTGTTGCTCATGGACCACATGTCAAGGGGGCGTTCTCCTACAGCCACGGGGCCTGAACTACAACACTTAAAGCGATCGTTATTTGCCCAACCATGGGTTGTTGATCTTGAGGCTTTATTACTGGTGCCGCAAGAGCACCCACAGTCCCTAAACATAGACCATAAGACCGCCGAATTGGGGAAGTTGAGCCGATATTTCAAGGTAATATGATAAGATCCCGGAAATCACATAAGCCGATCTTGCCCGTGCTGTGATCAGGGAGCCTTGCACGCTCGATCAGCCTCCGTAGGGCTATATCTACGTTTGCGGTGAAGCTGCCTTGATGAGCACCCGACCCAGCATGGGCTTCACCTGTTCCGTGTCAGTCTTGATCTTGGGCCTGTCCTCCCCATGATCCTGCCGGCCCCATCTCGCTCGGGGGCCGGTTTGCGGCGCCCCAGTACATTCATGGGCATCAACGGTTGGTCGATGGGGCCCATGCGCATCCTCTCGGCGGCGAACTCGCCCAGGCGCACCCACTACTCACTTCATCTAATGTAGCGTCCATTGCATCACAAGGCACCAACCCTTGTGTTGGCTTGGCCGGAGTGATCTCCCCAACAACCCCAATCCGCCATGCCCTCTCCAGCTCGCCTCCAGGCCCTCCAGACGATTCTGCAGCGGCCTCCCACGGCGGTTGAGCCGCCGGCGCCCCTGGAGGAGATCTGGGCCATCGATGTCTTCGGCCTCGAAGCCATGCGCTCTGCCCTGCCGAAGGGGGTGTTCCGCTCGATCCAGCGCTCGATCCGCGAAGGCAGCAAGCTCGACCTCTCGGTGGCCGACGTGGTGGCCCAGGCGATGAAGGACTGGGCCACCGCCCGCGGCGCCCTTTACTACGCCCACGTTTTCTATCCCCTCACCAACCTCACCGCTGAGAAGCACGACGGCTTCATCTCGCCCCAGTCCGACGGCAAGGCGATCGCCGAGTTCTCCGGCAAGCTGCTGGTGCAGGGGGAACCCGACGGCTCCTCCTTCCCGAACGGCGGCCTGCGCACCACCTTCGAGGCCCGGGGCTACACCGCCTGGGATGTCACCAGCCCCGCCTGGCTGATGCGCACCCCCAACGGCGTGACCCTGTGCATCCCCACCGTGTTCGTGAGCTGGACCGGCGAGGCCCTCGATCTCAAAACGCCATTACTGCGCTCCAACGCCGCGATGAACAAGCAGGCCCAGCGGCTGCTCAAGCTGCTGGGCGAAACCGAGATCGCCCCGGTGAACTCCAGCTGCGGCGCCGAGCAGGAATACTTTCTGATCGATTCCAGCTACACCGCCCTGCGACCCGATCTGCTGCTGGCCGGTCGCACCCTCTTCGGCGCTCCGCCGGCCAAGGGTCAGCAGTTTGACGACCACTACTTCGGGGCCATCCCGGAGCGGGTGCAGGTGTTCATGCAGGACGTGGAGGCCCAGCTCTACCGGCTCGGCATCCCGGCCAAGACCCGCCACAACGAGGTGGCGCCGGGCCAGTTCGAGCTCGCACCCTTCTTCGAGGCCGCGAACGTGGCCACCGATCACCAGCAGCTCACGATGACCCTGCTGCGCAGCACGGCCAAGAAACATGGCCTCACCTGCCTGCTGCATGAAAAGCCCTTCGCCGGAGTCAATGGCAGCGGTAAACACGTGAACTGGTCGATCGGCAACCCCACCCAGGGCAACCTGCTCGATCCCGGCAAGACCCCCCACGCCAACCTGCAGTTCCTGATCTTCTGCGCGGCGGTGATCCGCGGCGTGCACTGCTTTGGCCCCCTCTTGCGGGCCGTGATCGCCACCGCCAGCAACGACCACCGCCTCGGCGCCAACGAGGCACCTCCAGCGATCATCTCGGTGTACCTCGGTAGCCAGCTGGAGGATGTGTTCAACCAGATCCGTAGCGGCCGTTTGGAGGGTTCCGCCGAGGCCGCCCTGATGTCCCTCGGGGTCGACACCCTGCCGGAGCTGAACAGGGATCCCGGTGATCGCAACCGCACCTCCCCCTTCGCCTTCACCGGCAATCGCTTCGAGTTCCGGGCGGTGGGCTCCGGCCAGTCGGTGGCGGGCCCGCTGGTGGCGCTGAACACGATGCTCGCCGATTCGCTCCAGTGGATCGGCGATCGGCTGGAGGAGCAGCTGAGCAGCGGGATTCCCCTCGAGGAGGCCGCCTTCGCCGTGCTGAAGCGCACGATGGACGACCACGGCGCCGTGGTCTTCGGGGGTGATGGCTACTCAAGCGAGTGGCACCGCAAGGCCGTGGAGGAGCGGGGCCTGGAAAACCTGCGGACCTCTGCCGATGCCCTACCGGTGCTGGAACGGCCCGAGATCCGGGATCTGTTCCAGCGGCACGGGATCTTCTCGCCGGTGGAGCTCGAGAGCCGCTTCGAGGTGTATGCCGAGCAGTACATCCTCGCCATCGAGGTGGAGGCGCGGCTGGCCCTGCGCATCGCCCGCACCCAGATCTACCCGGTGGTGATGCAGAGCCTGGAGCGCCTGAGCCGTTCACTGCGAGATCAGGAGGCGATCGGTATCCAAACCGATCGGGGCTTGGCCTCGACGATCGCCGACCTCAACAACAAGCTGGTGCAGCGCTGCGGCGCCCTGGAGGAGGCCCTCGGCCATCCCCCCCACGACACCCATGGCCACCTGCGCCACTGCTCAGACACCCTGATGCCCCTGATCGGCAGCCTCCGGGAGGCGGTGGATGGCCTCGAGACCCTGGTGGATGACGACCTCTGGCCCCTGCCCACCTATCAGGAGATGCTGTTCGTGCGCTGAGGAGCCATGGTCTAGGCGGTCGGGCGGGGGGCCCGGAATAGGCCCACATCCACTGTTGAACATCCGGCCAGCTCGCAGCCGGCAAAGCCGCCTCCCACCACCACGTGGGGCCAGCTAACCATCACCTCCGGGGGCGGTTAGCTAGCCCCAGAAAAAATCGTTCCATGGGCTAGCCCCAGCCGCCACAGCATCAAGCCCATGGAGCATCGGGCTGGTTTTCACGACACCATCCCCAGCCACGACCCGCCAGGCTGGAGAGCAGAAGGGCCGAGCCCATGCTGCGTTTCCTGCTCAACATCCTCTGGTTCGTGCTGGGGGGTTTTTTGATGGGTCTGGGCTGGTGGTTGGCCGGACTGGTGGCCGCCCTCACCATCGTTGGCCTGCCCTGGGCCCGGGCCTGCTTTGTAATCGGCAACTTCTCCTTCTGGCCCTTTGGCTACGAAGCCGTCAGTCGCCGGGAACTCAGCGGCCAGATGGATTTCGGTACCGGGCCCCTGGGCTGGATCGGCAACATCATCTGGTTTTTGCTGGCCGGCTGGTGGCTGGCGCTTGGCCACCTCACCTCAGCGGTGGCCTGTTTCGTATCGATCATCGGTATTCCCTTTGGCATTCAGCACATCAAGCTGGCCATGATTGCCCTGGCGCCGATTGGCATGAAGGTGGTGCCGGTGCGGTGAAAACCTACGAAACCTCCTGATAAAGCTGTTCGAGCCGCTCGCGATTCAGGTCGACATACATCACGGGTTCGCCGGCTTGCGGCGCTTCTGGATGGCGGCGGGGACGAAGCGGCTGGGAGGCCCCCCGCAGGCTTTGGGTCATCAAGGCAAAGGCGCCGCCGGCGATGGCCGCAAAACAGATCAGATAAATGACGGCCAGAAAGTCGTTCATGGGATTTTGCTTTTCCCCAGCCTAGTGTGACGAACTGTTAAGCGTGGGCCATGGGCCGGGTTGCGATCACCGCAAAAAACGGATCGCCATGGCCACCCAGCCAGCCCAGCGGTCCCTCCGCCCGGGTGTCCTCGGCGATCAGCTGGGGCCTGGGCCATCCCTGGGCCACCAGCACCCTGGCCACCAGGGCGAGACGATCCCGGTCGCTGCCATCGGTCCAGACGCGGGGGGCCTTCTGGAAAAACATGCGGTTGGAAAAGGCGACGATCAACTGCCCGCCGGGGCGCAGCACCCGCAACAGTTCGGCAGCCACGGCTTCGGGCTGTTGCAGGTATTGCCAACCGGCCACGATCAGGGCGGCATCGATCGAGCTTGATTCCAGGGGAAGGCGCTGATCCAGGTTGAGGTTCTGCACCCAATGGCGATCGAGGCGGGGATTGGCCTCCAGCTCCCTGCCGTTGAGGCCATGGCCGATCACCTCCTGGTAGCGGCCGTCCTCCGGCAGATGGCTCACCCAGCTGGCCATCAGATCCAGCACCACCGCGTCAGCCGGAATCCGCTCGGCGTACAGGGCCGTCAGTCGGCTGCGAAAGGCCCCATCCAGGTGCTGCACAAAGCGGGGCTCGGCATAGAACAGCGCGTCATCGGCGCGGTCCTGTTTCCAGCGCTCCGCCTCACTCAGCACGGGCACGGGCATTGGCATTGGCATTGGCATTGGCATTGGCACAGCTCACTCCACCGCAACGGGATCAGCAAGATTGGCATTGCGCTGCGGGCGCACCAGCAGGCCCTGCTTCGGGGAGGGGCTGGGGATCGTCGCCAGGCTCAGGTCCTGGCCCGGCTCCAGTTCCAAGGTCAGGGGTTTGAGGAGTCCCACCGTAAGCAGCCGGATCTCCAGTTCGGCCAGGGCCTTGCCCAGGCAGACCCGCTCCCCCCCTCCAAAGGGCAGCAGGGTGACCGCCGGATCGCCGACCCGATGCCGTTGCGGGCGGAACACCTCCAGATCGTCTCCGCCGCTGCCATAGCGATGGCTGGCGGCGATGCTCACCTGCACCACCCGATCGGCTGGCACCAGCACGCCGGCCAGGGCCAGGGGCTCGCGGGTACGGCGAAAGAAGCCCCCCACCGGCGGCGTCAACCGCATCACCTCCTTGACCACCGCATCGAGCCGGGGGGCCCTCAGGGCGTCGTAGGCGGCCACGGCCTCCCCGGGCGGCGGCGGCCAGGGCAAGCCGTCGAGCTCCTCCTGCAACCAGGCCAGCTCGTTTGGGTGCTGCAACAGGGTGAGCAGCAGGCAGGCCAGGAGGAGGCGGTGGTTTCATAGCCGGCGAACAACAGCAACAGCAACTGCTCGGCGACATCGTCATCCGCCAGGGGAAGGCCGGCTTCATCCAGGCCACCGGCCAGCAGATCGAGCCCGCCGGCGTTGAGGGGCCGGCCAGCGGCAGCGGCGGCCTGGGCCTTCGCCAGCACGCCGCCGAGGCGGCCCAGCAACCGCTTGCGGGCCTGGAGGGCCCGGCCGTAGGGGCTGCCGGGGAGGGCGAACGGCAGGGAGAAGAGGCCCCCACACCAGATCTCGAAATCGCCGAACAGGGCCTCCCGATCCACCGGATCGAGCCCCAGCACGGTGGTGGCGATGACGCTGAAAGCAAAACGCCTCAGCTTGGGCACCAGGGCCAGGGGGGCCTCGGCCCGTTCCACCTCTTCCCTTAGCTCCTCCACCAGCGCCACGATGGCGGGGCCATAGCGCTTGAGGGCAACGGTGGCGAAGAGCTGACCCACCACCCGCCGGCGGGCCTTGTGGTCGGCGCCGTTGCGGTTGGCGAGCGACAACGGACCCAGCAAATTCCGAACGCTGGCCGGCCACCAGCCCTCAACGGAATCGCCCTGGGCGAACAGGTCGGCGATGGCCCGTTCCCCCCGGATGAAGACCGTGCGCTGACCCAACAGGGTGGTCCCGTAGACATCGCCGTAGCGCTCGAAGCGGGAACGGGCAAAGTCCCGATCCCGCAGAAACGCCAGGGTCTCGAGGACCCCGCTCACCGCTGGAGTGGTCGGCAGCGGCGCCAGGGTGGCGGGATCGATCGCCATCCAACCTCATCGAAAAGTTGTCCCCAGGCTGTCGGATCCCAGCCGGGACCGCGGAGGGGGGCCCTACTGCGGGGAGCCCCTTACTGCGGGTGACGCGCCAACCAGGCCAGCATCAACAGACCGGCAGCACTGATCCAGCTGCCGCCCACCCGCATGCCGATGGCTAGCCAGCGGGGCTGGGGCGGGGCCAGGGGCAGCAGCAGGACCGTACACAGCACGGCGATGGCCACCACCTGCCCCAGTAAGGCGGGCAGGGCCCCTGGGTGGCCCGCCAACGCCGAGCCCGTCACCATCGCCACCGGGATCACCGTGCCGGCGCCAAGCACCAGGAAGGCCCGGGGCCCCAGCCGCACCCCCAGGGCCGTCAGCAGGCCAATCGCCGTGACCAGGGCGGTACAGGCCAGGGCCTGCAGCAGTTCGGCCCCCAGGCCCAGGCCGACCAGCCCCCCCAGCAGCCAGGCCCCAGGCAGCAGCAGCGGCAGCCGATCGCAACAGGTGACGCCGCCCTGGGCCGCCAGCAGCACCAGGCCAACGACCAGCAGCAGGGGGGTGGGTTGCAGAACCAACTGGGCGATGCCGTCCCCCCAGGGCCCCAGGCCTGTGAGCATCAGATGGGCCAGGGGCCAGCCCAGCAAAGCCGGCACGATCCAGGAGGGATGGGGGTTCATCGCAGCGCCCGCAGCAGAAACCCCAACCCCACCAGCGCCACGCCGGCCCCAGCCGCCTGCACGAAACGCCGCCCGCCCGGCCAACGGCGCGTTTCGCCCAGCAGGATCCCCAGCAGATGCAGCAATCCAGTGGACATCACAAAGGCCAGGCTGTAAAGAACGGCGTTGTCCCCGGCCAGTCGCTCGGCCCCATGGGCCAGGCCATGGAACACGGCAAAGGCCGACACGAGGGCAGCCGCTACCCCCAGGGGCGCTTTGATTTCAAACAGCACCATCAGACCCAGCACCAACCCCGAGACGGCTACGCCGATCTCCACACCCGGCATCACCACCCCCAGCAGCCCCAGGCAACCGCCCAAGGCCATCACGATCGGGAAAGCGACCGGCAGCAGCCACAGGGCTGGCGGGCCCAGCACCGCCCCCCACAGCCCCACGGCCACCATGGCGACAACGTGATCGAGCCCGGAAATCGGGTGCAGGAAGCCAGCCACGAAGCCACTGCCGGGGCTGCTGGAGGCATGGGCCCAGGCGGGCGCCGGCGCCAAGGCCCATGCAGCCGCAAAAGCGACAAGCCAGGATGACCCTAAAAAAGATAGCCTATGTCTCAATATTGTTCAGGGTGCTTTAGTGGAGGCATGGATTCGGGACTGGCCATCGGGGGAGAGGGCAAAACCGAGAAAGGCCTTCACCGCTGGATCAACGGGTTTGCGGTAGACGTAGAACAAGGGCCGCTGGAAGGGGTACGAATCCGCATCCGGAGTGCTGCCATCAATGGCAACGACGCGCACCGTCTGTTGATCCGCCACCTGGCCATAGGTGGCATAGCCAATGCCATCGGTCCCGAGCAACTGCAGCATCGGCGTGGTGGCATCGCGATCCAACGTGGTGATGTTTGGCGTCTTGCCGAAGTCGTCACCGCCTAACACAAGCGAACGAAAGGCCTTGTTGGTGCCACTGACAGAAGGCCGATTCAGGACCCGAATCTTGCGGTCGGGGCCCCCAAAGGTGGCCCAATTGGTGATCTCGCCCCGGAAGATCTGCACCAGTTGGCTGCGGGAGAGACCGCGGCGAAAGGGGTTGTTGGCGCCGACAACAATGGCGATGCGATCGCGTGCCACCGGTACGGCCTCCAGCCCACGGGATTGTTCTTCAGCTGTCAGCGGGCGCGACACGGCTGCCACGTTGACGCTCCCCCCCTGCAGGGCCTCAATGCCGTTGTCGGATCCGGTGGCGGCGGTGTTGACAACCGTGCCGGGATAGGTGTTGAGGAAGCCGGCCTTGAGGGCCTGATTCATCAACACCATGCTGGTGGAGCCATCGATACTGATCGTGGTGCCCGCAGCCACGGTGGACTCCCGCGGAAACCGCTGCCCGAAGTTGCCTCCACCGCTGCCACTGCCGATGCCACCGCCAACGGGTAGGGAAACCCCTGCGGGGAGGGCCGGGATGCTGGGGCGGAAGCCGGTCAACTTGCTGATCTGGGATTGCAGCAGCCAGAGGGCTCCGATCCCTAGCAAGAGGTAAACAATCGGCGGCGGGCCCTTGCGGGGACGACCAGATGAGGGTTCATTCATGGTTGGGGGGCCTCAGGTAGTTTGGGGGTAAAAGGGGTATCCAGGGCCTGGAGGCGCAGGGAAACCTGATCATCAAGGGTGAGCTGGTCCAGGTCAGCTTCTAGCTTCTCCTGGGGATTCTCGGAGAGTTCGGCCATGGCCGTGCTGGTGCGATGACGCCCTTCCACGGCGTTTTTGGCGGCCTCGAATGTTGAGCGGGCCGAACCGATATCGAAATCGTTATTCACCTTGGCGATCGATTCAAGGGCGGCATTGACTTCGGCGAGGTCCTTGATGTTCTGCATATCGGTTTTATATCGCTCTAACTTGATCCGTTCGCGGTTGAGTTTGTCCTTGGACGAACCCACAAAAGTGGCGGCCTGCTGGACCTGTTGCTCAAGGGAAGGCAGCAGTTTTTCAATCTGAATGGCACGACCCATCGCTAGGCGGGCGCCATCGTCTTGGCCCGCCCGCTGGGCCAAGCTGGCCTGTTGCTCAAACGCTTTGAGCTCAGAAATCTTCTGCTGATATTTGGACTGGGCCCGTTCGTAAGCACCCACCTGCATGGCCACAGCCTTGGCCAGCTTCTGCACCGACTCCTGCATGGAGAGCAGGGATTCCTCAGCCACGGCCACAGCCACCTTGCCGCCCGATTCCACGGGCCTGCCCCAGAGCCAATTCCAGGTGCCCACAACCACCCGGCCGGCCCGGTCGCCCATGACCCAATAAACGAATTTCTTCACTGAACAATCCAAGCCTGCCAAAGGCTAAACCGGCGTAGGAGTTTCGTCACCTGCCAACAGCCAACGGATCAACCTGGTGCAGGCGACAAGCCAGAATTCGGCCCGATTGATGCACCACCATGCTGTTTCCATTTCTGGCCAGGCCTTTGTTGGCCGGCCTAACGGCGATCTGGCTGCTTTTGGGTAGTGCCCTGCCGGCGTGGGCCGAGTTCAGCCTGCCGCCCCTGCCCTACGCCTCGACGGCCCTGGAGCCGGCGATTGATGCCACCACGATGACGATCCACCACGACCGTCACCACGGCGCCTACGTGGCCAACCTCAATGGCCAGATCGCCGCCAACCCGGCCCTTGCGGACCTGAGCCTGGACGCCCTGCAGGGGCAAATCTCCGCTTTCCCCATGGCGGTGCGCAACAACGGTGGCGGGCACTGGAACCACAGCCAGTTCTGGGCCGTGCTGGCCCCCGCGGGCCAAGGGGGCTCGCCCTCCCCTGAGCTGCTGGCGGCGATCAACAAAAACTTCGGCTCCCTAGAGGCGATGCAGGCCCAGTTCAACCAGGCGGCGGCGGCCAGGTTTGGTTCGGGCTGGGCCTGGTTGATTCGCAAACCCGATGGCAGCCTGGCCATCACCAGCACCGCCAACCAGGACAATCCCCTGATGGATCTGCCCGGCATCGAACGCGGTGTACCTCTGCTGGGGCTGGATGTGTGGGAGCACGCCTACTACCTGAAGTACCAGAACCTTAGGCCTGATTATATTCAGGCCTGGTGGTCGCTGGTGAATTGGAAGGAGGTGAATGGGCGGTGGGTCAAGGCAAAATTGCCTTCCTGATGAGGAGTGGGCATCATCCTCGCTGATACCACTGGCGATACCACTGCTGCATCTGGGCTATCTCCTCACTCTGCGCCCGCACCATGGCCTGCTGGAGTTCACGGAGCTCAGGATGTTGGGTATTGGTCAGGGCCATGGAGGCCATCATCACCCCCATTTGATGGTGGGGAATCATCTGTTCGAGGAAGGCACGGTCGAAGTCTTTTGCTGTGCTCAAGGCGGTGAGATTGGTGCCGCCGTGCATCATCCCCATGCCCCCTGTTC
>Ga0194059_1000231_pt1 | contig 27178 bp, 24 predicted proteins | sample SepL6211m_MetaG_FD_163426 | JGI IMG/M metagenome (GOLD analysis project Ga0194059, IMG submission 163426) | Anoxic zone freshwater microbial communities from boreal shield lake in IISD Experimental Lakes Area, Ontario, Canada - Sep2016-L626-11m | ecosystem: Environmental > Aquatic > Freshwater >...
CTGTTCGATAAGCATGGGTTCCTCTTTCAGATAGAATGGTTGGTCGCGCTTCCATAACTACCTGAGGGAACTCATGCTTTTCAATTATTAAAGAACAAAATCATGCATTAATTACTGTGACGAACCACCTGTCAGACTGCTGCCAATCTATGGCTAGTCAAGGTTGATCCCTCCCAGATCGATCAGATACTGGTCAATATCTGCGTCAACTCCCGCGACGCAATTAAAGATACCGGCCGGGTTACTATTGAAACCGAAAACTGTACCATCGACGCTGACTTCTGCAAAAATAACAAGGAGGCGGTGCCGGGTGAGTATGTGCGTCTGAGCATCAGCGATGACGGCACGGGTATGGACAAAGAAACCATGACACATATTTTTGAACCGTTTTACACTACCAAAGAGTTGGGTAAAGGTACTGGGCTGGGATTAGCAACCGTGTATGGGGCGGTCAAGCAGAACAACGGATTCATCAATATCTACAGTGAACCCGGTCAGGGAACAACGTTCTCAATATATATCCCTCGAGACGCAAGCAGCAGAAGCGGTCAGGCGACGGAGGAGGAAGGTAATGTCGCACAATTAGCTCGCGGTCAGGAAACCATTCTGTTGGTTGAAGACGAACCGGGTATCCTGAACATTACGTCACAGATGCTTGAAACACAGGGCTATACAGTGCTGAAGGCAAACACACCCGGTGAGGCTATACAACTGGTCAGTTCACACGGCGGCATCATTCACCTGTTAATGACCGATGTGATCATGCCGGAGATGAATGGCAGTGACCTGGCGAAGAGCATTCTCCCCAGCTATCCGCAGATGAAGCGGTTGTTCATGTCAGGTTATACGGCAGATGTCATCGCTCACCACGGTGTATTGGATGAGGGGGTACATTTCATTCAGAAGCCGTTCTCGCTATCAGCCATGGCAGCAAAAGTAAGGGAAGTGCTGGACAGCAACAAATTCGAAACATCATTTACACAATCTGGTTGACAGGCCCTTCGACGTTTACACAAATGATTGCACAGGCCCGAATGCGATTCATTTATGTAAGCCGTATTTGACGTTTCATCCTCAACTTTATGAGCCACGTTGAAGGAAAAAAGGAGAATTACTGTTACCATCATCAATACAGTAATTTTTTTGAAGCACGAAAACATAGGCATAATCCCAATCCTCAATGATAGGCATGCTATTCATTTCAGTCTTTATTATCAGCTGTCAGGTCACTTACAGAGGAATTCGTGTCCGAAAATATCTTTAATCCATTATAGTGGACCCCATATTTCAGGCAGCTGGTTGCCCGTAATAAGCAGTCGTCGAGATTTCACCACGTTTAACGTTTATGTTTATTCCTTTACATATTTGAAAATGATGGCATAGAAGTAAGCTACGTCTCAGACAATATTAAACAAGTTCAGCAAAATATTTAAGGGCAGAACGTCTACGTAATCTTGTAACTATCAAATATCCACAAGACTGTTTAGCATACCTCTAATATCAATGGAGTAGTTACATGAACGCCGGGACTAAACTTTTTGGCATAGTGGTGCTGTTGACACTTGAGGTCATTTCTGTAGCTTGCTTGGGGTTCTAAGCCCGAATCCACGAAATCTTTGGGATGGATCAAAAAAACCCTCTGACTGGGACATACTTTGTCCACCACTTGACAAAGTACCAGTTTATTGAGGGCTTACGTGCTCTGCCACAAAAGAGCCAAATTGCCATGGGGCCAAGTTGTCAATAAGTGGCATAGCGTAACCAGCTGTATTTATTGATACTAAAGTTTTCGCGGTTTAGGGATTACAACCCCACCCTGTAATCTATTTTACATGACGCCGAAGGGGACAACAACGGCCCATGGAAATCTGCCTTTTTAACGGTCGCCGTTTTTTACGAGACAATCATATCAAAAATCCTATGGGATTTTTGTGTCGTTTGTTTGATCTCACCCAATCTGTCGCGCACAACGGCTTATTCCAGAGGTTATAATTGTAATTTGAAGCAGCTTCTGATTATCAAGGCCATTTATATGCGGAGGTTTTGAATGAGCATCACAAAAAAAATGCTGGGGGCATTAGTATTAACGGTTGTTATCGCCTCGATTTGTATCCTGAGTCCGTTGTTCACATCCAGGGGGTTAAAATCGGTAAATACTCAACTGTCCAGATACAAAATACTACAGGACGAGAAAGCTCTTGCCCAGGAACTGCAGTTACAGGTTGCCAATGTCTGGCAGTTTATTACCGATGCCAGTCTGACCAGAGATAAAAGGGTTATTGAGGATGAGGCAAAACCAGCCTTTGAAAAGTCTGAGCAGATAATTACAAGATTGCTGGAGCTGAACAAAGATGACAGGGAACTCTCTGCCAAACTGCGAGAGATCCAGCAGTCGATTCCGTCCATGTGGCAAGCCGGAACGAGGATGTTCGAAGCCTATGGCAACAGCCTTGAGGAAGGCAACAAGGCAATGGAAGTGTACGACAGGGCCTGTGACCTCGTCATCAGGGAAGCCGCGGAAATTGCTGCAAAGAGCAAGCAAGCCGGGCGGGTGCAGATGCAGCAGGCTTCAAGCGACCTTTCAGCACTGTCTAGGCAGGTTAAAAACAGCGGCATGGTCACAGCTGCCATAGGCATTATTGTTATAATCATAATGTTTTTTCTGCGTCGCTCGATAGCCGGGACCGAAGCTGAACTCATCAATTTTTCAGCTCTTATGGAGCAGAAAAATGCCGAGCTGGGTGTTGCGCTTGTTGCCGCTGAAGAGGCCACGCAGGCCAAGAGTCAATTCCTGGCCACCATGAGCCACGAAATCCGCACTCCGATGAATGGTGTTATCGGCATGACCGGACTGCTGCTGGAAACCGAACTTACCGAAGAGCAGCGCGGCTATGCCGAGATTGTCAATAGAAGCGGCGAGAACCTGCTGAGCCTCATCAACGATATTCTCGATTTTTCCAAGATTGAAGCGGGCAGGCTCGATATGGAGGTTATTAATTTTGATCTGCGCACAACCCTGGAAGACACTGCCGAGATGTTGACATTCCGTGCCCAGGATGCCGGTCTGGAGCTTATCTGTCATATCGATCCTGTGGTTCCGACATATCTGAAGGGCGATCCGGGGAGACTGCGTCAGATCATCACCAATCTGGCAGGCAACGCCATTAAATTTACTCACGAGGGTGAAGTGGTAATCAGGGCTGAGCTTCAATCCGAGCAGGACGAAGCGGTCATCATCCGTTTTTCTGTCCGCGATACCGGCATAGGCATTCCTCAGTCGCGTCTCGCCGCTGTCTTTGAACCGTTTACCCAGGCGGATGGTTCCACGACGAGAAAATATGGCGGCACCGGGCTTGGCCTGGCAATCTGCAAGCAGTTGACGGAACTTATGGGTGGTGAAATCGGCATTGAGAGCGACGAGGGCAAAGGCTCCACCTTCTGGTTTACTGCGAAGTTTGAAAAACAGACGCTTGCAGAGACGCAGAGCAATGCGCCGCTGCTCTATGCAGACATAAAAGGCACCAGGATTCTGGTGGTTGACGATAACGACACCAACCGGAAGCTGCTGGCAGCCCTGCTGACCCATTGGGGGTGCAGCTTTGAGCTTGCCGTTGACGGCATGAGTGCATTGCAGCAGCTCCGAAAGGCGACGGCAGAGAACAATCCTTTCCGTGTAGCCCTGCTCGATCAGGAGATGCCCGGTATGGACGGCAGTGAGCTCGGTCGCCAGATCAAGGCAGATCCGCAGCTGCACGCAACACTGATGATCATGGTGACATCGCTGGCGCAACGTGGCGATGCCGCAGCACTGGAGAAGATCGGTTTTGTCGGCTATCTGGCAAAACCGGTCAAGCAGGTACAACTCTACAGCTGTATTGCTCTTGCGCTGAACAGGGCGGACGTCCCGGCGCCTTCAACCACTCTCATCACCCGCCATACCGTTGCCGAAATCGCCACTCGCGGCTTACGCATCCTGCTGGCGGAAGACAACATCATCAACCAGAAAGTCGCGCAGAGCATGCTTGGTAAACTGGGCTACAAGGCTGATGTCGTTGCCGATGGCCGGGAGGCGGTCCGGGCACTGGAGTTGATTGATTACGATATTGTGCTCATGGACTGCATGATGCCGGAAATGGACGGCTTTGCTGCCACCGCCGTCATTCGGGACCCTGTCTCGCACGTCCGCAATCACAAAGTTCCGATAATAGCAATGACCGCAAACGCCATGCAGGGCGATCGGGAGCATTGCCTTGAAGCCGGTATGGATGATTATCTGGCCAAACCGGTAAAAAAGGATGAACTGGCGGCGATCTTGGAGAAGTGGACTAAAGGCGTGACCTGTGAGAATGTTGAAGTTCAGGATTCTGCCATGACAGCGACAGCATGAGAGAGGAAAAATAGTGATGACTGTGAAAGAAGAATCAGTGCACAGAAAAACCATACTTATCGTTGATGATGAGCCGGTAAGCGTCAAGATACTCTGCCACCAGCTGGAGAAAGAATATTCAGTTATCATGACTCATAGTGGCAGAGAAGCTCTGGAAGCAATCGCGTATCAAACTCCGGATATAATTCTTCTCGACCTTATGATGCCGGAGATGGATGGCTATGAGGTATACACTGCAATCAGGATGATTCCTGCGCTTGATGGTGTTCCGGTACTTTTTATAACGGTCTCGACTGAAGTGGAATGTGAAGCGATGGGGCTTGAACTGGGCGCCAATGATTTTCTGCACAAGCCATTTAATTGCGACCTGGTGCGCTTGCGCATCAAGAATCACCTCGCCTTCAGCCAGGAACGGAGCCTTCTCTTGAAGCGTAGTGCCGAATTCCAGGAAATGAATATAAAACTTGAAGAGGAAATTGCTGCACATGTCGCAGAGACACTGAAACGCAAACAGGCTGAAACGGAGTTAAAAGCAAGCGAATATCGTTGGAAATTTGCTTTGGAAGGGTCGGGTGACGGCGTGTGGGATTGGGACATCACCAGTGGTGAAACGTTCTATTCACGCCGCTACAAAGAAATACTCGGTTTTGGCGAAGATGAAATCGGTACCACTATCGATGAATGGACGAAACGTATTCATCCTGACGATGCCGCCGAGGTAACGGCTGCACTGCAACAATGTCTCGATGGCAAAATAGGTACCGTCATGTCTGAATTTCGAATGGCGTGTAAGGATGGCAGCTGGCGCTGGATACTCGGGCGTGGCATGGTTGTAAAATACGGCTTTGATGGAAAACCGGTGCGAATGATCGGTACGCACTCTGATATAAACGAGCGCATAGAGAAGGAGGGAATCATTCGTAAATGGGCATTTTATGACCCGCTTACCGGGCTGGCAAACCGGAGGCTGTTCACAGATCGCCTTGAACAGGCTATTGCCACTTCGAAGCGGCATGGAGCGCAGTTCGCACTATTATTTCTTGACATGGACAATTTTAAAGACATCAACGACTCTCTGGGCCATCAAGCTGGGGATGAGGTGCTGGTCGAGACAGGAAAACGGATAAGAGCCTGCTGCAAAAGAGACCTTGATACAATTGGTCGCCACGGCGGTGATGAGTTCAGTATTATTTTAACCAACTGCGGAGACCGGGATCAATTGGCTGCTATAGCCGCAGAACTACTTCAACAGTTGTCTCAACCTATTCAGGTTACCGATGCCTTAATCCCGATAACGACCAGTATCGGTATCAGCGTGTATCCGCACAATGGTACCGACATAAAGGGACTGGAAATAGCGTCCGATCGGGCCATGTATGCTGCAAAAAAAGCTGGACGCAATACCTTCAGATTCTGGGAACCATACCTGTTAAGGGAAGAAAATGCTTATAAAACCCCGCCCACCAATTGGCAAATAATAACACCGGAATAGGTACCATTATTCATTCATTTTTTGTTGGACATACCAGGAGAGAGCGGTGATGCATGATTATTGTCGCATGACTCAAGGCACCCGCCCGCAGCTGTGGCAGGCGATGAACGTGCTTTAAATAGGCTGTTTCAAATTATCTTATTGGAAGTTCATAATTCTTTGATATTTTTTATTCCCTACTGAAAGCACGTTAAATAGACTAAAAAGTTATTGTATTTCATATACTTAGCTCACATTTCTACGAATCCGTAGGTCGGGCGTTCGAATCGCTCCAGGCGCACCAACAATAACAGGGACTTAGGCTTAATGCTTGAGTCCTTTTTTATTGTTATCACGCCATAGGGTCAGTCGTAAAATGTATCTCATTATTTTGCTCCGGCATCTTTCCAAAATAATACCCCCTGCACGGAGTCAATAGCTCGCTTCGGTTCGACGATATAACTTGTCGAGCCTTCGCCAGGGATACTCGATACCGCACATCCGTGACATAAGCCCCGAGGGATTGCAGAAGGAACAGGAAAAGGAATTACGGAAGTATCTGGAGCGGGTTGGCTTTTAATCTATCGCAACAAAGAATGGAAATAACTACCGTGTGCTTTTGGCAAACATATCTCTTTTCAAGCCAGTAAATGCAGCCTCCTCAATGTCTAACCGTTCGTTAATGATCCGCGCAAGCCAGTTTTCCATGCTCTTTTCTCTGTGAATTCGGGAAAAGAAAGCCGCACGATCAGCGAGAGAAGCTGGTATGGATACAGATGCCGACTTTTTCTTAACAATATGAACAGGTTGATCCCACGCATTTTCATCATCTGCATGAGCAACTACAAAGGCATCAATTTCTTCTTCCGTCTGTTTGTTCCGCTGTGCTTTCATATTTCCCACCCCGTAATGATGCGGACAATGCCGCCAGGTTTGAGCTGAATAATTATTTTGAGCAATCTTCCGCCTATGGTTGTGCCGAAAACCTGAAACCTGTCTTTGTACGTTTTGTTCCGGCGAACGGTAAAATCAGAGAAAAAACATTCGACAGCTTCATCAAAGGTAATCCGATGCACGCTCAATTTATCGTTATCAAAATCATATTCAAAATCAGTCGGAGAAAAACGGTTCCAGTCAACCATGTACATGGCCTCGATTATAAATAACGAGGGTGTCTGCCATCAATCACGTACCTCGTACATACTCAATTTTATGGATGAACCATGGCACAGTGCCTTTTGTCAGTCAAACCGAAGAATGTATGACAGAGGAATGTTTGAACGAGTGAAATTCAATTCCGTTTCCTACCGCCACAAATAAAATATTCCCCCCCCAAAAAAATAAAAATACGACACCACCTGTCATCAGTATGGCGGATATCCCATTATTCAAACAGCTGGTGACCGAATTGACTCTGCTGCGGGACAATTTCGGCTTGACAGCAATGAACAGGGGCGGTTAAACCGCCCACAGAAAATGGTTTCCTATTCGGCAATCTGCGTCATAGCCCTGAATTTGTTGTAGCGACCTTCCACGAGTTCATCCCCGGACAGCTTGTTCAGTTCTGCCAGGTTGCGGGCTATCGCCTCTTTTAAGTTCCGTGCGGTAGCTTCATGATCCCGGTGGGCCCCGCCGACCGGCTCTTTGACGATCTCGTCGATAACGCCCAGTCCGATTATGTCCTTAGCGGTCGGCTTGAGCGCTTCTGCCGCCTGAGCGCCTTTCGTGCCGTCAGACCAGAGGATCGCGGCGCATCCCTCGGGGGATATAACTGCATACACGGAATGTTCCAGCATCAGGATCCGGTCTCCGACCGCTATGGCGAGAGCTCCGCCCGAGCCCCCTTCTCCGGTGATGCAGACGATGATCGGGGTGCGCAGGCTTGCCATCTCACGCAGGTTGCGGGCGATCGCCTCTGCCTGACCGCGCTCCTCAGCGCCGATGCCGGGATAGGCGCCGGGGGTGTCAACAAAGGTGATGATCGGCAACTTGAACTGTTCCGCCATCAGCATCAAGCGGAGCGCCTTGCGGTACCCCTCCGGGTTGGGCATGCCAAAATTGCGGTAGACCTTCTCTTTTGTGTCACGCCCCTTCTGGTGGCCGATAACCATGACCGGCTGACCGTCAAAGCGCGCCAGACCGCCAACTATGGCGTGATCATCGCCAAAGTTCCGGTCGCCGTGCAGTTCGACAAACTCGCTGAACATGAGATTGATATAGTCCTGGGTAAAGGGGCGGTTGATATGTCGGGCTACCTGAGCGGTCTGCCACCGGGAGAGGTTGGCGAAAATATTCGCCCGCATCTCCTCCACGCGACTTTCAAGAGCGGTCACATCGGCACCGATGTTTAAACCCTCTCCAGCCAGTGCGGTGAGTTCCTCAACTTTCTTTTCCAGCTCAACAATAGGCTTTTCAAATTCAAGATAAAACGGGGTGGCCATAATTTTTACCTCACATAGTTACTCAAAAGAGGCGGCATTATACCCTAACAGCCGCTCCACTTCCAGCCTTAAATCATCACTGGCTGCTACGTTCATTGCTGCCGTCAGCGGCATAGTGGCGCGGCTTCTCCCCGGAAGCTGAAACTGAAGACAGGTCGGAACAGTCCCGGGGTGTCGCTCAATGACCTCTTTCAGGAGAGTGATCTGTGTCGGCGGGATATCATTCATGCGCAGGATGAACGACACTTTTTTGGTCGTCTGGGCGCGTGCCTCGGCGAGCAGTTTGATCTCCCCCGCCGGTCCCCGGTCACGCTGGAACTTCCTGCCGTTGTTCTCTTCGCCCCCTTTCATGATAAGCACTTTGCACCCTTTTTCTCCCCTTTCCAACTTGCCGACAACCAGCAGCGGGTCATCGGATTTCAGGAGCGCTGAAGTTGTCGCATAGATGTCGGAAAATACCGTGATTTCCACAGATCCGGTCAGGTCCTCGATCGTTACAAAACCCATCCGGTCACCTTTTTTGGTGGTAATTTCCTTCAAGGCGGCGACGATACCGCAGATCCTTACCTCACTCCCTTCGGCCATTTCCACCATAGTGGCAATGTCAGTGTTGGTCAGGCGTTTGATGTCGTCAATATAGCGATCAAGGGGGTGACCGGTAATCAGGAAGCCGAGTGCCTCTTTTTCATAGGCAAGTTTCTCTTTGTCATGCCATTCCGGTGTACTGGGCAGTTTCATGCCGCCGGTCGCATTGCCCCGCGAAACTTCTTCCGTCCCGAACAGTGAAACCTGGGCACTGGCCTTTTCTTCCTGAATCTTCAGGCCATAACTTGAGGCGGCTTCCAATCCTTCAAGCTGGGCGGAGCGGAACGCGCCGGTGGAATCAAAGGCGCCACACTTGATCAACGATTCAATCACCCGTTTGTTGACGCGGCGCAGATCAACCCGCTCGCAGAAATCATAGAGGTTTTTGAATGGCCCTTCCCGGCGCGCTTCCAGGATGGCTTCGATGGCACCTGCACCGACATTTTTTACTGCTCCGAGACCAAAGCGCATCGATGTGCCGACAACGGTGAAAGAGAGACCTGAGGAGTTAATATCGGGAGGGAATACCTCAATCCCCTGCTCACGGCAATCGCTGATGTTCTTGACCACCTTGTCGGTGCTGTCCATGTCGCAGGTGAGCAGAGCGGCCATGAATTCTACCGGATAATGGGCTTTCAGGTAAGCGGTCTGATAGGCGATCAGGGCGTAGGCCGCCGAATGCGATTTGTTGAAGCCGTACTCGGCAAACTTGTGCATCAGGTCGAAGATCGCTTCCGCTTTTTTCGGGTCAAGCTTGTTTTCTTTGGCCCCTTCAAGAAAAAGACTCTTCTGTCGGGACATCTCCTTGTCATCTTTTTTGCCCATCGCCCGGCGCAGCAGGTCAGCCTGTCCAAGCGAGTAGCCGGCAAGTGAGCGGGAAATCTGCATGACCTGTTCCTGGTAGACGATAACCCCATAGGTGTCTTTCAGAATCGGCTCCAGTAACGGCAGGTCGTACACCACCTCTTTACGGCCATGTTTGCGGTCGATGAAGTCATCCACCATGCCGGAGCCAAGCGGGCCGGGACGATACAGGGCGCAGGCGGCGATCACATCTTCAAAGCAGGAGGGTTTCAGTTTTACCAGCATCTCTTTCATACCGCTTGACTCAAGCTGGAAAACCCCGGTGGTGTTGCCGGCGGTGATCAGGTCATAACTCGCCTGGTCGTCGTCCCGCAAGGTGGTGATGTCAAACTCCGGAACATTTACCCGGACCAGTTTAACCGCGTTTTCGATGACGGTCAGGTTTTTGAGCCCGAGGAAGTCAAACTTAACCAGGCCAACCAGTTCGACATATTTCATGGAGTACTGCGTATTGATCGAGCCGGTTTTCTGGTCCTTGTAGAGCGGCAGGAACTCCTCCAGCGGTTCCGGCGCGACCACGACAGCAGCGGCGTGGGTCGACGCGTGGCGGGTAAGTCCCTCCAGGCAGAGTGCCGTGTCGAGCAGATCCTTAACCTGTGGATCGGCAGCGCGCATCTCCTGCAATTGCGGTTCCTGCAGCAGCGCTTTGCTCAGAGTCATTTTCAGATCATCCGGAACCAGTTTGGCAATCCGGTCAACATCACCATAAGTCATGTTGAGAGCCCGGCCGACATCGCGGATGGCTGCCTTGGCACCCATGGTCCCAAAGGTGATAATCTGGCAGACGCGGTCGCGACCGTATTTTTCAACCATATACTGGATGACTTCGCCACGGCGGTCCTGGCAGAAGTCAACGTCGATATCGGGCATGGAGATACGTTCAGGGTTGAGAAACCGCTCGAACAGGAGGTTGTAGGGGAGTGGATCAAGATCGGTGATCCTGATGGAATAGGCCACCAGGGATCCGGCAGCCGAACCTCTGCCCGGGCCGACCGGAATCCCCTTGTCTTTTGCCCAGCGGATAAAGTCGGAGACGATCAGAAAATAGGCGGGAAACTTCATGTCGCTGATACAGGCAAGTTCTGTTTCCAGGCGGTCAAAATACGCCTGCTGCTGTTCCAGCGTCATGTCAGGGTATTTTGCCAGAATGGTTACCATCCGCTCTTTAAGCCCTGCGGTCGCCAGGTCACGCAGCATGTCGTCATGATTCTGCCCGACAGGCGGATCAAAGTGCGGGAAGTAATAAGTCTTCCCGTCCACGGCGAGTTCAAGATTGCAGCGTTCGGCGATGGCCAGGGTGTTGCTGATCGCTTCAGGAGCGTAAGAGAATGCCCGGACCATCTCTTCCGGCGACTTGACGTAGAACTCGTCGACCGAAAATTTCATGTGGGTCGGGTCTTCCATGGTCTTGCCGGTCTGGATACAGAGCAGTACCTCATGGGCGCGGGCGTCCTCGCGCTTCAGGTAATGGCAGTCATTGGTCGCCACCAGCGGCAGCTTCAGTTCGGCAGCCACCTCCATCAGGCGCTTGTTAACGACATCCTGCTTCGGGATGGTGTTCTCCTGCAGTTCGATATAGTAGCGGTCGGGGAACAGTTCACTGTACCAACGGGCCGTGGCGACGGCATCTTCCATTCTGCCGCGGCTGCACTGCATGGCGACTTCCCCTTTGAGGCAGGCGGACATGGCTATCAAACCTTCGGAGCGCCCCGAAAGCAGTTCACGGTCGATGCGGGGGCGGTAGTAAAACCCCTCCTTGTAGCCGGCAGAGGTCAGGTAGGAAAGGTTCCTGTACCCCTCCATATTTTCACAGAGCAGAATCAGATGGTAGGCCGCTTCGGAGATACCTTTGGCATCACGTGAAAAGCGCGAATCGGGGGCAAGGTAGAGTTCGCAGCCGATGAGTGGTTTGACCCCCTTTTTTTTACAGGCAAGATAAAACTCTGCCGCCCCGAACATATTGCCATGGTCGGTAATCGCCACAGCCGGCATGTTGAATTCTTTGGCTTTGGCGATCAGGTCATCAAAGCGGATGGCACCGTCCAGAAGCGAATATTGACTATGAAGATGAAGGTGAACGAACGGTGAAGAAGGGGTGCTATCAGTATTTTCAGGCGTTTCCATGTGGTACTGCCTCCAGGCGGGTCAATGAGGTTGGATTATGCCTTATAACAATATGTAGTGTCAAGAGGAGGGATGGGGGGCTGTATTTTGTGTGTGATGGAGGTACGATACTCCTCTCAAGTTCGGGCAGCCGCGCACTCATCTTGTTGACTTCATTTTGTATCTGATGTAGTACGTATACAAGTAATACAAAAAGGAGCGCATATATGATGACAATTTCTTTGAGAATACCGGATGATTTTCTACATGCAGTAGATGTTTTTGCCGAGGAGCTGCATCTGCCCCGCGCTGCTTACGTGCGCAAGGCGCTGGAGCGTATGAACGCTGCTGTTGCCGAGGAACGACGCAGAAAGCGGATCATGGAGGTCAGTCTGAAGGTGCGTGGAGAGAGCATGAAGGTTAATGCCGAGTTCAGCGAGATTGAGGATTGCCCGAATGTTTAGGCATGGCGAAATCTGGCTGGCAAATCTCAATCCGGGGCGGGGCACTGAGCCGGGCAAGGTGCGACCGGTGTTGCTGCTTCAGAACCAGGCGCTCTTGGATGCCGGACATCCCTCCACCCTGATTGTTCCATTGACCACCAATCTGGTTGACGATGCCGAACCGTTACGTCTGCGTGTTCTGGCGGGTAAAGGGCTGGATAAGGATTCCGATCTATTGATCGATCAGGTGCGGGCGATTGATAACAAACGCCTTATAAGCGGGCCGTTGCAGGTTCTTAATGAGCAGTACATGAAGCGGGTGTATCAGGCGGTTTCAGAGGTTTTAGGAATGGTGCTGTGATGCAACAGCATCTCCCGCTGCCTCAGTTGCGGAAACAGATACATCCAGAGTGCGACGACTGTCAGCGTGCCGATGCCGCCAAGCAGAGCGGCCGGGACCACCCCGAACCAGGCCGCGGTCAGGCCGGATTCAAACTCGCCGAATTCGTTGGAAGTGCCGATAAACACGGCATTAACGGCACTTACCCTGCCACGCATCTCATCCGGGGTTTCCAGTTGCACCAGTGAAGCCCTGATGACAACGCTGATCATGTCGGTCCAGCCGAGCACCGACAGAGCCAGGCAGGAAAGAACGATTGATGTTGAAAGCGCAAAGACGACGGTTGCCAGACCAAAACCGGCAACGGCCGCGAACATGATTTTGCCCACCCTCCGCTGCAGCGGATTTCTGGCGAGATACAGCGACGCACTCAATGCGCCGACTGCAGGCGCTGCTCTCAAAATTCCAAGACCCCAGGGGCCGACCGCCAGAATGTCCCGGGCAAAAACAGGCAGCAGTGCGGTTGCTCCGCCAAGAAGTACGGCAAAAAGATCGAGAGAAATCGCTCCGAGCAGCACCGGCTGGCTCCGTATGTAGGTGATGCCGGCGAACAGCGAAGCGAGCGAGGCCGGTTCCCGTGCGGTCTGCGGTCGCCGCTGTATGCGGAGCAGGGCTAGCGTGGCCGCCGCCAGAAAAAAGAGACAGCTGCCGGTGATATAGACGGCTCCCGGCCCGATAATATAGAGGAATCCCCCCAGTACCGGTCCGACGATGATGGCACATTGCCTGACTGAGGCGTTCCGGGCGATTGCGGCGGGGAGTGACTCCTGGGTAACCAGCGCCGGCAGCAGTGTCTGGAAGGTCGTGTACTCGAAAGCACGGGCAGTCCCGAGCAGAAAAACAATCAGCAGGATACTGTTCCGGTCAATCAGGTGCATCAGGCTGAAAACGGCGAGACTGAGGAGAGCCACTGCTTCCATGCATTGGGCGATGGCTACTATTGAGCGGCGGTCATAGCGGTCTGCGGCATGGCCGACATAGAGCGCCAGCAGCAATGAAGGGACAAACTGCACCAGTCCGACCAGGCCGAGAGCGAGGGGACTGCTCGTAATGTCATATATCTGCCAGCCGATGGCGACGCCGGCCATCTGATAGGCGAGCGTCGCCATCGCGCGGGCCGCGAGATATCCGGCAAAAGTCCTTGATTCCTGATTCATGCCGATTCAGGCAGTCGTGCCATTGTGCTATTCGATCCTGTTTATGGAGATGACCGTTTTCCCTTTGGTGAACATTCCGGATTTCTGAACCACCTCCAGAAGCACCACTTCACCTGAAGCCTCATTGCAGGCGTAATCTGCCAGGTAGCCGGGTGATTGGCGGGTATGCCATTTTTCCTTGAGGACAGCGCCGGTCCAGGTAAAGCCAAACAGTGAATATCTGTCAAACGACCGATTTTTGCCAAAACTGAAGGAACCTTCGTTATGGGGTACCAGTAACGTGCCGTCCTTCAGCAGGGTCATCCTCTGTTCCAGAAAGGTCCAGCGCGGGAGATCTCCGGTGGCACGGGAATACGACTGTGCTCCGGTGCTGACAATGCCTTCAGAGCCGCCGAATTTTTCACTGCTTTTCCACACTTCGGCACCATCTGGAGGGTAAACGACAAGGTAGCCGTCCTCATCGAGCACGACATAATACTCTGTGCCTGAAGCCCCGCTCAGTTTGGCAACGTTGAAGATGTTTCCCGTGCGGGGGAGCCTCAGGCTGTTTTTCGTGGTAAAGCGGGTGCCTGACTTGACCAGCTCTTTAACGGCACCATAGTATTTACCACCTGCTTCAATCTCCTGGGCAAAAATTGTCCGGGTGGAAAAGTCACTTCCGAGGCCCCGGAAGAACCACATCTGATTTTCGGCCAACAGGGAAAAAGCCGTGCCGTTGAAGCTGTAGACCCTGGAACTCGAGGCCTCCCTGTCGATAATCGAAACATACAGTTCCGGAGTACCGTCACTGTCGAGATCGGCCGTGTCGATGGCAAGTATTTTTCCGGGATGGGGAATTGTTACTTCTGCAAGCTGTATCAGTTCTCTCCCTTTGAGATAGGCGCGGATGGTGCGGTCATTCGCTACAAACAGTTCACGCTCTCCGGAAGGGAGGGTGCGCCCCGTTGCAATGCTGGTGAACACTCCGTCAAGGGGGGCACTTGACCAACTGCCGGGCAGCTCTTTTGCGGAAGGTTCCGGGGTGATAACATATGCCGGCGGAGCTTTTACCGGTGTCTGAGCAGCAGCAGGAGGGGGCGCAGAGGGAGCCGCCGCAACAGGCGACAGTACCGGTGTCGGCGGGGCGGGTACTGGAACTGCGACCGGCACTGTCGAGGCGGTTGCGGCAGGTACCGCTTTAGCCGTTCTCTTTGCCAGTTCGGCATCTATCTTTCGTGCCAGACGCCCCAGTGCGGGAATGACGTCCTCCTGCCCCTCTCCCTGTTCAAAAACTTTTACCAGGTTGCCGTTCGTGCCGTTTTTTATGAGGATATCAAGGCTGAACATTTTTCCAAACTGGGCATAACTGCCAATAACTATACGTTCAGCCTGCTCCGGTTTTTCCACAAGCATAATCTGGGCTGAATCAAGGCGCGAAGTCAGAATCTCCTGCAGAGTTTGTTTGAGTTCCTGGCTGTTAGCTGCACCGGTGACATTGAATAGAGAAACGTGGACTTTAATCGGATTTTCCTGTGCAATTGCCGCACTGGTCATGAGCAACAGGATAAGTGACGCAAACACAGATATCAGACGATTCAAATTGTACCTCCAGTTAGCAGTGGTTGTATTTCAAGTGAACCTGGTGTGTTCTTCGTCCGGTTGATTTCGGCATCTGAGGCTCGCAGGTAGAGCGGCAGCAGCTGCCCCGGTCCCGGCAGAGCGCCGCACCGGCTTGCATGCAGCGCCAATACGGTGCCGTTGGCAGCATGCGGAGAGTTGAGAGGGTAGGGGGCAAAGACCGCCTGATCGCCCAATCTTTCGGCAATGAGATCGTGATAGCGAACTGCTCCATCGCCGACGAAGATGATAGAGTGCTTGTTCAGTGCTGCTATCTGATCGAGAAGAAGAGCGGGCGGGAGGACACAGTCGGTGATGATGGGGGTGGGGATTGCGGACGAACAGTTGTAGAGGGCCGCATACACCTCACTCTTGCGGGCATCGAGTAACACGCATACCGGTATCGGTGAAAGAGAAAAATTCATCGCCAGCAGGGCAAGTGAGGAAAATGCCGCACAGGGCTTTCCGGTTGCCAGTGCCAGGCCCTGAATCGTTGCGATACCACCGCGTACACCGGTGAATGAACCGGGCCCAATGGTCGAGGCGTAGATGTCAATATCATTAAACGACAGACCCGCTGTTGTCAGCAGGCGTTCAATTTCAGGCACAAGACGGGCAGACAGGGTGCGGTTCGTGCTCAGCAGCGATTCAGCAACGACCTGCTCGTCAACAGCGATGGCAACTGAGGCAAAAGATGTCGACGTATCAATGGCAAGGATCTTCATCGTTACCCCGTACGGGTGACGAAATACCTGATGATGTCATTGTAGAAGGCGAGCACCATAAGCCCCAGCAGCAGAACCATCCCGATCTGCTGGGCATATTCACGGACTTTTTGCGGAACCGGGCGGCGGAAAATCAGCTCCGCGAAAAAGAATACCAGATGACCGCCATCAAGCACCGGCACCGGCAGCAGATTGAGCACACCGAGGTTGATGGAAATCAGCGCTATAAAAGCCAGGAAGCTGGCACCACCGGATTCAGCCATTTTTCCCGCCATATCTGCAATCATGATCGGACCGCCGACACTGTCCATCGGCACCACTCGTTGCGCCATCTTCACCAGCGACATATAGGTAAGCTCGATTACTTTCGCGGTCTGCTCGGTACCTTTTACCGCTGCATCCAGAGGACCGAAGTATTCGGTGATCACTTCACCCGCTGACGCCACACCGACGGCATAGCCATTAACTTTTTCGCCAAACAGATTCTTTGAAACACGCGGTTCGGGAGTAATGGTGAAAGATAATGTCTGGGCATCCCGTTTCACGGATAACACCAGCGGTTTGCCATTGCTGGCAGCGACACCTTCAGCAATCTGATCCCAGCGGCTGACCGGCAAATTATTAATGGCGGTGATGACATCACCTTTTTGTATGCCGGCTTTGGCCGCCGGCTTGTCCTTGAGTGCTTCGCCGATTTTAGTGGTGACAGTAGGTACACCGACCATGCAGAGTATGATGAAGATAAGCCAGGCAAAGAGCAGGTTAAACACCGGTCCGGCGAGGACTATGCCGATGCGCGCCAGCACCGGTTTGTGGGCAAATGAACAGGTTTTCTCTTCAGCAGTCATTTCGCGGAGCGTGTCCATCGGCAACTCTTCCACCGGGATGTTATCGACCCCGTCGGCGGTATGAACATCCCCTCCTTCAATATACCCCCCCTCACCGAACATTTTGACGTAGCCGCCAAGAGGGAAGGCAGAAAGCAGATACTCGGTGTCGCCGATTTTTTTGCCGAATAACTTCGGGCCAAACCCGAGAGAAAACTTTTCCACACGGACGCCAAAAAATTTGGCCAGCAAAAAATGACCCAGTTCGTGGACAAAAATAAGCGGCCCGAGAGCCAATATAAAATAGAATAATTTACCAAGTACAATCATTTTCAGTATCCTGTTTCCTTACATAGTTCTCGGGCGTACTCTCTGCCCCAGAGATCGGCCTTCAATACCTCATCAATTGATCGCAGTTTGTGAGCAGCGTGGGCATCCATTGTTTTCTCAATAGTTTCGGCAATCCGGGTGAAACCGATACGCCCGGCCAGAAATTCGGAGACAGCTATTTCGTTGGCGGCGTTCATGACAGCCGGCATACTCTCTCCCGATGTGGCAGCACGATACGCGAGGCCCAGACAGCGGAATTTGGCAGTATCGGGGTTAAAGAAAGTAAGCCCGGAAAGAGCTGTCAGATCGAGCGGCTTGACGCCGGTCTCGATTCTTTCGGGATAGGCGAGTGCATACGCTATGGGGGCTTTCATGTCCGGCGTGCCGAGTTGGGCGATAACGCAGCCGTCGATATATTCGACCATCGAGTGAATGATGCTCTGAGGATGAATGTTTACCTGTATCTTCTCCACAGCGCTGTTAAACAGCCAGCGGGCCTCAATGACTTCCAGCCCTTTGTTCATCATGGTTGCCGAATCGATGGTGATTTTTCTGCCCATGTTCCAGTTCGGGTGATTGAGGGCATCGCGAACCGTCACTGTTGCTAACTGTGGTGCAGGGGTGTTCAGAAAAGGGCCTCCCGATGCGGTCAGGATTATTTTACTGATATCCTCGCTCCGGTGGCCTTCTATGGACTGGAAAATAGCACTGTGCTCACTGTCGACCGGGAAAAGCCGTACTCCGAATTCCGTTACCAGATCCATGAAAAGATGTCCGGCAGTAACCAGGATTTCCTTGTTGGCGAGGGCGATGTCCTTGCCGGCGCGGATGGCGGCAGCGGTTGGAATCAGGCCGGCAGCACCAACAATTGCGGCGACTACCATTTCAGTTTCATCAGCTGTTGCCGCTGCGATCAATCCCTCAATTCCGCCGAGAACAGTGACGTCCATGCCGCTGCACAACTCTTTCAGGCGGGGAACATCAGAGTGAGAGGCAACAACCGCGAGGCGGGGAGTAAATTGCCTGATCTGACGCACAAACAGTTCAAGGTTCTTTCCGGCGGTCATGGCTGCAACCCGGAATCGATCAGGATGAGCCGCGACAATTTCAAGAGTACTGACACCTATTGAGCCGGTTGAGCCGAGGATAGTGATATTTTTCATCGGTCAGCCTTTGAAAAAGAAGAGTACATAATAGTATGTAATAGGTGCGGCAAACAGGATGCTGTCCATGCGGTCAAGCACACCGCCATGCCCTGGAATGAGCGTGCCGGAATCCTTGACGCCGAAGCTGCGCTTCAGCAGAGATTCAAACAGGTCGCCAGCCTGTCCTACCATACCTATGATGATGGCTGTCACAACGGCATCGCCGTATGTCAATTGCGGGAAAAAAGTAACCTTTGCCAACATGGTGCCGCCAAGGCTGCCGAACAGGCCGCCGATTGCTCCTTCAATACTCTTCTTCGGGCTTACAATAAGGTAAAGCCGACGTTTGCCAAAAGCGCTGCCTGTGTAATAGGCCGCTGTGTCATTTGTCATGACAATTAACATGATAACAAACAACCACTGTACACCATAGAGGGTTTGACGGAGCAGGAGCAGATGCATCAGCAGGAACGGGATATAGAGAAAAGCGAGCAGGGCAAAAGCAATTTCGTGGGCGGCAGTTTCTATGGTGCGGATCCGGAACAGAAACACAAAAGAGAAAACCACAAAAAGCAGGCCGATAGCAGGGATAACAAGTGCCATTGAGCCGGTAAAAGGAACAAAAATAAGCCCCGGTCCAATCAGAGCTGCCAACCAGAGTTCCGCTTTCCTCTCCGGTAAAGCCATTCGATAAAATTCAGCGATGCCGATGGCTGAAAACAGTGCCAAAAGGCAGGCGAGCAGTACCGGATCACCCTTTAATATGATCAGGATGACTATTGGCAGCAGAACAGCAGCTGAAATCAGGCGCTTAATGGGTCGCCCCTTTCTGTTATCTGATCACCGGTCATGCCGAAGCGCCGCTCCCGTGACTGATAGTCTGCAAGTGCTTTGTGCAGCTCATTAATGGTGAAATCCGGCCAGTTTGTTTCAGTAAAATAAAGTTCGGTATAGGCGAGCTGCCAGAGCAGGAAGTTGCTGATGCGCATCTCACCGCTGGTTCGGATAAGAAAATCGGGGTCCGGCAGGTTGCCGGTGTCGAGATATTTGTCAAAAAGTTCAGTGGTGATGTCGGCGGGGGACAGTGTGCCTTCAACTGCGTCTTGAGCAAGCCGTGCGGCCGCGCGACACAACTCCTGCCTGCCGCCGTACGAGAGAGCGAGTGTTAAAACCATTCCGGTATTTTTTGCGGTCTTTATAATGGCGCTATCAAGAATTTCGTTGACGTCGTCAGGCAGATCAGTGCGATTGCCGATAACATTATAACGAATATTCTTGCGCATCATTCGCGCAGTTTCCTGGCGGATATATTTTTTAAGCAGAGTCATGAGCCCCCGCACTTCCAAAACGGGCCGTGACCAGTTTTCAGACGAGAACGCAAACAGGGTCAGATATTTGATGCCAAGCAGAGAAGCCTGCTCAACGACCATTTTAACCGTTTCAGCGCCACGCTGATGGCCGATAATACGTTTGAGCATGCGTTGCTGAGCCCAACGGCCGTTGCCGTCCATGATTACGGCCAGATGAACAGGAAGTTTATGAGGATCAAGCGGAGTCATCAGACTTCCATGACCTCTTTCTCTTTATGGGCGACAGCCTCGTCCATCTTTAATTCAAAACTTTTTGTCGCTTCCTGAATTTCTTTTTCGTATTTTTTAAGTTCGTCTTCAGTAATCGACTTGTCTTTTTCAAGTTTTTTCATCTTGTCGATCGCGTCCCGGCGGATGTTTCTGATGGCGATCTTGTCGTCTTCAGCTCGTTTTTTAAGACCTTTGACAATATCTTTACGGCGTTCTTCTGTAAGGGGGGGGAGATTCAGGCGAATCGATTTGCCGTCATTCGACGGGGTGAGGCCGATATTGGCATTCATGATGGCCTTCTCGATAACCGGAATGATCTTGGCCTCCCACGGTGTTATGGTAATGGTACGTGCTTCAGGCACTGCCAGAGTTGCCACCTGGCTGAGCGAGGAGGTGTTGCCGTAATATTCAACGGTAATGGCGTCCAATATACCGGTAGAAGCCCGTCCGGTGCGAATTTTCTGAAATTCGTTCTTCAGGACACCCAACGTTTTTTCCATATGAATCTTCATGTCATCAAGCACGTTCTTTGGCATGGTTATTCTCCTTGTACGATGGTACCGATTTCTTCACCATAGATAACTTTTTTGATATTACCCTCTGTTGTCAGGTCAAACACAATAATCGGCAGATTGTTATCCATACAGAGCGATATAGCAGTGGCGTCCATAACCTGCAACCCTTTTTTAAGAACGTCAATATATGTCAGTTGTGAAATTTTAACGGCATCCGGATCTTTTTTTGGATCGGCAGTATAGATCCCATCAACCTTAGTCCCTTTAAGGATGACCTGAGCATTGATTTCCATCGCCCGAAGGCTGGCGGCAGTGTCGGTCGTAAAATACGGGTTTCCGGTACCGCCACCAAAAATGACAACTCTGCCTTTTTCCAGATGGCGCATGGCCCGCCGCCGTATATATGGTTCAGCAACCTCCTGCATTGCAATGGCTGACTGGACACGGGTAGATACGCCCTGTTTCTCGAGCGCATCCTGCATGGCAAGAGAGTTGATGACAGTGGCCAACATTCCCATGTGGTCAGCGCTGGTGCGATCCATTCCTTTGGATGAAGCCGACAGGCCGCGGAAAATATTGCCGCCGCCTATGACAAGCGCCAGTTGTACACCGCTGTCGACGACTTCTTTTATCTCGGCGGCGATAGCGCTCAATATTTGCGGATCAATACCGTAGCCTTGGGCGCCTGCCAGTGATTCGCCGGAAAGTTTCAAAAGTACCCGGGTGTAGGATTTTCTGCCCATTTTGTGCCTCCGGAAAATAATGAATAAAAAAAAGCCGGCCATTTCAGGCCGGCTCCGATGAAAAAATTAAAGGCCGGCGGCTGCCGCCACCTCGGCAGCAAAATCGGATTCTTTCTTTTCCAGACCCTCTCCGAGGGCATACTTGGTGAAACGGGTGATAGTAATGGTTGTGCCAAGTGCTTTACCGGTCTCAGCGGCCAGTTGCGTAATGGTCTTGTCGGTGTCTTTAACAAACTGCTGCTCAAGCAGGCAGATCTCGGCATAGAATTTGTTGACCTGGCCATCAATGATTTTTTCAATAATATTTTCAGGCTTACCGGTCTCACGAGCTTTGGCGCGGTAAATATCTTTCTCGCGCTCGAGCACATCGGCGTCGACTTCACTCCGCTGAACATAGCGCGGTGAGGCGGCGGCAGAATGCATTGCGACATCTTTAACAAAAGCGGCAAATGCAGGATCTTTTGCGGCGGCGCTGTCGCAGGTTGCTTCAACCAGGACGCCGATTTTTCCACCGGCGTGAATATACGATCCGATAGCGCCGGCACCCGGAACGACAAAGCTGCTGAAACGACGGATCTGCATGTTTTCACCAATAACGGAGATGGCTTCATTTAACATGGTCTGGATAGTTTTGCTGCTGTCACCGCAGTAGGGCTGAGTAAAAAGTTCCTCAACCGAAACCGGGTTTGTCTGCAGGATGTGGTGTGCAATGTCTTTCACAAAACCCTGGAAAATCTCGTTCTTTGCCACGAAATCAGTTTCGCTGTTGATTTCAAGCAACACGCCTTTATCGCCTTCAGCGGTTACTGCAGCAGCAACCATGCCTTCTGTAGCGGCCCGCCCCGCTTTTTTTGAAGCGGCGGCAAGGCCTTTTGTGCGCAGAAAATCTACTGCCTGCTCAAAATTGCCTTCTGTTTGTTCAAGAGCCTTTTTACAATCCAGCATTCCTGCGCCGGTTGATTTTCTCAATTCAGATATCTGGGCAGCTGATACAGCCATTACTAATCCTCCTATCCTGTGTGTCAGGAATCAATTGAAATTGGAATTATTCGACAACCGCTTCTGCAGTGACTTCTTCCGGTGCGTACTCTTCAGTAACCTCGTTATCTTTCTGCAGGGCTGCCCGGCGCGCCTGAACCCCTTCGAGGATGGCATCGGCCATTTTGGCGGAAAGAAGGCGAATAGCACGAATGGCATCGTCGTTGCCCGGTATTACGTAGTCGATCGGGTCAGGGTCGCAGTTTGTGTCAACAACAGCAACAACGGGAATGCCGAGTTTGTTGGCTTCCTGAACGGCAATCTCTTCATTTTTCGGGTCAATTACGAACATCACTCCGGGGAGTTTTGTCATTGTTTTAATGCCGCCCAGAGTCTTTTGAAGCTTTTCGCGATCGCGGGCAAACTGGAGTGCTTCCTTTTTTGTGTAGGCATCGATGGTGCCATCTTCGAACATTGCGTCAATTTTTTTGAGTCGGTCAATACTCTGCTTGACGGTGGCAAAGTTGGTCAGCATACCACCGAGCCAGCGCTGGTTGACATAGTGCATGCCGCAACGGACCGCCTCATCGGCCACAGAGTCCTGAGCCTGTTTTTTTGTGCCGACAAACAGAACGGTGCAGCCATCCTGAGCGGAATCCTTGACAAAGCTGTACGCAGTTTTGAAGTAGCGCACGGTTTTCTGCAGATCGATAATATAGATACCGTTACGAGCCCCGAAAATGTAGGGTTTCATCTTGGGGTTCCAGCGTTTTGTCTGGTGCCCGAAGTGGACGCCAGCTTCCAACAGTTCCTTCATACTGATACTTGACATAGTGTTTCTCCTTTGGTTTTTCCTCCGCCCCGTCGAATCCCCGACTCCTGACTGCTTTAGGGACACCACCGGATCTACCGAGGCGTGCGAATTGAATAGCGGGACTTTATAGCACAGGGGACTCTGCAAAATCAAGAAAAATTGCGTCATCAGAAGTAACCATTGATGCCATCTCCGCGCGCGAGGGGTAATTATGAGTGAGTGCCATATGCGGGATCGGCCGGCTATGAGATTGCCGCACTGCCTGTAAACCGAAATAAATTTACTGATTTTTTGTAAATGATCGTATATCGTCGCTCAACAGTTTCACATCTCGGCAGCGGCTGTAACAAATCAGATATAAAAGGGGTCTTTCCTGCGTGTTCCGGACATTGATACTGAATAAGAAGTTGATGGTACTTACCCTGTTTGCACTTTCGTTGTTCTTCTATGGCATGGATTACCTCCTGTTGGGGAGCGCGAAAGAACTGTCTATCTGGTTTCTTGGCAACTTAGCATTTTTACCAATCTATGTAATGATTGTGACACTGCTGATTGAGCGGGTGCTTAAGGAGAGAGAGCGTCAGGCCGTTATGCGGAAACTCAATATGGTAATCGGTGTTTTTTTCAGTGAAGTAGGCAATCAGCTGTTTAAGGAATTATCCACATACGTAATTTCCAGCGGTGATGTAAAACGCCATTTAATGATAAATGGAGCTTGGAAAGATCAGGACTTTGCCAATGCTGTTGATTTTTTGAACACGAGTGATGTTAAAATTAATTCCAGCTGCTGTGATAAGTCCGTCCTGAAACGCCATCTGGTGGGTAAAAGAGGCTTTCTGGTAAGTTTACTTGAAAATCAAAATCTGCTGGAACATGAAGAGTTTACAGACCTGCTGTGGGCTGTTTTCCATCTTGTGGAGGAACTGGAAGCGCGGGAAACGTTTGAAAGTATGCCGCAGAGTGATATTGACCACATTAACGGCGATATAAAGCGGGTCTTTGGGCACCTTTCCCGCGAATGGGTTCTGTATATGAAGCATTTAAAACATGATTATCCGTATCTGTTCTCGCTGGCAGTCCGGCTTAATCCGATGATTGACTCACCGGATCCAGTGGTGTACTGAGAGGCAGCCGGATGATGACAGTCGTTCCCTCTCCCGCGCTGCTTTCTACCTGTAGTGTGCCGCCGTGACCTTCAATTATTTTTCGGGAAATGGCAAGGCCCAATCCGGTACCGTCCGGTTTAGTCGTATAAAACGGTTCAAATATTTTGGCCTGAGAGGCGCTATTGATACCGCAGCCATCGTCACAAAATCTGATTTCACAGAAGTTGCCGCCATCTACAACGCGGCAAACCGACAGTGCGATAGTAATACTTCCGCCAGGTGCCGTTGCCTGAAGGGCGTTTATAACGATATTGAGGAATGCCTGACGCAGTTTCTCGCCGTCCGCCTTCACGATCAATTCAGAAGCGCCAGGTTCCAGATGCAGTGTAACCTGCCGTTTAACGGCATCATCAGCCACGAGCATGATGACCGTTTCAAGCTCATGCTGAACGTGGCAACGCGCCACCTCGGATGGTAACGGGCGGGCCATGCGCAGAAAGTCCTCCACCACCCTGTTAAGACGCTCTGTCTCCCTGATCTGTATCTCAATGAATTCGTATTTTTGATCACCCGGGCGGTAATCGTCTCTGAGAATCTCTGCCGTGCCGCGAATCGACCCGAGCGGATTGCGGATTTCATGTGCCAGCACGGCGGCCATTTCACCGAGAGTTGAGAGTCTCTCGGCACGGCGCAGATTCGCTTCAATTGTGATAATCTGTTCAGATTGCGCCTGAAGTTTTTTTAAAGAGTACTCCAGGCCATCGGCAGTTTTTTGCAGTTCAATGCTCCGCTCCCGCTCCCGCTGCACCAGCAGGCCGGTTACGCCGCCTACAACATTGTAAAGAATAATTTCAAGATATTTCTCCAATTCTACCGTCAGATGCCCTCCCCACTGAAACAGAATATGCGGAGCATACACAACGCTGACGGCAAGAGAGCAGGCCAGGCCGCCGACAAGACCGAACCAGATGGCGGCCAGAATGATGGGCAGATAGTAAAGACGCTGAAATATATCATGCAGATAGTGCAGATGCAGCGGCGTCAGATAATGCAGCAGGCTGATGGCAATTATAAAGAGAGTTAGCAGGAGAACGCGTATGTTCATGGATGTTTTCATATGAGGTGACAGGATATAGCGCAGTGCGAAAAGAATACAAGAAAAATGCTGCTCAGACATTCAAATAGAGCGCCCGGATAGCAAGTACCGAAAAGTGCGGTCCTAAACAACTGCTTGATTTTTTGAAAATCACTTGGTATATTTTAGCAGTCTCCTGTAGAGAGTGCTAACGCATCAAGCGAAAGAGGTGAAGTTGTCATGGTAGCTCAATTGCCGGTAGTAACTGATAGTCTCAGACTTTATATGAATGAAATCAGGAAGTTTCCACTGCTGAGTGAGGAAGATGAGCATCGCTACGCTGTTTCGTTTTTTGAAGACAAGCAGCTGGCAGCCGCCCACACGCTGATAACTTCCAACTTGAGATTTGTCGTGAAAGTGGCATACGAATTTCGGCACTACGGTCTCAAGATGCTCGACCTTATACAGGAGGGCAATATCGGGCTGATGATGGCGGTCAGGAAATTTAATCCATACAAAGGTGTTCGCCTCATTTCGTATGCAGTCTGGTGGATCAAGGCGTACATACAAAACCATATCATATCGTCGTGGAGCCTGCTCAAAATCGGTACAACACAGGCACAGAGGAAACTCTTTTTCAAACTTCGTCAAGCCAGAAATGCGCTTGCCGGCACAGATGTCGAGACTGAAGATGCCTTGACCGCTGCAGAGTCGCTACGGGTTTCCGAGCAGGAGTTCTCTGAAATGGAACAGCGCATGCAGGGCGACTGCTCGCTCAATGCTGAAATCCCGGGAAGCGACGGTGCGACCGCACTAGAGTCTCTTGCTGACGACAGGCTCAATCAGGAAGAGCTGTTGGCGTCCCTGCAGGAGAATCGGAATCTCCAGCAGAAAGTTGCCGGCGTCGTCAGTCAGCTGAACGAAAAAGAGCAGTATATCATTGCGCAACGAATTACTGCAGATGAGCCGATGACTCTTCAGGAGATTGCCAGCCATTTTTCAATATCTCGAGAGCGGGTCAGACAGATTGAAGAGGGGGCGCTGAGAAAAACAAAACAGGCTCTGCTCCCATTGTTGGCAGCCTGATCTGACCAAATAATAGACTTCGTTAACAATAATAATGGCCCCTTTTACAGGAGCCATTATTATTTTAAAAATTAGTTCTTGACTTTCAAAGATATTTTCTTTAAAAACGCAAGTTCCGTTTCATTCTGCCGAAAAAAAGGCTTAGGCCCCGTTAGCTCATACTGGTAGAGCAGCTGACTTGTAATCAGCAGGTGATCCGTTCGATTCGGATACGGGGCTCCACTTGAAAGAAACTTGTACAATCACCCTGGAGGGATTCCCGAGCGGCCAAAGGGAACAGACTGTAAATCTGTCGTCAGCGACTTCGGAGGTTCGAATCCTCCTCCCTCCACCACTTAATCATCGGAATACAGTGGCACATACGGACCCAGGAGACTTAATGTCGCTAGAACTGGTAAGAGATGACCAGATGTTTTCCAAAATCTTCGTCTGGTAGTGCGGGAATAGCTCAGTTGGCTAGAGCGTCAGCCTTCCAAGCTGAGGGTCGCGGGTTCGAGTCCCGTTTCCCGCTCCAGTAAAAAATGTGCCCACATAGCTCAGGAGGTAGAGCACTTCCTTGGTAAGGAAGAGGTCTCCGGTTCGAGTCCGGATGTGGGCTCCACTTTTGTTAACGAAACTCACAGGCAGCAGGATACATAAACGCTACTATCAGGAGGGCCTTTCTTATGGCGAAGGCAAAGTTTCTACGTAATAAAACTCATGTAAACATTGGCACCATCGGTCACGTTGACCATGGCAAAACGACTCTGACAGCAGCTATTACCAAAGTTCTCGCCGGCAAAGGTCAGGCGGAGTACAAGCCGTTCG
>Ga0194059_1000233_pt1 | contig 27146 bp, 13 predicted proteins | sample SepL6211m_MetaG_FD_163426 | JGI IMG/M metagenome (GOLD analysis project Ga0194059, IMG submission 163426) | Anoxic zone freshwater microbial communities from boreal shield lake in IISD Experimental Lakes Area, Ontario, Canada - Sep2016-L626-11m | ecosystem: Environmental > Aquatic > Freshwater >...
CTGCGCCACCATTGCCCCGCCCCCTTTGCCGGCCTGGCGGTGGCGGGCCAGGAGGCGGTCGTCTCCGCCTCCCCCGAACGGTTCCTGCAGCTAGACCCCTCGGGCCACATCCAAACTCGGCCCATCAAGGGCACCAGGCCCCGTCAGGGCGACCCCGGGGAGGATGCCCGTGCCGCCGCCGAGCTGGTCTGTGCCCCCAAGGACCGGGCCGAAAACGTAATGATCGTCGACTTGATGCGCAATGACCTGGGTCGGGTCTGCCAACCGGGCTCCATCGCCGTGCCCCAATTGTTGGGCCTGGAGAGTTATGCCCGTGTCCATCACCTCACCTCGGTGGTGGAGGGCCAATTGCGCCCCGAATGTGACCTGGTGGACCTGCTGCGGGCCTGTTGGCCGGGGGGCTCCATCACCGGCGCCCCCAAGGTGCGCGCCTGCCGCCGGCTGCACGAACTTGAACCGGTGCCCCGGGGGCCCTATTGCGGTTCCCTGTTCTGGCTGGCCCCCGATGGCCGCTTCGACAGCAGCATCCTGATCCGCAGCCTGATGGTGCGGGACCGGCGCCTGCGGCTCCATGCCGGCGGCGGCATCGTGGCCGATTCGGACCCAGGCGACGAAGCCCAGGAGATGGGCTGGAAGTTGCTGCCCCTGTTGGAGGCCCTCGCATGAACGATCCAGGGGGCAGAAGCATCGCCTGGATCGACGGGCCTGGGGATGGCGGCAGCTGGGGGGCCCCAGAGCAGTTGGCCCTGCCCCTGGCCGACCGGGGGCTGGCCCTGGCCGACGGAATCTTTGAAACCATTCTGATCCAGAACGCCAAACCCCAACTCCTGGAGGCTCACCTGCAGCGTTGGTCCGAATCCGCTGCGCGATTGGGCATGGACGCCCCACCGGATGCCGACCGCCTGCGGCCCTTACTGACGGCGGCCATCGAGCGCAGCGGCTGTGCCGACGCAGCCCTGCGCCTCAACTGGAGCCGGGGCAACTCCGGCCGCGGCATCGCCCTGCCGGCGGACGACGCACCGCCCAGCCATCGCTTCTGGTTGCAGCTAAGCCCCTGGCGGCCGAGTTTTCAGTCGGTCAGCGCCCTCATCAGCCAGGGAGAACGGCGCAATCCGGCCAGCCAGATCAGCGCCTGCAAGACCTTTGCCTACGGCTGGGCGGTGCAGGCCCGCCGCGAGGCGCACCAAGGAGGCGCCGACGATGCCCTGCTGCTTAACACAGCGGGCCAGCTCTGCTGTGCCACCACCGCCAACCTGCTGCTGTTGATCGAGGGCTGCTGGCTGACTCCGCCCCTGGGCAGCGGCTGCCTGCCGGGGATCATGCGGGCCCAAGGGCTGGCCCAGGGTTGGTTGCAAGAAGCGGATCTCTGGCCCGTTGATCTGGATCGCAGTCAGGCGGGCCTACTGATCAACAGCCTGGACTGCCGGCCCCTGCAAGGGAAGCGGCCCAACGCTTTAACGACCGAGTCCCTTGGGCCAACCGCTCGCACCCTTTGGCAGCGGTGCCTGCAAGGAGCACAACAGAAGCGAACAATTCAAGATTCCAGCAAAAAATAAGCAAACAAACAGGCAAACCTAGGAGCGCGCATTAGCAAAAAACATCATTTCCCACCAACGACGAAGACATCAGCAGCGGCAAGAGATTCGACACGGTACAAGATTAAGAGGCAAGGGATAAACACCAAAAAACCGAAGCTTTTTAAATTAAAATTCAAGTTTTTGCTATCCGAAGACCAAAACAAAGAGCATGAATAGCATGCGCACGAAAGCTTCATTCTGAACACGGTCGTGCATCATTGGGCACATTAGGTTTTCAAAAATTTGACCCTGGTTCGTTCATCAGATGAAGCGTTTCGAAATCACCAGCTCCGACCTCAGCTTCATCAACAAACAAGTCAGTGTCCCGATTGTTCGCGTAGTGGCCTACAGCGCTACTGGAGAAGCGATCTATGGCTACCAAGATCCAAGTAACGGGGCCGTGGTCCAACTAGGAGTGCTCGGCTCCTTCGACCTAATGACCTCGAGCTGGGCCACTTTCCTGCCAGCGGTGGTTGCCAGCCCGGCTGTCGGTACCGCCCCCGCCACGGTTGGTGATCCCCTCGGTCTACGCAATGTTTCCGGCCTTTTTAATAACCTCTCAGCCTCCAACAAGCAGTACTGGGGGGCCGCCAACCGCTACTTCTCCCGCACCGCCGACTCGGTTTACAACGCCTACGTCAGCCAAAGCACCGCCAACCCCCTCTGGGTCCTAGGCAAGGCAAACCGCGCCAAGGCCACCTTCAACGGCACCGCCTACGTCGCCGACCCGGTGGCCCAGGCCCAAGTGGATGCCCTCGCCGCTACCACCTGGGGGGCCCTGACCATGGCCGAAAAGGCCCTGGTTCAAGACTCCACCTGGCATACCACCATTAGCGCTACCGGCCAGGTGGATCTGAGCAAGCGATACGCCAATCCATACCTCACCGTTTATGACTACACCCCCAGGCTGATCTCCCAGGAAGTCTCTTCCTCCTACACCAGCGCACCCGGTACAGCCTTCGAGCAGCTATCCGCCCTCGAGCGGGTTGACATCCTTTCAGGGGGGACAACCTATACAGATCACTCTCTGTACAAAATCACAGATATCAAGACTGGCAGCTTCCTGGTGGGTGGCTATGACGCAGACGGCAATGCCAGCCCTACAGGCACCTGGTTCAAAGAAGATTTCATCCGCAACCTGGCCCACGGCATCACGGGCGATCCCAGTATTTCAGGTTTCAGCACCCTCTTTGGCCAGTTCCTGGACCACGGCCTCGACTTCCTCGAAAAGGGCGGCAACACCATTAATGGGGTCAGCGCCAAGATTGTCATCCCCCTGGATCCCTCCGATCCCCTCTGGAGTGCCAACCAAGGCAAATTAACCATTTCCAGGGCCACTGTCTACAACCCTGAGGCCGCCGGGGCCGATGGCGAATTCGGCACCAGCGATGACATTCTCAGTGCCGGTGTCGATAATACCTACGGCACAGCTGACGATCTCAAAGCCTATGTGGATGCCAATGGCAAACTAATCGCCGCTGACCCCAACTACACCAACCACACGTCCCCATACATCGACCAGAGCCAAACCTATGGCTCCGATGACGACACCACCAATCTCCTACGCCAGTGGGTCCTGAATCCAATCTCAGGCACCTATCGGCCGGGGATGAAACTACTCGACGGCACCTCCCTGCTCAAGCCCCTCACGATCACCCAGGCCGACGGTTCGGTGGTCCAGAGCAAAGACACGCTCCCCACCCTGAATGAACTCCGGCGCCACATCGTCAGCACAAACCGCGCCGACCTCACCTGGCAGGACATCGGCAATCTCCGCCGCCGCGATGCCAGCGGCCAAATCCTGACCGGCCCAGGGGCCGGCAGCACCGGGGAAGCCCTGATCGCCGACATGCTCAACCGCTTTGATGCGGCCCATCTGCTGGTGGATCCCCTGGCAGGACTGCTAGGCCATGTCGATCTGCTCGCCGGCTTTGGTGTGCAGCGACCCGTAGATGACACATCCGCCACTCCCTATATCAGCGACTACGTCTATATCAATCCTGCGACAGCTGGACCCCTTTACGGATCACCCACAGCCTTGGGGAATGCCAATCCCGCCATCGTCAGCGAAATACTGGTCCGCAGCATCGGCGATCACTACGTCGCCGGTGATGGCCGTGTCAACGAAAACTTCGGCCTCACCAGTATTCACCACGTATGGCATGAAGACCACAACTGGCAGATCAACAATCTCATCTATACGATCGAACAGCAAAATCACAGCGATCCCGATCCCAGCCACGCCGCCCTACATCAGTGGCAGGTTCCGATCACCGTAGCTGGAAACATTCTGCAGGATGGGACCGGCAATTACCTGACCGGCCGCCAGGTTCTCAATAGCCAAGGTGTGCTTGAAAACGAAATTTCCTGGGATCAGGAAAAGATGTTCCAAGCGGCACTACTGATCGTGCAGATGGAATATCAACACGTTGCCATCGATCAATACGCCCGCGGCCTGACACCCAATATCCCCGTCTTTGTTCAATACGACTCCAACGTCAACGCCGATGTCTCGCTGGAATACAGCCAACTGGCCTTCCGTTTCGGCCATTCCCAGCTACGGGAAACGATCGATACCCTCGACCCCAACGGCAGCCTCACCGGACTCATCACCCACTACGCCCTCGAGCAAGCCTTCCTCGATCCCAGTGGCTTCGCCAAGGAGGGTCCTGCGGCCATTGCCCTCGGCATGTCCCGCCAGGTGGCCAACGAGATCGATGAATTTGTCACCCCAGCACTGCAGCAAAAGCTCCTAGGCCAAGCCCAGGATCTCGCCGCCATCAATATCGCCCGCGGCCGCGATCTGGGATTGCCCACCCTAAACGAACTGCGGCGTCAACTCTCCACCACGTTTGCCGCCCGTGTCGCCAGTCTCCAGGCGGAACTAGCCGACAGCCCTAACGATACCAACCTGCAGAAACTGGTGGATCAAAGCCAGGTGATCGCCGCTTCCCTGACTCCTTACAGCAACTGGAACGACTTCTCCCAAAACATCCAGCATCCCGAGTCCAGCGTTGATTTCATTGCCGCCTATTCCCTTGATGGCAATATCACCGAAGCCGAATTAATCTGGCGCCTCACCAATGGCGGACAACTGAACGCCGCCGATGACCCCACCCTGACCGCCCTCGGATGGACCGTAGACAATGCGGCCCTCAAGGCCGGGCTCTTCATGCTCAACGACAAGGGGTTTGAGAAAATTGACGGCTGGATTGGCGGCCTGGCCGAAACCCATGTCACCTTCGGCCAACTGGGGGCCGTCTTCGATGCGATCTTCTCCGACCAGATGATCCGCCTAATCAATGGCGATCGCTTCTATTACTTCTGGCGCCTACGCGATGGCAATCCCATCTTCACCGCCCTATCCAGCGCCGTTGCCACCGAACAATTCAAAGATGTCATTGAGCGCACCACCGGCGCCCAACATCTCAACGGCAATGTCATGTTCATTGCCGACAGCCAGGTCGAACTGTCCGAGAGCCCAACCGATACCTCCAGCGGGACGGCCCGAGCCCACAAATACGGAGACCTGGTGGCCGCCAATGCCATGGGCGTCTACACAACCGGTGGGACCAGCGAGATCACCAATGGCACGCTGGTTAATATTGGAGGTACGAATTACATCTACGATGTTCGCCCAGACCTGGGAACAAATCCCGATGGCACGGCAGCCTTAGGCCTTAATGCCCACGAAGTTGTCGCAGGCACAATCTATAACGACTATCTCAATCTTGGCGATGGCGATGATACCGGCTACGGAAACAACGGCAACGACATTATCTATGGCATGGCCGGTGCCGACCACATCTACGGTGAAGACGGTAATGACTACATCGATGGCGGTCAGCTGCCCGACTTCCTTGATGGCGGGGCCGGTAACGACACCATCCATGGTGGCGACGACCTTGATGTCCTCATCGGCTCCGATGGCAATGACTTCCTGTATGGCGATGCCGGGGCCGATGAACTCAATGGCAACAGCGGCGACGACCTCCTCAGTGGCGGCCTAGATGCCGACTTTATATTCGCTGGTTATGGCAACGACATCGTCTTGGGCGGCGAAGGACTCGATACCACCTACGGCGAATGGAATGACGACCGCATGTTTGGGGGTCCCGGACCCGACCAACTCCTCGGAGGCTACGGCGACGACATCCTCAACCCCGGAGTTGGGGGCGCCAACCAGACCATCAATGTGGATGAAGCCCTCGGTGAATTCGGCTTTAATATCGTCTCCTTCAGTGATGTCAGCACCAGCCTCCTGCGTCCCGCCGACCTCAACTACCAGAACCTGAATTTCTCCCAGGCCGTTCCCTTCGGCCAACTCTGGGTCGAAATCCAAGGCATCGAAGGCTCCCCCCTGGCCGATCAACTGATTGGCGACAGCGTCGATAACTGGTTAATCGGCGGTGGCGGCAACGACCTTGCCTCCGGAGGCGCAGGTGACGATGTGCTGATCGCCGATTCGATCGCCCTATCCGTGCTCGATGGCACCTACGACACCAATGGCGTCCTTCAGAACAATGGCGTCCTCCAGGGCAGCGACAAACACTTCACCGACCTGCTCAAATCGAACCCCAACTTCAACCTCGGCTCCACCGTCCAAGTGAGTGACACCGGAGTCACCTATACCACCCCCCTTGCCGGCAGCCAAGACTGCGCCATTTACGCCGGAAATATAAATAAATTCAACCTGACCTGGGTCTACTCACCGACCAATCCCTCCAGCATCATCGGCTCCCGCCTGGTCGACACCACCAGCCTAGAAACCACAGCCAAGGGAGACCTTCTTTTTGGCTTCGAGTATGCGATCTTTGGCTTTGATCTCGCCGCCTGGAACCAAACCAATACCGCCAACCATCCGATGCTCAACCTGGCGGCCCTGCCCCTGAGTCAGGTGCTGTCCCTCACCCCTACCTATGCCCAGATCACGGGAGTGGCCTCAGAAGACAACGTGCCCAAGCCCACCCCAGCCAGCATCAATGCAGGCATGGCTAGCTTTGCGAATGTGTTCAGTATCACCAATATCAACTACATCGGCGGCTTCACCAGCCTCACCAGCACCATTTGGCAGGTGCAAGCTCCAGGCACCCTGACCTGGACCAACACCACCGCCGCCCAGAACGCGTCGACCATCGCCGGCACCTTCACACCAGCCGCCGCCGCCTTCACCCAGGGTTCCATCTTCCGTGCTCAGATTAATTACATCAACGCGGCAGGACAAGCGGCAACCATCTACAGCACTTTGTCCGACGGGATGGGCAAGCTGCTCACTGGCACAGCCGCCAACGACACCATCAGTGGCACCGCCTTCCAGGATGCCATCTATGGCTCAGCTGGCGATGACAGCCTCCAGGGACTGGCCGGAAACGACTATCTCAATGGCGGCGCCGGCAATGACACCCTCGATGGTGGAACCGGGGCCAACACCCTCGTCGGCGGCAGCGGTGATGACACCTATTTCATCGCATCCGCCGGCGATCAGGTCGTTGAGCTGCTCGCCGAAGGCACCGATCTCGTGCTGGCTTCCACCTCGGCCACCCTGGCAGACAACGTTGAAAATCTCACTCTTACCGGCACCGCAGCCCTCAACGGCACGGGCAACGCCCTAGCCAACAGCCTGCTTGGCAATGGCGCCGCCAATAGCCTCTCCGGCCTGGCCGGCAACGACACCCTCGATGGCGGCCTCGGTGCCGACACACTGCTGGGCGGACTCGGAGACGATCTTTACAGCAACGTAGAAGCTGTCGATGTACTGGTTGATCTCCCAGGCGAAGGCATTGATACGGTTTCAACTAGCCTCACATATACCTTAGCTAGTGAGTTTGAAAATCTCACGCTCTTGGGTGCAGGCGTCATCAATGGAACGGGAAATATCTTCAGCAATTATATTATTGGCAACATATCTGCCAATGTCCTCACCGGTTTAGCCGGCAACGACACCCTTGATGGCGGCGCCGGCATCGACTCCCTCGCCGGGGGTGTGGGCGACGACCTCTATATCGTCGACAACATCGCTGATGTGGTCGTAGAGGCTGCCGCCAGCGGCACCGATACCGTCCAGTCGTCGGTCACTTACACCCTGGCGGCAGACGTCGAAAATCTCACCCTGACGGGCGTTGCCGCCATCAACGGCACCGGCAACATCCTCAACAATGGCATCACTGGTAACGCTGGCAACAACGTTCTGGATGGTGGCACCGGTATCGACTCCCTAGCAGGTGGCCTTGGCGACGACACCTACGTCGTTGACAGCACCACGGACACCATCACCGAAGCCGTCGGCGCTGGGATCGATACCGTCCGATCCTCGGTCACCTTCAGCCTGGCCGCCAACCTCGACAATCTGACTCTCACCGGCGCTACCGCCATCAGCGGCACCGGCAATGCCGACAACAACTATCTGCTTGGCAATACCGCCGCTAACACCCTTAGTGGCCTCGCCGGCAACGACACCCTCGATGGCGGTGCCGGCATCGACTCCCTCGCCGGTGGAGTCGGGGACGATTTCTACATCGTCGACAATATCGCCGATGTGGTGGGTGAAACCGCCACCAGCGGCACCGATACCGTCCAGTCGTCGGTGACCTACACCCTGTCGGCCAATGTCGAAAATCTCACGCTAACGGGTACTGCCGCAATCAACGGTACCGGCAACGGCGATAACAATGCCATTACGGGCAACGGCGGCAACAACACCCTCGACGGTGGAGCCGGCGCTGACACTCTCACTGGTGGTCTCGGCAATGACACTTACGTCATTGACAACAGCACCGACATCGCCATCGAAGCCATCGGCGCCGGGATCGACACCGTCCAGTCGTCGGTCACCTTCACCCTGGCCGCCAACGTTGAAAATCTCACCCTCACCGGCACAGTCTCTATCGACGGCACAGGCAATGGCGATAACAACTACTTGATCGGCAACATCGCCACCAATACTCTGATCGGCCTGGCCGGCAACGACACCCTCGACGGTGGGGCTGGCGTCGACTCCCTCGTCGGCGGCCTAGGCAATGACCTCTACATTATCGACAATATCGGCGATGTAGTCGTTGAAGCCGCCGCCAGCGGCACCGATACGGTGCAATCGTCGTTGACCTACACCCTCGCCACCAACTTCGAAAATCTCACCCTGACAGGTACCACCGCCATCAACGGCACCGGCAATACCGATGCCAACTATCTCCTTGGCAACAGCGCCGCCAATACGCTCCTTGGCCTGGACGGCAACGACACCCTCGACGGCGGCGCCGGGATCGATTCCCTTGTCGGCGGCATCGGCAACGACCTCTACGTGGTCGACAACCTTGCCGATGTTGTCGTCGAAACGGCTGCCAGCGGCACCGACACGGTGCAATCGTCGGTCACCTGGACCCTGGGGGCCTACGTCGAGAACCTCACCCTGACAGGTGTCGGTGCCATCAACGGCACTGGTAATACCGACAACAACAGCATCACGGGTAACGGTGGCAACAACCTCCTCAGTGGAGGCGTTGGCAACGACTCCCTCGATGGCGGCGCTGGCAACGACACCCTTAATGGTGGTGTTGGCACCGACCTGCTCACTGGGGGCAGCGGCAGCGACCGCTTCCAATTCGTGTTGGCCGATTCCCTGCTGAACCCAACCAACAGCACGGGATTCAGTGGCGACACCATCACAGACTTCTACTTTGGCCTCATCTTCGGAATCGGTGCTGATGTGGTGGATGGACCCACCGCCGTGACGGCTGCCGCCATGGCCAGCCGCACCGTGGCAGCCCTGGCCACCTACACCGACGCCAGCGTCGCCAATGCTTTGACAACCCAGTTGACCTCAACCTGGGCCGCCAACAGCTCGGCGCGGGTCACCTTTGGGGCCGGCGCCACGGCCCAGACCTTCCTGGTGCTGGGAGACGCCAACGCCGGTTACCAAGCCGGCACAGATGCGGTGATCAGGTTCTCGTACACGGGCACCTTGGCCAACTTCGCCATCGTCTGATGGGGCCCTGAAACCCACTCCCCAAGCGGTTTGAACCGAACAAGCCTCCCTGTTTTTCCAAGGAAAACAGGGAGGCTTAAAACTGGATGCATAAACGTGAGCCCCGAAACCGATAAAATGCATAAGCCCTCCTAATCCCCTGCTTTGAGGGGGTCGAGTCGCTGCTGCGCAAAGCGGTTGATAGGGTTTCGCAAAATTGTCAACCAGCAGAAGTTTCAATGAAGCGCTTTGAGATCACAGCTTCCGACCTGGGCTTCATCTTCGATCAGATCAGCGTTCCGATCGTCCGTGTGGTGGCCTACGACGCCACCGGCCAAGCCATCTACGGATATCAAGATCCCAATACCGGTGCCCTGGTCCAGCTTGGGGCGCTCGGCTCCTTCGACCTCATGACCACGACCTGGGCCGGTTTCCTGCCCCAAGTGGTCGGAACCCCCTCAACGGGGAACACGCCAGCCGGCGTCGGCGATCCGTTTGGTCTCCGCAACGTTTCCGGCCTGTTCAACAACCTCTCGGCCCCTAACAAGCAGTACTGGGGCGCCGCCAACCGTTTCTTCTCCCGCACCGCTGACGCGGTTTACAACAGCTACGTCAGCCAAAGCACCGCCAATCCGCTTTGGGTCCTCGGCAAAAGCAACCGTTCCAAGGCCACCTTCAACGGCACCGCCTACGTCGCCGATCCGACAACCCAGGCCCAAGTGGATGCCCTGGCCACCACCCCATGGGCGGCCATGACCATCGCCCAGAAGGCCCTGGTCAAAGACTCCACCTGGCATACCAGCATCAGTGTCACGGGCCAGGTGGACCTCAGCAAGCGATACGCCAATCCCTTCCTCACCGTTTACGACTACACCCCCAGGGTGATCTCGCAGGACGTTGCCTCCTCCTTTGACAGCCCTGCCGGTACTGCCCTGGACAAGCTTTCGGCCCTCGAACGGGTTGACCTTCTTTCTGCGGGTACCACCTATACAGACCATTCCACTTACCAGATCACCGATATCAACACCGGTGCATTCATGGTGGGTGGCTATGACGCCCTTGGCAATGTCACGCTTGGAGGGCTCTATTTCAAAGAGAATTTCATCCGCAACCTCGCCCACGGCATCACGGGCGATCCCAGCATTTCAGGCCTCAGCACCCTGTTTGGCCAATACTTTGATCATGGCCTCGACCAGATAGATAAAGGGGGCAACACCATCAATGGTGTTAATTCTAAAATATACATCTCCCTCGATCCCTCCGATCCCCTTTGGAGTGCCAATCAAGGTAAATTAGCCATTTCCAGGGCCACTGTCTACAACCCTGAGGCCGCCGGAGCCGATGGCGAATTCGGCACCATCGATGACATTCTTAGTGCCGGCGTCGACAATGTCTACGGCACAGCTGACGACCTCAAGGCCTATGTGGATGCCAGTGGCAAATTGATTGCTGCCAACGCCACCTACACCAACCACACGTCCCCTTATATCGACCAGAACCAAACCTATGGTTCTGATGATGACACCACCAACATCCTGCGCCAGTGGGTGGTAAATCCAGTCACGGGCGTCTACCAGCCTGGGATGAAACTGTTTGACGGCAGCACCCTGCTCACCGCCCTCAACATCACCCTGGCTGACGGTTCGGTGATCCAGAGCAAGGACACGCTCCCCACCCTCAATGAACTCCGGCGCCACATTGTCAGCACCGGCCGGGCCGATCTCACCTGGCAAGACGTCAACAATCTGCGCCGCCGCGATGCCGCCGGCCAAATCCTGACCGGACCAGGGGCCGGCAGCACCGGTGAAGCTCTGCTCCTCGACATGCTCAACCGCTTCGATGCGCCCCATCTGCTGGTGGACCCCCTGGCAGGCCTGGTCGGCCATGTCGATTTACTTGCCGGCTTCGCTCTGCAGCGTCCCGTCGGTGATACATCAGCAACAAAATATATCAGCGATTACGTCTATATCGATCCGGCCACAGCAGGGCCAAATTACGGACAAGCCACCGCCCTTGGATTGGCTAATTCAGCCATTGTCAGCGAAATCATGGATCGCAGCATCGGCGATCATTATGTTGCCGGTGATGGCCGGGCCAATGAAAACTGGGGACTAACCAGCCTTCATCATGTCTGGCATGAAAACCACAACTGGCAAGTCGATAATCTGATCTTTACGATCGAACAGCAAAATCTCCTCGATGCCGATCCCACCCACGCCGCCTTGCATCAGTGGCAGGTTGCGGTCACCGTGGCTGGGACAATCCTGCAGGATGCGGTCGGCAACTACCTCACGGGTCGGCAAGTTTTAAACAACCAGGGCGTGCTGGTCAACGAAATTTCCTGGGATCAGGACAAGATGTTCAACGCCGGAAATCTTGTCAACACGATGGAATATCAGCATGTTGTCATCGATCAATATGCTCGCGGCTTGACACCCAATATCCCCCTCTTCGTTCAATACGACTCCAACGTCAACGCCGACACCTCCCTCGAATTCAGCCAAGGGGCCTTCCGTTTCGGCCACTCCCAGCTGCGCGAAACCATCGACACCCTCGATCCCAACGGCAGCCTCACCGCACTCGTCACCCATTACGCCCTTGAGCAAGCCTTCCTCGATCCCAGCGGCTTCGCCAAGGAGGGGCCCGCGGCCATTGCCCTCGGCATGTCCCGCCAAGTGGCCAACGAAATCGATGAATTCGTTACCCCAGCCCTGCAACAAAAGCTCCTCGGCCAGGCCCAGGATCTCGCCGCGATCAATATTGCCCGCGGCCGCGATCTTGGCCTTCCCACCCTCAACGAACTGCGCCGCCAACTCTCTACCAACTTTGCTGCCCGAGTTGCCGACCTTCAGGCCCAGTTCGCCGCCAGTCCATTCGATACGAACCTGCAAAAGCAGCTCGATCAAAGCGTGGTGGTACAGGCTTCCTTGTTGGCATACACAAGTTGGTCCGACTTTGGGCTCAACATCCAACATCCTGAGTCCATCGTCAATTTCATCGCTGCATACTCCTTCGATGGCAATATCAGCAAAGCCGAACTGATCTGGCGACTCTCCCAAGGGGGTGTTCTTACCGCTACTGATGATCCCACCCTCCTCGCCCTCGGCTGGACGGCCGCCAATGCAGCCCTGAATGCGAGCACCTTTATGCTCACCGATCAGGGTTTCGAAAAAATCGATAGCTGGATTGGTGGCTTGGCCGAAACCCATGTCACCTTCGGGCAACTGGGAACCACCTTTGATGCCATTTTCTGTGATCAAATAATCCGCCTGATTAATGGCGATCGCTTCTATTATTTCTGGCGTCTGCGTGATGGTAACTCCATCTTCACCACCCTCTCCAGTGCGGTTGCCACCGAACAATTCAAAGATGTCATCGAGCGCACCACCGGCGCCCAGCATCTCAACGGCAATGTCATGTTCATTGCCGACAGACAGGTCGAGCTTGGGGAGACTCCAACCAACACCACCAGCGGAGCCGCCCGAGAACACAAATATGGGGACCTAGTCGCGGCCAACACCATTGGCGTCTACACCACCGGTGGCGTCAACGAGACCTCCAACGGCACATTAGTGAGCATTGGCGGCAAGAATTTTGTCTACGATGCTCGCCCCGACCTAGGGCTCAATCCAGATGGCACTGCGGCCTCTGGCCTCAATTCCCATGAAGTTGTCGTTGGCACCATCTACAACGACTACCTCAACCTTGGTGACGGTGACGATACCGGTTATGGCCTTACCGGCGATGACACCATCCTGGGGGCAGCTGGTGCTGACCACATCTACGGCGAAGACGGCAATGATTACATCGATGGCGGCCAGCTCCCCGACTTTCTTGATGGCGGGGCCGGCAACGACACCATCCATGGTGGCGACGACCTCGATGTTCTGATCGGCTCCGATGGTAATGACTTCCTTTATGGCGATGCCGGGGCCGACGAACTCAACGGCAACAGCGGCGACGACCTTCTCAGTGGTGGCCTGGATGCGGACATCATCTTTGGCGGCTACGGCCAGGACATCGTCATCGGTGGCGAAGGTCTCGACACCACCTACGGCGAGTGGGGCGACGACCGCATGTTCGGTGGCGCTGGTCCTGACCAGCTGTTTGGGGGCTATGGCGACGACATCCTTAATGGTGGTCTGGGTGCAGCCAACCAAGCCTTCAATGTGGATGAGGTCCTAGGCCAATTCGGCTTCAACATCGTTTCCTTCAGCGACATCACCACCAGCCTGATGCGCCCTGCCGACCTCAACTACCAGCTCCTAAACTTCTCTACCGCCGTTCCCTTCAACCAGCTTTGGGTGGATATCCAGGGCATCGAAGGATCTGCCCTCGCCGACCAAATCATCGGCAACGGCATTGACAACTGGTTGATCGGCGGCGGCGGCAACGATGTTGTCTTCGGTGGCGCAGGCGACGATGTGCTGATCGCAGACTCCATCGCCCTTTCGGTGCTCGATGGCACCTACGACGTCAATGGGGTGTTGCAGAACAACGGCATACTTCAACCTAGCGACAAGCACTTCACCGACCTGCTCAAATCCGTCCCCAATTTCGTTCTTGGCTCCACCGTTCAGGTCACTGATAACGCAGTCACCTATGTCACCCCCCTGGCTGGCAGCCTTGATTACGCCATCTATGCCGGCAGCATCACCAACTTCAATCTCACCTGGATCTACTCAGCCACCAGTGCAACGAGCATCATTGGCGCCCGCCTAGTCGACAGCACCGGTGTCGAAACCACATCCAAAGGAGATGTCCTCCTTGGCTTTGAATATGCGGTCTTTGGCTTTGATTTCGCCGCCTGGAACCAGGCCAACTCCGCCACCCACCCGATGCTCAACCTGGCGGCCCTGCCCCTCACCCAGGTGCTCGCCCTCACCCCTCCGAACGCTTTCCTGACGGGGGTGGCCTCAGAAGACAACGTGCCCAAGCCCACCGCAGCCAGCATCAACCCGGGCATGACCAGCTTTGCCAATGTGCTGAGCGCCACCAATATCAATTACGTCGGCGGTTTCACCAGCCTCACCAGCACCATCTGGCAGGTACAGGCTCCAGGCAGCCTGGTTTGGACCAATACCACCGCCGCCCAGAACACGTCCACCATCGCCGGCAGCTTCACACCGGCCGCTGCGGCCTTCGCCCAGGGTTCCGTCTTCCGCGCCCAGATCAATTACGTCAACGGGGCAGGACTAGCAGCCACCGTCTACAGCTACACCTCCGACCCGATGGGCAAGTTGTCTACAGGTACGGCCGCCAACGACACCATCAGCGGCACCGCCTTCCAAGACGCTCTCTATGGCTCCGCAGGCAACGACAGCCTCCTGGGACTGGCTAGCAACGACTACCTCAATGGCGGCGTCGGCAATGACACCCTCGATGGTGGCACCGGCTTCAATACCCTCGTCGGCGGCGCCGGTGACGACACTTATTTCGTCGCTTCCGCCGGCGATCAGGTCGTTGAACTGCTCGCCGAAGGCACCGACCTCGTGTTGGCCTCCATTACCGCCACCCTCGCCGACAACGTCGAAAATCTCACCCTGACCGGCACCGCAGCCCTCAACGGCACCGGTAATGCGATCGCCAATAGCTTGCTTGGCAACGGCGCCGCCAACATCCTCTCTGGCCTGGCCGGCAACGACACCCTCGATGGCGGCCTCGGTGCCGACACACTTCTAGGTGGACTGGGCGACGATCTTTACAGCAACGTCGAAGCCACCGATGTTCTGATTGAGCTCCCCGGCGAAGGCATCGACACAGTAACAATCATCACCACCTATACCTTGCCCAATGAGATCGAGAATCTCACTCTCCTTGGCGCAGATGCGATCAACGGAACAGGAAATATCCTCAATAATAATATTATCGGCAATGCTGCAGCCAACATTCTCAGCGGCCTAGCCGGCAACGACACCTTGGATGGCGGGGTCGGTAACGACACCATGGATGGGGGTGTGGGTGATGACACCTATTTAATTAATGCCATCGGCGATGTGGTCATTGAAGCCCTCAACGCAGGCACGGACACCGTCTACTCCTCGGCCACCTACACCCTGCCCGCTAACGTCGAAAACCTGGTCCTGACAGGTACCGCTGCTATCAATGGCACCGGCAATGACCTCAATAACAGCCTCATTGGTAACAGTGCCGCCAACATCCTCAGTGGCCTTGCCGGCAACGACACCCTTGATGGCGGTGCCGGCATCGACTCCCTCGCCGGGGGACTGGGGGACGACCTCTACATTGTCGACAACACCGCTGATGTGGTCGTCGAAGCCGCTGCAAGCGGCATCGACACCGTCCAGACCTCCGCCACCTACACCCTGTCGGCCAATGTGGAAAATCTCACGCTGACGGGTACCGCCGCCATTAATGGCACTGGCAACGCCGATAACAACCTGATCCTGGGCAATAGTGCCTCCAATAGCCTCAATGGCCAAGCCGGCAACGACACCCTCGATGGCGGGGCCGGTGCTGACACCCTCGCCGGTGGCGTCGGTGACGATCTCTTCATCGTCGACAACATCGCTGATGTGATCGTGGAAGCAAACGCCAGCGGTACCGACACGGTGCAGTCCTCGGTCACTTACACCCTGGCCGCCAACGTCGAGAATCTCACCCTTACGGGTACCGGAGCCATCAATGGCACCGGCAACACCGGCAACAACGTCATCACCGGTAACTCGTCCATCAACATCCTGGATGGCCTGACCGGCAACGACTCCCTGATCGGCGGGCTCGGGGTTGATACCTTCACCTTCAGCACAGCCCTCAGCGCCACCACCAACCTCGATCGGGTTCAGGACTTCGTCACCAACACCGACAAAATCGCCCTCGATCGCAGCGTCTTCACAACCCTTAGCACCGGCACCACTCTTACCGCCGCTGAATATCTCTCCGGCGCCGGCGTTATCGCCGCTTCCACCGCGGCCCAGCGCATCCTTTACAACAGCACCAACGGCAATCTCTACTACGACTCGGACGGCGCTGGTGGCACTGCAGCCGTTCAGTTCGCCACGGTGCTTGCAGCCGCTGCCACACCTAGCCCGCTCGCCCTCACCGATTTTCTGCTTCAAGGGACTTCTGCAAGGGTCATCAACGGCACCCCCGGCAACGACAGCCTGACGGCTGGCACCGCCTTCGACTCGCTCGTCGGTGGACTCGGCAATGACACTTACAACGTCGCTTGGTCCACGGTCACGGTCGTTGAAGCACTCAACGCGGGTACGGACACCATCTACTCCTCGGCCACCTTCACCCTGCCCGCCAACGTCGAAAACCTGGTCCTGACCGGTACCGCCGCCATCAACGGCACCGGTAATACCCTTAATAACAGCATCATCGGCAATATCGCGGCCAATACGCTCAGTGGATCGGATGGCAACGACACCCTCGATGGTGGCGCAGGCGCCGACTCCCTCGTCGGTGGACTGGGAGACGATCTTTATATCGTCGACAACATCGCCGATGTGGTCGTCGAAGCTGCCGCCAGCGGCACCGATACCGTCCAGTCCTCGGTCACCTACACCCTTTCGGCAAACGTCGAAAACCTCACCCTGACGGGTGCCGCCGCCATCAACGGCACCGGCAGCATCGACAACAATTACTTGCTTGGCAATGCCGCCGCCAACACCCTCAGTGGCCTCGCCGGCAATGACACCCTCGATGGTGGCGCCGGTGCTGACTCCCTCGCCGGTGGCGTCGGCGACGACCTCTACATCGTCGACAACGTCGCCGATGTGGTCGTTGAAGCTGCCACCAGCGGCACGGATACCGTCCAGTCCTCGGTGACCTGGACCCTGGGCACCAACTTCGAAAACCTCACCCTCCTCGGCACCGCCGCCATCAACGGCACCGGCAATACGGTCAACAACGTCATCATCGGTAATGCCAGTAACAACGTTCTTGATGGTGGCGCGGGCATCGACTCCCTGGCAGGCGGCCTCGGCAATGACACCTACATCGTTGACAGCACCACCGACACCATCACCGAAGCTGCGGGCGCCGGCATCGATACGGTCCAAGCCTCGGTCACCTTCACCCTGGCCGCCAACCTCGACAACCTCACCCTCACAGGCGCCACCGCCATCAACGGCACCGGCAATGCCGACAACAACTTCATCACCGGTAACACTGCCAACAACCTGCTTACGGGTCTGGTGGGCAACGACAGCCTCGATGGCGGCGCCGGTAATGACAGTCTCAATGGTGGAGCCGGTACCGACATCCTCACGGGCGGCGCCGGGACCGACAGCTTCCAGTTCGTGCTGGCCGATTCCCTGCTGACCACCACCAACACCACCAGCTTCAGCGGCGACACCATCACCGACTACGCCTTTGGCACCGATGCTGTGGATGGCCCCACCGCCGTCACAACCGCCAACATGGCCAGCCGCACCCTGGCGGCCTTGGCCACCTACACCGACGCCACCGTCGCCGCCGCCCTGACCACCAACCTCACGGCTGCAGGGGCCAATGCCTGGGCCGCCAACCGGTCGGCCCGGGTCACCTTTGGGGCCGGCGCCACGGCCCAAACCTTCCTGGTCCTGGGAGACGCAGTCGCCGGTTTCCAAGCCGGTGGTGACGCGGTGATCAAATTCCAGTACACGGGCACCCTGGCCAACTTCGCCATCGTCTGAGCGCCGGTTGTATAGCCCCCCCCCACTTGGGGGCTTGTGCAGCCTCGGCCGGCAGGGCTGCAAAAAAACCCCCTCCAGATGCGGAGGGGGTTTTTGATTGGAATTCAAGAGGTTTTCTTATATCGACAACAAACGCCCTTCAAACACTCAAGAACGAATCGATCGACGACCGACCCCCTTCGCGGGACTGGTGATCGCCGGCGAGGAGGCCATGATCTCGGCCTCACCCGAGCGCTTCCTGCGCCTGCACCCCGATGGGCGGGTGGAGCCCCTGGACACGCTCCACGCCAACACTCCGGTGGCCGTGACCGTCAGCGGCCTGAACGCCGCAACCCCGACCAGCGTGGGGGCCCTGCTGAACTACAGCCTGGGCCGCCGGGTGATCCTCCGATGCCAGGCCAGCGATCGGCCCCTGCCGCTTGGGACTGAGACCTTCTGGGAGTGGCTACTGGAGTCATCATAGGTTGGTTGTCGAACCGAACGGTCACGTTGTCCAACGCTGTGGGGGGCCTGAGGGCCGGGATTCACCTGGCAGGGCTGCTGGCCTGTCTGGGGCTAGCCTTGGCTGGTTGCGACGCCAACTCCAAGGAGGTGGCCATCAAGAACGCCAAACCAGGCGACATGCTGGTGAAAGCCGATGGCAGCCGGGTGGAGTTGTTGAAAGTCTTCACGCCAGGCATCGCCAATGGGTTGCACAAGGGTGTCGTGAAGATCACCTCAGATGCCGGAGATGCCAAGGAAAAATTGTATGAAGTCACGGCAATCTGTAGCGTCAAAGGAGAGCCGGGCTGGCCAGCCTATGACAATATCTATGGAGATCCGATCAGCGATCTCAACGCCAAGCGCCCATTGCCTGTCAAGAACCGCTGGCAGGTCCTGTTCCATTTTGACGGCCGGACGGAAAAGACAGGATCGCTTGATCCCAGCGGCTGGGTCTCACGCCTGAAGGACAATCTTTGTCGGAAAGGCGATTTCAAGGACACCTGATCCCGAGGACACCTGGCCAAGGAGAAGTCAAAGCGCTGATTGCTTTTATAATGATCTTGGTGCGATCTCGTTACGCACACCCTGGGCCCCTATTTTTGGTAACAACAGATACTTTCGAGCCGCAGGCCATCCTTTTGGATGGTTTCGAAATTGCGCCTCGGTGACTCGATGCCAAAAACACTCTTTTCCGTCGATCTCACCAAACCGATGGATCAGCAGGACATGCCTGGTCATAACCGCTGGCATCCCGAGATCCCGGCCGTCGCCTCGGTGAATCCGGGTGACGTGTTCCGGATCGAATGCAAGGACTGGACCGATGGCCAGATCAAGAACAACGACGACCCTAAAGACATCGAAGATGTCAATCTGGAAGTCGTCCACGTCCTCAGTGGACCGATCTGGGTCAATGGGGCCCAGCCCGGCGACATCCTGGTGGTTGACATTTTAGATGTCGGCGCTTTGCGGGGGGATGAGTGGGGTTTCACGGGCATCTTTGCCAAGGAGAACGGGGGTGGCTTCCTCACCGATCACTACCCCAAGGCCGCTAAGGCCATCTGGGATCTGGAAGGCATCTACACCTCCTCCCGACACATTCCCGGTGTGCGTTTCGCCGGCATCACCCACCCGGGCCTGATTGGTTGCGCTCCTTCCCAGGCACTGCTGAATGAGTGGAACCGTCGGGAGACGGAACTGGTGAATACCGCCCCCGACCGCCGCACCTATGGCGCTGGCCTCTCCGGTAGCGAGCCGGTGCTGGCGGCCCTACCCAACCCCAACAGCGCCATCCTTGGCACCCTCCCCTCCAGCGAGTTCGCGCGGGTGGCGAACGAAGCCGCACGCACCGTGCCGCCCCGGGAGCATGGCGGCAACTGCGATATCAAGAACCTCACCAAGGGCACGAGGATCTACTTCCCCGTCTATGTCGAAGGCGCCAAGCTCTCGATGGGTGACATCCACTTCTCCCAGGGGGATGGTGAGATCTCTTTCTGTGGTGCCATCGAAATGTCCGGCTACCTCGATCTCCATGTGGAGATCATCAAGGGCGGCATGGCCAAGTATGGGATGGTCAATCCCATGTTCAAAACCAGCCCGGTGGAACCCCACTACACCGACTACTTAGTGTTCGAAGGCATCTCCGTCGATGAATTTGAAGGCAAGCAGTACTACATGGATGTGCACATCGCCTACCGGCGTGCCTGCCTCAACGCCATCGAGTATCTCAAGAAGTTCGGCTACACCGGGGAGCAGGCCTACCTGCTACTGAGCTGCGCGCCGGTGGAAGGCAGGATCAGCGGCATCGTTGATATCCCCAACGCTTGCTGCACCCTGGCCATCCCCACCTCGATCTTCGACCAGGACATCCTCCCCTGCTAATCAGCAAATTGGGGAAGGGGCCTGAGCGTCAGGTCCCTTTTCTTCTTTCTCATGTTTGTGTCCTTGCAACTCCGCTTTTTTGTGCGATGCCTGTCTACGAATACAGCTGCACCAATGGCTGCGACAACTATGAAGTCTGGCGAAGCATCGATACGCGCCAGCAGGACACCAACTGCCCGACCTGCACGGCGGCAGGATTGCGCGTGTTCACACCTATCATGTCGCTCAGCGGACCCCTCAGACTGAAGCAGGAGCAATCCGGACCTCGCTTGGTGCGCAAAGAAACCAAGGAAGTGGCCGGAAAGCAGCGGCTCAAAGAAAGCGGCACCCGACCTTGGATGCTCAATCGCGGTTGTTGAGGCTCGCAATCCCAATACAGGTGGCTAAAGGTAGCCGTTGGAAGGGGATCAATTCGTACCTCAGACCGTAAGAAATTCCTTGATCACGTCATCGGAGAGCTGGTCGGTCTGACCACTGGAGACAATACCGCCGCGTTGCATGGCGTAGTAAAAGTCGGACTGGCGGACGAAGTGCAGGTGCTGCTCCACTAACAACACGCTGATGCCGGTTTCCTTCATGATCCGCTGCACGGCATGCTCAATGTCGAGGATGATGGAGGGTTGAATTCCCTCGGTGGGTTCATCAAGGAGCAGTAATTTCGGCTTACCCAACAGGGCACGAGCAATGGCGAGCTGTTGTTGCTGGCCTCCGCTGAGGTCGCCGCCTTTGCGCTTGAGGAACTTCTCGAGGATCGGGAACAGATCGAAGATCAGAGGGTCGATGTGGCGGTTCTTTTCTAAGCCCCCGGGCAGGGCCTCCATACCGAGCAGCAGATTTTCCTTGACCGTCACCTGGGGAATGATGTCCCTGCCTTGGGAGACATAGCCGATACCCGCCCGGGCCCGCTTGTAGGGCGGCTGGGTGGCGAGCTGGCCGTCCAGATAATTGATCGTGCCGGATTTCTGCTGAAGCAGGCCGATGACGGTCTTGAGGAAGGTGGTCTTGCCGACGCCATTCCGGCCGATCAGGCAGACCATCTTGCCTTCGTGGATGGTCAGGTCGACGTTACGGAGAATGTGACTTTCTCCGTAATAGACATTGAGGCCGGAGACCTGGAGCAGGGGGTGCGCGCTAGTGGGGGACATGGGGTCGGTTGGGTGATGGTCGGAAATCGATTACTGTTCTGGTGGTCCCAAGTAGACCTCGATCACCCGCGGGTCGGATTTAACCTTCTCCAGGGGCCCCTCCGTAAGCACCTGTCCCTGGTGCAGAACGGTGACGTCGAAACCCAGGTCGCGGATGAACTCCATATCGTGCTCAATCACCACGACGGTGTGGTCGCCGGCGAGCGACTTGATCAGCTCGGCCGTACGCAGGGTTTCCTCATCGGTGAGGCCAGCGACGGGCTCATCCAACAGCAGCACTTCGGGAGACTGGGCCACGAGGGAGGCGATCGCCAGCCACTGCTTCTGGCCGTGGGATAGGGAGCCGGCCTTGACGGTGGCAAACGGGGCGAGGCCCACGTAATTCATGATCCGATGAACCTCATCCTTCGATGACTGGGGTAAGCTGGAGCCCAGCAAACTAAAGGCGTTCTTTTCTGGCGAAGCGGACAATTCCAGGTTTCTCAGCACGCTGAGATTCTCAAACACTCGCGGCGTCTGAAACTTGCGGCCGATGCCATCCCTTGAGATCTGCTGTTCGGAGACGCCGAGCAAGGATTTCCCCTTGAAGGTCACCGTCCCTTTCGTGGGCCGCACCTTGCCTGTGATGACATCCAGAAAAGTGGTCTTGCCGGCACCGTTAGGGCCGATGATGGACTTCAGCTCACCCTTGTAGAGCTTCAGGCTGAGGTCTGTGAGGGCATAGAAGCCGTCGAAACTCACGCTGACGTCATTGAGTTCGAGTAAAGGTTCTGACATGGATATCGAAAGGGTGCGAAATCGAAAAAGCGGTCACAGCAGACATACCAAGGCAGGTCCCCTGGAGGACTAATCCACCGGAATGGCCTCCTTGTCCAGCTGTGGGTAGGTCTTGGACTTTTTGGATATGCCAAAGGCGGCCAGGAAGGTGCTGAGGCCTCCTTTGGTGATCCAGCCGTAGATGCCATCGGGCATCAGAACCACCACGAAGATGAACAGGGCCCCCTGCACGAACAGCCAGGCCTCCGGCAGCGCTTCGCTTACAAGGCTGCGCAGATAATTAACTACAACGGCGCCGATGATCGGACCCACGAGGGTGCCCCTACCACCCACGGCGACCCAGATCACCATCTCGATCGAGAAGGAGATCGACATGTACTGGGGCGACACGATGCCGGATTGGACCGTGTAAAGGGCACCAGAGATGCCGCAGAGGGCCCCAGCCACCAGAAAGACGATCGTCTTGAATGGAACTGGATTGAACCCGGCGAAGCGCAGGCGGCTCTCATCGTCACGGATAGCGATCAAGGCATCGCCGAAGCGACCGCTGGTGAAATACCGGCAGACGAGGAAGGCCAGGGGCAGCAGGAGCACGGTCAGGCGGTAGAACCACACCTGCATGCCGGGAGATCCGACCAGCTGGCCGAACAACTCGGTTGTGCTGGTCTTGAGCCCGTTGGTGCCGTCAAAGAGCTTCTGTTGTCCGTTGAAGAAGTGGAAGAAGACCATCAGAGCCGCCTGGGTGATGATCGAGAAATACACCCCCTTGATGCGGTTTCTGAAGATCAGCCAACCCACCAAACCTGCCACCGCCGCGGGAATCACCCATAGGGCAATCAGGGAAAAGACCGGAGACCAGAAGGGTTGCCAGAAGAAGGGAAGCTGGGCGACGCCATAGTTCTCGAAGAACTTGGGGATGCCGTTACCACCCGCCAGGCCCTTGGTGTTGAGCATCAGGTTCATGGCCACGGCGTAGCCCCCCAGCGCAAAGAAGATGCCCTGCCCCAGGCTCAACAGACCGGTATACCCCCAGATCAGGTCGATCGCCAGCGCCGTGATCGACAGCGCGAAGTAGCGGCCGAAGAGGTTAAGCCGGAAGTCGTCAAGCGCCGCCGGAAGAATGAACAGGGCGATCGCCAGCAGAATCCAAGGGACGAGTCGTTGAAAAAGTTTCACAGGTTGGGCTCCTGGTCAGGAGATGGAACGGGAATCTGCGGAGGGTTGACATGATCGGGTCAGGCATCGACCGAGCGACCCTTCTGGGGGAACATTCCGTTGGGACGGAATTGGAGAAAGACGATGATGAAGATGAACACCAGCACCAGGGACATACTTGTGGTAGCGAAGAACTCGATCACACCTTTTGCCGCCATTGGCATGTTTGGGAAGATGGTCAGCAAGGTGCCTGAGCCAATCACCGACTGGATGATCCCCAGCAGCAATGAGGCCAGCACGGTGCCCAGCAGATTGCCCACACCGCCAAGCACAATCACCATGAAGCAGGAGACGATGTAGGCGGCACCGAGGTTCGGGCCCACCGAACCAAGGAGGGTGATGGCACAACCGGCAACACCGGCCAGTCCGGATCCGATTCCGAAGGTGATGCTGTCCACACGGTCGGTAGGAATGCCGAGGCAGTTGCTCATCTGTCGGTTCTGGGTCACGGCACGGATGCGCAGACCCCAGACACTTTTATTGAGGAACCAATAGGTGGCCAAGAGCAACAGGGCCGACAGCAGAATGATGAAGATGCGCAGGCCCGGCAACTCAATCGTGCCGATCATTCCCCAGCTCCCCTGCAGCCATTTGGGTGCCGTCACGTCGATATTGCGGGGACCAAACCAGGACTTGGCCAGGGGACGGATCTGGTCAAAGAGGTTGACTGCGACCAGGCCGATGGCGATGGCGACAGCCCATCCCAGTCCATTGAGATAGGTGAAGAAAGGCTTTGCGGAGAACTTGGCCGCGAGTAACTTGGAGAAGAGAACTCCAAGAAGGACGCCCACAATGATGCCAAGCATCATTGCAGTCGACACGCTGCGAATCAGCTGGATGAGAATTAGGCTGACACCCCAGGTCGCAAGCAGTGTTTCGAGAGGCCGTCCATAGAGTTTTCTGATCAATGTTCTTTCTAGAAGCACTCCGAAGAGGGCCGTCACGATGAAGGCAAGAACCAGCGAGACCGGGAAATACAATTCGAAGATCACACCACCCATGGGCTTGAACGCCGACTGCACCACGTAGGTGACATAGGCCCCGAGCATCATGAACTCGCCGTGGGCGAGGTTGATGACCCCCATCAATCCGAAGACGATGGCCAGGCCTGTGGCTGCAAGCAGCAGCACTGACCCGATGCTGAGGCCATCGAGAATCTGAGAAAAGAAAAGTTCCAACGGAATGAGTGTTGAACGTTAGATCCAACGTTGCGAGCGTAACGTTGGATCGGGTCGAACGTGGTGGTGCGCCGAACGGTAAAGCGGTGGTTCCCGGAGGAACCACCTGTCGTTCAAGGATTCACGGACGGGGCCGTGATCACATCTTGAACTTGCCGGCGTCAGGACGGTTCTGGGTCCAGTCGCAGGTGAAGCCCTTGGTTTCAGGAACGAACTGGTTCCAAGGAATTGGGGGGATCGCCTTGACGCTGTCTTGGAGGATCTTGAACTGGCCGGTGGCCTCCGCCTCGCCGATGAGCACCCGCTCGGAGGTGTGGTGGTTGGGGAACATCTTGATTTCGCCCTGGGGAGCGGCGAAGGTGATCCCGATCATGTCGGTGCGGACTTTATTGAGATCTTCGAAGGTTCCGGCCTTCTCGACGGCGTTCTTCCAGAGGTACAGCATGTTGTAGGCGGATTCGGCCGGGTCACCCGTGACCCGATCGGCGCCGTACTTCGCCTTGAAGTCCGCAGTGAACTTCTTGGAGGCCGGGGTATCCAGGCTCATGAAGAAGTTCCAGGCGGCATAGGTACCGGTGGTGTACTCAGGACCGATCTGACGGATCTCCTCTTCCGCGATGGAGAAAGACATGATCGGATACTTGGCAGGGTCGATGCCCGAAGCCTTGAACTGCTTGAAGAGGGCGACGTTGGAGTCACCATTCAAGGTGTTGATGATGATCCCGCCATTGGGGAAGGCCTTCTTGATCTTGGCGATGATCGGGGCCACCTCGGTGTTGCCGAGAGGGATGTAATCCTCGCCGACAGTCTCACCACCGAGAGCCTTCATCTGCTCTTTGATGATGGTGTTGGCCGTGCGGGGGTACACGTAATCAGAGCCAACCAGATAAACCTTCTTGCCAAGCTTGCCCGAGAACTTGTCCATCAACCATTGAACCGCAGGCTCGGCCTGTTGGTTCGGGACGGCGCCGGAGTAGAAGATATTCTTGGAGCACTCCTGACCCTCGTACTGAATCGGGTAGAAGAGCATGTGATTCTTGGACTCGAAGACCGGCAGCATCGCCTTGCGGCTGGCGGAGGTCCAGCCGCCGAAAACCACGGCCACTTTGTCGGAGTCGATCAACTTCTGGGCTTTCTCGGCAAAGGTGGGCCAGTCGGAGGCACCGTCTTCGACGACTGGGACAATTTTGTACGACTTGCCAGCAACTTTGACGCCGCCGGCGGCATTGATTTCGTCGATCGCCATTTCCTCGACTTCTTTCAAAGTCGTTTCGGAAATAGCCATGGTGCCACTGAGTGAATGGAGAATACCCACCTTCACTTCACCATCAAAACTGCCGGCTGCGCCACCATCCGTGCTGGCAGTCTTGTCAGCCCCAGTACCGCCGCCGCCGCCACAGGAGGCCAGCGTGAGGGTGAGGCCCAAAGCGGAGAGGCCTCCAATTAGGCGACGGGTGGGCTGATGTTGTGCCAGAGACTTCATGAATGGGCTCCTGAGAAAAACGAGTCGCACAATGGCTCCCGCATGGACCCGTTAATAGGGCCCAGAAAAACTAATGAGGCTTTCCAATGCAGCCAGTAACAACGGACACCGTTCTGCGGGCTGTCTGGGGCCCAACACCGTTGCCTTGTCAAGCCTGCCAAGCATCCCCAGGCCTCAGCCCTGGGGCAATTGGGCCAACACAAAGGCTTCGACCCGATCCAGCCCCTCACCGCTGCGCAGGTTGGTGAAGCACCAGGGGCGCCCCCCGCGCATGCGTTCGGTGTCCGCTTCCATCACCGCCAGGCTGGCGCCCACCATCGGCGCCAGATCAATCTTGTTGATCACCAAAAGATCGCTGCGGGTGATGCCTGGACCGCCCTTACGGGGGATCTTGTCGCCAGCGGCGACATCGATCACGTAGATGCAGAGATCGACCAGTTCGGGGCTGAAACTGGCCGCCAGGTTGTCACCGCCGCTTTCTACCAGCACAAGATCAAGCCCTGGGAAAGCCCGCTCCAACTCCGCCACCGCGGCCCGATTGATCGAGCAGTCCTCACGGATGGCCGTGTGGGGACAGCCGCCCGTTTCCACCCCACGGATGCGCTCCGGGGGCAGGGCACCGGCCTTGGTGAGGAACTGGGCATCCTCCTGGGTGTAGATGTCGTTGGTCACGACGGCCAGCTCGAGTCGGTCACGCAACCGCAGGCAGAGGGCCTCCACCAGAGCCGTCTTGCCGGAACCCACCGGACCGGCCACCCCCACCCTTAAACGGCTCATGCCCACAGCGCTCACCCCGTAACCCTAGGGG
>Ga0194059_1000235_pt1 | contig 27112 bp, 22 predicted proteins | sample SepL6211m_MetaG_FD_163426 | JGI IMG/M metagenome (GOLD analysis project Ga0194059, IMG submission 163426) | Anoxic zone freshwater microbial communities from boreal shield lake in IISD Experimental Lakes Area, Ontario, Canada - Sep2016-L626-11m | ecosystem: Environmental > Aquatic > Freshwater >...
AAATTAGTTGGCTCGAAGTTGCCAGTGATTCTGCTCGCAGATCCTAGGCGAGTGCTGGGAGATATTTGCTCCTGGTTTTATAACTCACCATCTAGCGCTCTTAAAATTGCTGGCGTTACTGGAACTAATGGTAAAACGACTACAACAACAATTTTGAATCAAATTCTGACCTTTGCCGGAAAATCAACTGGCCTGATTGGAACAATTGGCATTGAGATTGGACCAGAAAAAATCTCAACAAATTTTACAACACCCGAAGCCAGTGAGTTACAGAGCCTTTTTGCAGTTATGCAAGAGCGGCATGTTTCACATGTAGCGATGGAGGTAAGCAGCCACGCGCTAGAAGCGAGACGAGTTGCAGGGACTAAGTTCACGCTAGTTGGATTTACGAATCTAACGCAAGATCACTTGGATTTTCATGGCGATATGAACTCTTACTTCGCAGCTAAATCAAAGTTATTTACCTCTGAATTCAGCGAGCTAGGTTTTGTTAATATCGATGATGCATATGGAAAAGAACTATTTAATAAGGCACAAATTCCAGTAATTTCATTGGCTCGCGAAAACCGAAGTGCACAATGGTACTTCGAGCGTGCGGAGATAAAACCCCGAGGATATTCAGTTGCAATTCGCGGAACCGGGGGAGTTCTAATTGAAGGCGAAGTTAATTTAATTGGTGAGCACAACCTAGATAATATTTTGATGGCAGTTGCCATGGCGAGCGAATTTGAAGTAGATCCAATTGTTATAGGTAATAGCCTGAAATATTTGCTAGGCGCTGCAGGGCGGTTAGAGAGCATAGATATTGGGCAGAAATTCCTTGCCCTAGTTGATTATGCCCATACTCCCGATGCGGTTACCAGAACTTTGGCGACACTTCGTAAGAGCGTTGATGGTCGGATAATTGGAGTTTTAGGTTGTGGTGGTGATCGCGATAAAACGAAGCGGCCAATTATGGGGCGCGAGCTTCTTGCAGGTTCAGATTTAGCTATCTTTACTAGTGATAATCCCCGAAGTGAGCAACCAGAAATTATTTTAAAGGAAATGGTTGGTGGCTTAACGCTTGGAGAAAATGGCGCAGTTGTTGTAGATCGACGAGAAGCGATCGCACTTGCGGTTGCAAATGCACTTCCGGGTGATTGTGTAGTTGTTCTAGGTAAAGGACATGAGGTTGGCCAAGAGATTGCCGGAAAGAAACTTGCATTTGATGATCGAATCGAGTTGGCACGTGCAATCGAGGAACTCGCATGATTAATTTAACCTTGAATGAAATAGCAAGAATAGTAAGTGGCGAAGTTATAAATATTGAAGGCGCAATATCTACCAATGCATATCCTGTAATTAATTCAGCAGCGGCGACCAAAGGTACTTTTTTTGCGGCTTTCGTTGGCGAAAAGGTTGATGGTCATGATTTTATAGATGCCGCTATGGCTAATGGCGCACAATTTGTTTTAGTGAGTAAAGATTGCACAGCGCCGGCAATTAAAGTTGCAGATGTTCAGGCGGCTCTTCACGATCTTGCAACATACGTACGGGGCGAGCTATCAAAGATGACTGTAATTGGCATTACTGGATCTCAAGGAAAGACGACAACTAAAGATCTACTGCGCCATATCTTGAGCGTTTCAGGTGAAACTATTGCACCTGAAGAATCAATGAATAATGAGTTAGGTGTACCGCTCTTAATCCTGCGCTGTACCGAAACTACGAAGTATTGCATTGTTGAAATGGGCGCGCGCCATATCGGGGATATCGCACATTTAGCAGAGATTGCAAGACCACAAATTGGCGTTGTATTAGGAATTGGCAAAGCCCATGTTGGTGAATTTGGTAGCCGCGAAACTATTGCGAAAGCTAAATCGGAATTGATTACATCGCTCAGCGCAGGCGGTACTGCAATTCTTGGAACATATGATGAATTCACGCCAAAGATGAAGATTCCAGATGGGGTTCGAACAATTCTCTTTGGCGAGAACCAACAGAGTGAAGTACGAGCAGCTGATATTGAAGTTCGAGAAGGTCGAGCACACTTTGATTTAGTTTCTCCTGACGGTCGCGCAGCAGTGAGCCTGCAATTACTTGGGCTTCACCAAATTTCTAATGCACTTGCAGCTGCCGCAGTTGCAACCGCACTAGCGATTCCAATTGAAACTATTTGTGCGGCCCTTTCCACCGCAGAAGTTTCTAGTAAATGGCGAATGGAGATCTCCGAAATCGGCGAGATCATTCTGATTAATGATTCATATAACGCGAATCCAGAGAGCGTTTCTGCTGCACTTAGAACTCTGGCCTTGATCTCGCAAGAATCTGGGGGAGTAAGTTGGGCATTTTTAGGCAAGATGCATGAACTCGGCGAGTCATCCACCTTGGAACATGCAGGAATTGGCAGACTCGCCAGTGAAATTGGTATCGATCACTTAGTTGCCGTGGGTACGAAGGATTATCTGGCCGATTTAGATTTAGCGAATATTGGGGGCGAGAGCGCAGTGCATTACTTCGATCGCAAAGAGGAAGCGATTTCGATGGTTGAACATTTTGCGCCAGGAGATGTCGTCTTAGTAAAGGCGTCACGCTCTGAAGAATTTAACTTACTTGCAGATTTGATTAGAGAGAAGTTGACGGAGGCAAATCAATGAAGGGCATCGTCTTTTCTGGCGCACTTTCAATTCTCTTAAGTTTTATATTTACACCTGCGCTAATTCGCATTCTTTCTCGCCGTGGTGTTGGGCAGATGATTAGAGATGACGGTCCAAAATCGCATCATGTTAAACGTGGCACACCTACTATGGGCGGTATCGTTTTAATTCTTTCAAGCGTTATTTCATATTTTGTAAGCCACCTAATTACGGGTGTTGGAATAACAGCATCAGCAATTCTTGTTATGGCTCTTATTTTTGGTCTCGGATTAATTGGTTTCTTGGATGATTGGCTCAAGATTTCTAGGAAGCAATCTCTTGGTCTAACTGCAAAACAGAAATTAGCTACCCAAGCGCTCTTTGCCGCAGGTTTCGCATTTGCCGGTCTGCACTTCAAAGATGAATCTGGTCTAGCCCCAATTTCAAATTACTTCTCTGGGGTTCGAGATACATCCATAAAACTTGGTATGGCGGTTTTGATCATTTGGATTATCTTCTTAGTGCTTGGAAGTTCTAATGGAGTTAATTTAACTGATGGCTTAGATGGACTTGCTTCAGGCGCAGCAATAATGACATTTCTTGCATTTGTTGTAATCGGAGTTTGGGAATTTGGTCAGAGTTGTGCAATTGCTGACGTTGCTCAGTGTTACAACGTACGAGATCCATTAGATATGGCAGTTCTATCTGCAGCCCTTGCTGGCGCTTGTGCTGGATTTCTTTGGTGGAATGCTTCACCCGCAAAGATATTTATGGGAGATGTTGGATCACTGGCACTCGGTGGCGCTATATCTGGAATCGCAATCGTCTTACGTGTTGAAGCACTTCTAGCAGCACTTGGCGGACTCTTTGTCTTAATCACTCTGTCGGTAATAATTCAAACTGGATATTTTAAACTTTCAGGTGGTAAGCGAGTATTCAAAATGGCCCCACTTCAACATCACTTTGAATTACTTGGTTGGGGCGAAGTAACGATTGTTATTAGGTTCTGGATTTTGGCTGGGATGAGCGTTGCGGCTGGTCTCGGTCTCTTTTACGGCCAATGGGTTGTCTCGCAATAATGTCCTACATATCGGATCTTAAATTAAAGAATATTTTAATTGTTGGCGCCGGTACTACCGGAAAGTCTCTAGCCAGATACCTGGAGAGTGTCGGTGCGAACTTCGCTGTTATTGATGAGAAGAGCGCAAATTTAGCCGGGATTGAAGTTATCAATGAATTACCTGATGACGAAATTTTTCAACTTGCAATTGTTTCACCGGGTTGGCGTAAAGACCATGCAATTATTGAAAGCCTTTACGCAAAAGGTGTAGAAGTAATAAGTGAATTAGATTTTGCTTGGATGTTGAAGACAGAGCTAAGTCCAGATCAAAAATGGCTAGCTTTAACTGGCACAAATGGTAAAACGACATCAATACAGATGCTTGAGTCAATTTTAATTGCCGCTGGGTTATCGGGTATTGCCTGCGGAAATGTGGGAACAACGGTGATTGAAGCGGTTACCGGCGATAATAAATTTGAAATATTGGCCCTGGAGCTCTCCTCATTTCAAATAGCCTGGAGCACGTTGCCAGAATATGAAGCTGTCTCTATTCTAAATATTGCAGAGGATCACATCGACTGGCATGGAAGCTTTGGCGAATATGCAGATGCCAAATTCAAATTGCTCTCCCAGAGTAAAATTGCAGTATTAAATCTAAATGACCCGGAAGTTATCTTAAGAAGTGCTGGCTGGAATGGGCGAAAAATATTCTTTGGCTTAGATACGCCACAGTCTGGTGAGATCGGATTGGTTGAAGAGTTAATAATTGATCGTGCTTTCGTTAATACAGCAGATGCGGCTGAAGTGATCGCAGAACTGTCTGATATTAATCCTGCCGTCCCACACAATGTTTCAAATGCTATGGCAGCTGCGGGATTAGCTTTAGCTATCGGTATTGCACATCCACTAATTAAATCCGGTATATCAAATTTCAAAATCGACAACCATCGTCTGCAATCAATACTAATTAAAGATGGAATCGCTTGGGTTAATGATTCCAAAGCTACCAATCCACACGCAGCAAGTGCCGCGCTACTTTCACATCTATCAAATATCTGGATTGCTGGTGGTCTGGCAAAAGGCGCAAAGATGGATGACTTAATTCTACGAACAAGTTCCAGGATCAAAGCAGCGATAATAATCGGCAAAGATGGTGAAGTAATCGCTAAAGCATTAAGTAAGCATGCACCTGACGTTCCAATTCATAAGATTTCAAGCACTACAGGCGCTCAAGATTTAATGGATCAAGTTGTTGCATGTGCAACCAAGTTGGCGACAGCGGGAGATACCGTATTGCTCGCCCCAGCTTGTGCCTCGATGGATCAATTTTCATCTTATGCCGAACGCGGAAACTTCTTTGCCAATTCAGTTTCAAGGTTGGTTGGCAAATGAAAAATCGGATGAAAGAGAAGAGCCAGGACTACGCAAATTTCCTCTCTAAACCAACTGCCTCTTATTTAATGATTTTGGGCTGCACTGGAGCGCTAGCTGGTTTAGGTTTAGTAATGGTTCTCTCGGCATCTTCGGTTACTTCGCTATCCGAAAGCGGAAACACATATGCTATTTTTCTTAAGCAGCTACTCTTTCTTGTTATTGGAATACTTATCTCGTTTGTGACGATGCGAATGAAACTCTCGCACTGGGAGAGTTTGGCCCGGATGGCTCTGCCAATCGGATTGGTTGCACTCATTTTGCCTATTATTTTCGGACAGAATGTAAATGGAAATCGAAATTGGATTCCAATAGGGCCTTTTACTCTGCAGCCAAGTGAGTTTGCAAAGTTAGCGCTAATTCTTTACTGCGCCTTGCAGCTTCGTAAACACCTGGAACGTAGCGCTAGAGGGGTTCATTCGAACGCAGTGGGAATTGTTTCAATCGGAACAATTGGTTTCCTTCTTTTAATTCTTCTGGGACATGACCTTGGAACTGCGATTATTGTTGCCGGAATAGTTTTTGGAATGCTCTTTATCTCAGGAATAGATTTGAAGATTCTGTTAAGCATCTCTTCAGTGTTTGCTATCGGTGGTCTAGCTCTTGCGATTACCGAACCTGCTCGATTGCGGAGATTTAAAGCGGTTATTGATCCATTCGCACCAGAAATTTATAAATTGGCTGGTTGGCAACCGGCGCACAGTTTGATGAGCCTTGCAAGTGGCGGTCTCTTCGGAGTCGGCATAGGAGCCAGCAAACAAAAATGGGCGAATCTAGCTGAGGCGCATACCGACTTTATTTTTTCGGTAATCGGAGAAGAACTTGGGTTGCTTGGGACGCTTACCGTTGTTCTACTCTTTGCAATCCTGATTTATGCCATATTTCGAGTTGCGATAAATACAAAAGATCTTTTTCAAAAATATGTGGTTACAGGAATTGGCTGTTGGATAATTTTACAAGTTCTAGTTAATTTAATGACCGATGTTGGGATTGTTCCAGTAATTGGAGTGACCTTGCCATTTATCTCGTACGGTGGCTCTTCTTTGATTGCCAATTGCCTGGCGCTCTCATTTGTATTAAATGTTGCCAGACGTGAACCAGATTTCAAGGCGGCACGTCTTGCACGCAGGGCGGGGAAATAATGCGCCGAATTTTATTGGTGGGCGGTGGAACCGCTGGTCATGTCGAACCAGCTCTAGCAGTTGGAAATTGGTTATTAGAAAATAATCAAGATATCTCCTGCGAATTTGTTGGAACTAAAAGTGGAATTGAAAATGAATTGGTACCACTTGCAGGATTGAAGTTGCATTTAATTCTAAAGACGCCAATGCCAAGGCGAATAAGCCTTGGAACTCTTCTTTGGCCAATTCGTTTTGGAATCGCGCTTCTTCAGGCGCTGAAAATTGTTAGAACTTCTGATCTAGTTCTTGGTTTCGGTGGTTATGTAAGTGCTCCTTGTTATTTGGCGGCAAGAATTCTGCGAGTACGACTAATTGTTCATGAGGCAAATGCGATTCCTGGCTGGGCTAATAAACTTGGTGCAAGTTTCGCACAAGAGACGCTAATCGCCTTTAAAGCTACCGCAAACTTTGGCGGCAACTGGGCATCGGCCAAATTGGTTGGGATGCCAATTCGTGAAGAAATATTCGCAATCGGGAACTTGAGTAAATCAGATCGTGCCCGAATTTGGGACGATACCTATCGTGAACTTGGTTTGGATCGCAGCAAGCGAACAATCTTTATCTTCGGTGGCTCGCTAGGTGCACAAGGAATAAATGATGTTGTCGCTCAAGTGCTTCCCGATCTTCTAAAAATGGATTTCAATATAATTCATGCAGTTGGCCAGAAAAATAAGTTGCCAAGTGCTCTTCCTGGCTATGTTCCGCTTTCATATGTTTCCGATATGGCAAGAATGTATGTTGCAAGTGATCTAATTATTTCAAGAGGTGGCGCCGTAACTTGCGCCGAACTTGCTGCCGCAAACTCCTTCGCACTTATCGTTCCATTGCCAATTGGTAATGGCGAGCAAATTGCTAATGCTGCAGATTTAGTTGAAAAAGGCGCAGCAACGATCTGTTTAAACTCGGAATTTACGCCGTCCTGGTTATTGGCCAGCGTTGGCGGACTTGTTGAGCAAGCTGATTCTTGGAATAGGACTCGAGGCGCTAATCTTGCAAAACCTGCAGCTGAAATTATTGGAAAATTAGTTCTTGAGAATTTAGCGAGTGAAACCAAATGAAACTAGATGAATTAATCGGAAAGCGAGTTCACTTCATCGGGCTTGGCGGCGCCGGCATGAGCGGTATCGCGAGAATCATGTTGGCACGCGGAATTTCTATTTCTGGTTCCGATGCTAAAGATTCTGGGGTTCTGGCTGGATTGAAAACTTTGGGAGCTGAAGTATTCGTCGGCCATCAGGCAAGCAACTTAGGAAGCGCAAATGTTTTAGTAATTTCTAGCGCAATCGATGGAAATAATCCGGAATTGTTGGCGGCAAGAGCTAGCGGTTTACTAATACTAAGTCGAGCAGAGGCTCTAGCTCTCTTAATGTCAGAATCTAAATCTGTTGCAGTTGCTGGTACCCATGGAAAGACCACAACGACTTCGATGCTAACCGTAGCGCTACAACAAGCAGGTTTAGATCCATCTTTCGCAATCGGCGGAATGATAAATCGCGGTGGAACAAATGCCCACTTAGGTTCTGGGGATATTTTCATCGCCGAAGCCGATGAGTCTGATGGTTCCTTCTTGGCTTACAAACCTTTTGGTGCAATTATTACCAATATTGAATTGGATCACGTGGATCATTTCCCCGATATTGAATCTGTTAACCGAATCTTCTTGGATTTTGTGGCATCAATTCAATCTGGCGGATTCTTGGTCGCTGGCATTGATAGTCCCGGAGTCGTGCATTTACTATCGCAAATTGTACGAACTGATATTCAAATTATTACTTATGGCGAAAGTGCCGATATGGCCATTTCTCATATTTCATTGCAACCAAGCCAGGCACATGCGCGAATAACAAAGTTAGGCAAAGTACTCGGCGAACTTTCGTTATCTATCCCAGGAAAGCATAATATTGAAAATGCTACGGCGGCTTTTGCAGTTGGGCTTGCGTTAGGGGCACCTGGCGCAGAATTGTTAGCTGGACTATCGAATTTCAGTGGCGCAAAACGCAGATTTGAAAATAAGGGGAGTGTTAACGGGATAACCGTCATTGATGACTATGGACATCACCCAACTGAAGTTCGCGTAACACTTGAAACAGCAAAGCGTTTTGCTGGCAATGGCCAAGTTATCGTTATTTTCCAGCCACATCGCTTCTCTAGAACGGCGATGTTCGTATCAGAATTTGCCCAGGTATTAGATATTGCAGACCAGATTTATTTGTTAGAAGTTTATGCTGCAAGTGAAGCTGCTATTCCAGGAGTCTCTTCTATATTGATTGCCAATGCGATGGCGAGTGCAAAGGTGCAATTTGAACCATCGATGATTGATGTGGTGAATTCTGCGGTTGAATTCGCTAAGCCAGGTGATGTAATAATCACGCTTGGAGCCGGTGATGTAAATTTATTAGTCCCAATAATTTTGCAGACGCTAGAAGAAAAAATTGCAAATTAAACAGATTAAATTAAGACGAATTGGTCGAATTCTCCTTGCCGTACTCGTTGTCGCGCTCCTTGCCTATGGGTTGGGGTGGTCAAAGTGGCTTGCCGTGGATTCAATCTCATTTCAAGGGACAGATCAGGTTGATTTAATTAAAAAACAACTTTTAAATGCCGAATCCAAATTAGTTATTGGCGAACCATTGGCAAGAATCAATCCCAGGGCCCAAGAGAGCATAATTAAAGATTTAGAGTGGGTGCAAAGTGCGCAAATTAGACGCAACTGGTGGTCTGGAAAAGTAACGGTACAAATAACTCCCAGAACCCCAGTAGCTGTATTTAGCGTTAAAGATCCAAGTACGAATTCATTTCGTTATCTGGCAAGCGATGGTGTCGAATTTTCAACGCCACAAAGCTATCCAGGTTTAGCTGTTATTTCTCTAGGGCAGAAGACGATTGATCAGCGTTTACAAATTGCTAATTTTGTTGCAAATCTTCCAGCAGAATTAGTTGCAGCCCTATCGGGACTAGAAATTTCAAAGAATGGGACTATCCAGATGCAATCAAATCTGCGAAAACCCTCCTTGAACATCATCTGGGGGAGTGGAAATAGCGCCGCCGATATCACCGTAAAAAGCAAGGTTTTAATGGGGTTATTGGCACTTGCAGAAAATAAAAGAGTTAGAGAAATAGATTTAACTATCGCAAATTCGCCAATAGTTAAATAAGTAAATAGCCGCTTAAGTATTGAATTAATTTAAAGTTTTTTTATTCGTGTCGGTCGTTGATTGAATCTCTCAATCCGCATAGTTTTACCACTTAATAAGCATCACATAAATCTCAAGTAGAGATTTAGGGTTAAGAAAGAGGCGGATTGTGGCTACACCACAGAATTATTTGGCAGTCATCAAAGTTGTTGGCGTTGGTGGCGGCGGTGTTAATGCAATCAATCGCATGATTGAAGCAGGACTCAAAGGAGTTGAGTTCATTGCAATCAATACTGATTCGCAACAATTAATTATGAGTGATGCTCATGTTAAATTAGATATCGGCAGAAAATTAACTCGCGGTCTTGGTGCTGGCGCAGCGCCAGAAATTGGAAAGCAAGCTGCACTTGATCACACCGAAGAAATTGAAGAGATGCTTCGCGGTGCAGATATGGTTTTCGTAACTGCAGGTGAAGGCGGTGGCACCGGTACTGGCGGCGCACCGATAATTGCAAAAATTGCAAAAGATTTAGGTGCTCTTACCGTCGGTGTTGTTACAAAACCATTTACCTTTGAAGGTAAACGTCGCACCACGCAAGCCGAAGAAGGTATCGCTCTTCTTCGTGAAGAAGTTGACACTCTTATTGTGATTCCTAATGATCGCTTGCTTGCAATCTCCGATCGTTCAATTAGCCAACTTGAAGCATTTAGAAGCGCAGATCAAGTTCTACTTTCCGGCGTGCAAGGTATTACAGATTTAATTACAACACCTGGATTAATTAATCTTGACTTCGCAGATGTTAAGAGCGTTATGTCTGGTGCTGGTTCAGCACTTATGGGAATTGGTTCGGCTCGCGGTGAAGCACGTGCAACTCGCGCCGCAGAACTAGCAATATCAAGTCCATTGCTCGAAGCATCTATAGATGGTGCCCATGGTGTGCTTCTTTCAATTGCTGGCGGTTCTGACATTGGTTTATTTGAACTGAGTGAAGCAGCCGAATTGATCGCGCAATCTGCCCATCCAGATGCAAATATTATTTTTGGAACTGTTATTGATGATGCACTGGGAGATGAAGTTCGAGTAACTGTCATTGCTGCTGGTTTTGATGGTGGCCAACCTAAGCGGGTTGCGGTACCTGTAATTAGCGCCGCTTCTCTGACTGGCAATGCAGATCCAATTGCAGCCAACGACCCACTTGCAGTTGCGTTAGATCTTCCTTCAGAATCTAATTCTTCTGCTGGCACATCTCGCAAGCGAATCACTTTTGAAGATTTGGTTTCTGAAGATGATATTGATATCCCTGACTTCATGAAGTAAAGACCCAATTAAATTATTTAACTAATGGCGCAAACACTCTTTACTGCGCGATCCGGTGGTACATCTAAAGGTGATTATGCATCATTGAATTTTGGAGATCACGTCGGAGACGTTGATGTTGATGTGCAGGCCAACCGACAGATCCTGACCAAATTACTCAGCCAAAAAGCGCCGGTTTTTATGTCACAAGTTCATGGGGATTTCGTTGTGGAAGTAAATTCCGATTCAGATTTCCCAACAGCGGATGCAATGATCACTCGCGAAGCTGGACTTCCGCTCGTCGTACTTTCAGCAGATTGCCTGCCAATATTAATTGCAGGGCAGAGCGTTGTTGGCGTAGTTCATGCCGGCAGAAAAGGCATATTAAATGGAATCATTGCTAAAACGGTTCAATCTATGCGCGCAGTTGGCGGCAGTGAATTGACTGCGATTATTGGCCCAGCAATTTGCAAAGATTGCTACGAAGTTGATCCGCAAATGTATATCGAAGCTATTTCGCAAGATCCATCCCTGGCGACTTCAGATGCCAGACACTCTTTAGATTTATCGGCATCAGCACAAATTCAGTTGGCAGAATGCGGTGTCTTAGTGAGCGCAATAGATATCTGCACCGCTCATGGCTCTGGATATTTTTCATATCGGCGCGATGGAATTACTGGCAGAAGTGCCGGAGTAATAGTCCTATGACTTTGCGCAAATTAGAGATCCAAGAGAATCTGCAGATTGTGAATTCGCGTATTGGGCTAGCAGCCAAGACATGTGGCAGAGATCCAAGTGAAATAACTCTGATTGTGGTTACCAAGACCTTTCCGACAAGTGATATTGAAGCGCTCTACCAACTGGGTATCCGAAATTTCGGTGAAAATCGTGATCAAGAAGGTTCGGTAAAATCGCCTGAGTTACCGGATGATTGCATCTGGCATTTTCAAGGACAAATTCAGAGTAATAAATTGAAATCAATAGCGAATTGGGCAGATGTAGTTCATTCAATTGATGATCTGTCACATGCGAGTAAATTAAGTTCTCTGGTAGATCAAAAAGATATTTTTATCCAATTGTCTTTGGACGACCAACCCAATCGGGGTGGGGTTGATCCAGAGAATTTGGAAGAGTTTGTCTCAGGGATTTTGGCCCTTAAAAATTTAAATCTTCGTGGTGCAATGGCTGTGGCTCCACTTGGCCAAGAACCAGGGGCGGCATTTGCTCGGTTAAAAGAGCTCTCAAATCAGCTGCAGAAATTCCACCCAAAAGCCCATGAGATTTCTGCGGGAATGAGCAATGATTTTGAATCAGCAATAGCCCATGGTGCGACACACATCCGGATTGGCAGCCAAATACTCGGAGTTCGCTAGTCCTTAACTTAGGCTTATCACATGGCTAATGCATTTAGAAAAGCAGCGAACTTCCTTGGACTAGTAGATGACGAAGATAACAATCTAGCTACTCCAGAAGCGGCGCAAAATGAATCTCGTTTCAATCGTCCGCTACGTTCTGCGCCAGTTGCGGAACCACAAACTCCTTCATACCTTCGCAGCACATCTGTGCGTGCAACAACACCTGCGCCAGTAGCGCAAGCAAATGTGGTTGTTGATCACATTGTTACTCTGCATCCAAGAATGTATAGCGATGTTCGTGGAATTGGCGAGCACTATCGTCAGGGACAACCAGTAATTATGAACCTTAGCGATATGGAAGAGTCAGAACGAAAGCGCATGATTGACTTTGCATCAGGTTTGGTTTTCGGTCACTTTGGTAGCATCGAACGTGTTACATCTAAAGTTTTCTTGCTTACGCCACCGAATGTAAAAGTTAGCAATGAAGATAAGACAGCTGCTGCACAAGCAAGTTTCTTCAATCAGAGCTGACGTTTAATTGAACTTGGTATTTAATTTATTACATACTGCCTTAAATATATTTATTATGGCAATGGTTGGAAGACTTGTTTTAGATTATGTCCGAATTTTTGCATCATCTTGGCGTCCACGCGGAATAGTTCTTGCAATCGCTGAGTTTGTTTATGCGGTTACTGATCCAATTGTAAATTTTGTCCGCCGCTTTGTGCCACCTCTGCGCTTAGGTCCAGTGGCACTTGATCTATCTTTCATTGTAATTTTCTTCGGGGCGCAAATACTTTCTAGTATTCTCTCCACGATTGCCCGCAGTTTTTAATTATTCTTAGCCAATTCCAACCAAAGACCTAGCTCGTTTGCATCATCAGTCTTTCCGGGAACATTCTCGAATTTAACCGCAAGGGTTTCATCACCAATTAGTTCAAGGTTCTTGGCAACTGCAACGTTTACTTCTGGATTCGCGCCCCAACGAACAAGAATTCGATCACTGATATCAAAACCAGATTGTTTGCGCTCTTCTTGGATAGCTCGAATTACTTCTCGTACCAATCCAGCCTCTATTAACTCTGGCGTCAGTGCTAAATCAAGGGCCACGCTCTCACCGTTATGGCTGGCAACAGACCAACCGGCTTTAGGTGTTTCGGTAATTACTAGATCATCGAGATCGATACTTGCTCTTTGATTGCCAGAATATTCAACATCGGTGCTACCGGATGTGCGCAATTTTGCAACAAGTTCTCCGGCATCTGCCTCGCTTATTGCTTTTGCAATTGCCTGAACATCGCCGCCGTATTTTGCTCCAATAGTTCTGAAGTTAGCCTTTATCGAAATACTAACTAAATCTGCTCCTGCAGATGCAATCTCATCCAAGCTTTGAACATTCAATTCATCTGAAATATGTGAGCGAATTTCAGAATCCATCTCATCCCAACCATTTGCTGCGACTAAGGCACGTGCCAGTGGTTGGCGAATCTTGACCTTTGATTCAGCTCTGGCTGCGCGACCAAGTTCTACAAGTCGGCGAGAAAGTCGGACCGATTTAGATAGTTGTTCTGCAATTGCAGAATTGTCCGCAATCGGAAAGTTTGCAAGGTGTACAGACTCAACTTCGTCAGCTTCCAAATTACGAATCATCTCTTGCCATACATGTTCGGTAATGAATGGAACCATCGGCGCCATTACAAGAGTTAACTGCTTTAGGCAGTAATAGAGAGTATTAAGTGCGTCGCCATCACCATCCCAGAATCGGCGACGAGACCTGCGCACATACCAATTTGAAAGATCATCGATAAATTCACCGATCAATCTTCCAGCTTCTTGCGAGTCGTAATTTGCATATGCAATATCAACTTTTGCAATAAGAGCATTTACTTCCGAGAGTATCCAACGATCCATAGTCGAAGGATTCTTAGCCAGACCAGTTAATTTAAAGTCAGATGCCTTCGCGTATAAGGTAAAGAATGAGACGGTATTCCAATAGGTAAGAAGTGTCTTTCGAACGACATCAGAAATTGCATCGTGCCCGACACGGCGCGCACTCCATGGAGATCCCGCAGCCAACATGTACCAGCGGACCGCATCTGCACCATGCTGGTCCATAAGCGGCATAGGTTCTAGAACATTGCCCAAGTGCTTGCTCATTTTGCGACCATCTTTATCCAAGATATGTCCAAGACAGAGAACTGTTTCATAGGAACTCTTATCGAATACTAAAGTTCCAATTGTCATCAAGGTATAGAACCAGCCACGAGTTTGATCGATAGCTTCGCAGATAAAGTCAGCTGGGTATGAAGCTGCAAACTTTTCAGCAGAACCTTCTTTATGTGGATATCCCCATTGCGCAAAAGGCATCGCACCAGAATCAAACCAGCAGTCAATAACTTCAGGAGTCCGATACATAGTTTCACTGCACTGCTCGCATTTGAATGAGATGTCATCAACAAATGGTCTATGTGGATCAGTATTTGAAATATCTGTACCAGAGAGTTTGCCCAATTCTGCTAGTGAACCAACACAAATTTCATGTTTATTTTCGCAGCGCCAGATTGGAAGTGGTGTTCCCCAGTAGCGATTTCTAGAAATGGCCCAGTCAATATTGTTATTTAACCAATCGCCATACCGTCCGGTCTTAATAGTTTCAGGATGCCAATCAGTCTTCGCATTCTCGCGAAGTAGTGCCTCTTTGATTTCTGTCGTTCGGATATACCAAGATGGTTGCGCGTAATACATAAGTGCTGTGTGACAGCGCCAACAATGTGGATACGAATGTTCGTACTGTTGTTGCTTAAATAGAAGCCCTTTAGCTTTTAACTCCTTGATGATTGGTTTATCAGCTTCTTTAAAGAAAACTCCGCCAATTAATTTTAAATCACTCTGGAAGTGGCCATCAGGAGAGATTGGATTAATAACCGGTAGGCCATATTTACGACAGACTGCAAAGTCTTCCGCGCCGAATGCAGGGGATTGGTGAACTAAGCCAGTTCCATCTTCGACAGTTACGTATTCGGCGAGAACTATGTAATGCGCATCCGGAATCTCTACAAAATCCAGAGGTGGCGCATATTTAGTATGTTCAAGTTCTGCTCCGGTAAAAGTTGCGATAACTTTGCGCTCTTCACCAAGTATCGCTGCCAAATTGGCCGCTACAACTAGGCGTTCGCTCCGCTCTTCATTGGAAATTTCAATAACTTGATATTCAATCTTTGGATTAACTGCGACCGCAGTATTTGATACAAGAGTCCAAGGCGTTGTAGTCCAGACGAGAAGGCTCGCCTTTAATTCGGCCAACTTCCCTGAAGTAGCTGGAAATCGCACATACACAGATTGGTCTTTAATAGTTTCATAACCTTGAGATAGTTCGTGATCTGAAAGACCAGTTCCACATCGCGGGCAATATGGCGCAACGCGATAATCCTGAACCAATAACCCTTTCTTCCAGATTTGTTGCAGAGACCACCAAACACTCTCTACATATTCACTCGACATCGTCCAATAAGCTTCATCAAAATCTACCCAGAAGCCCATGCGTCGAGTCATCGCCGTGAATTCACCAACGTGTTCTTGTACCGAAATCCGGCACTCATCATTAAATTTTGCAATTCCGTATTTTTCGATATCGCCTTTGCCGGTAAAACCAAGTTGTTTTTCTACCGCAATTTCAACTGGTAGGCCATGACAATCCCAACCCGCTTTGCGAACTACCTGATTGCCCTTCATTGTTTGATAACGAGGGAATAGATCTTTAAATACTCGCGCCTCGATATGGTGAGTTCCTGGTTTCCCATTTGCAGTGGGAGGTCCTTCATAAAATGTCCAAGAAGGTTTTCCATCACGCGCACTAATTGTCTTCTTAAAAATTTCTTGGGTTTCCCAGAATGAGAGGATCTGGTGTTCGACCGCAGGCAAATCTATCTGCGGTGCCAGTGATTTAATCGTTGACATTAATTACGCCTCTCAAATTAAGCCCGGAAAACTTCGGTTTTCTAGTTAATCTGGAGGGACGGTGAGAAATCCACCGCGGTACCACCCGCCTTGTGCGAAATAATTTATCCGCACCACTTTTTTCTTCCTGCTACTCAAAGCTAGTTCTACCCCGAGCGCTTGAAGTTCTGCATTCGGCTCTTCTAGCAGGCTCCGAGGTGATGGCCTCTTCAGCGCCTTGATTTGAGTCGAGGGGAATTCTAGCGCGGCGAAGTTGGTGTTTACGCACGTAAGGTTCTAATCTTTGCGCCTTGCGTGTCAAAGCCACGCGAAATCAATAGTTTTAAAGAGACTGGTGGATCCGTGCCAAAGAAGATAACAGCCAAAAAAGCGGCAAAAAAAGCTGTAAAAAAAGAAGCTAAGAAGCCGGCCAAAAAGGCGCCAGCTAAAAAAGCTATCAAGAAGGCCCCCGTCAAAAAGGTTGCTAAAAAAGCAGCACCGGCGAAACGTTCACCAAATATTGTTAAACCATCAATTTCTAAGAGTGGCAAGAAAGTTGTGGGGAAACCTTTTCCAGCTAAGTTGCAGAGCACAACAAAGGGAAATTCAACAACGATTACCGTAACTCCTAATGAAATTGCAGTAGCAGAAGTTGTAGTCGAAGAGCGTCGCTTAACAATGTTGCCACCTCCTCGGCCAAATAAGACAATTAAGAAGGGCACTGGTTTAAAGCCAATTAAGAGTGCACCCGCACCACTTGTTATATCTGAAGGTGTTGAAAACTGGACTGCCACAGAGATGAAGGCGATGCGAAGTGAGCTGTCTAAAGATTTGATTCGCCTACGTTCAGAATTATCAGAAGTCGAAAGTGGCATGGAAGATTTGATCAATGCAGCTGGCATGGGAGCCGGCGATGATCAAGCAGATGCCGGAACTAAAACTTTCGAACGTGAGCATGAGATGTCACTGGTCTACAACGCGCGCGATATGGTCGTTCAAACTGAACGCGCACTAGAAAGAATTGATTCTAAAACGTATGGGCGCTGCGAAGAGTGCGAAAATTCAATTGGCAAAGCGCGGCTGCAGGTATTTCCTCGGGCCACACTTTGTATGTCATGCAAGCAAAAAGAGGAACGACGCTGAATGTAATTGTTAGACGAAAGTTGGCAGTGACGGCTTTCCTTATCTTTCTTGCAGATTACTTAACAAAGAGCGCCGCCGTATCTTTTCTATCTGACGGACCAATTGCAATTATCGGAAATTTTCTTAAATTTGATCTCACTTATAACACTGGCGCGGCATTTAGTTTGGCAACGAGCAAAACTATATTTCTCTCAGCGTTTGCCATGGCGGTAGGAGCAGGAATTTTATATTTCGCAAGACGGATTGATTCTGCGAAATGGGCTTTAGCTTTGGGTTTAGTCCTCGGCGGAATTTTCGGGAATCTAAGTGATCGCATTTTTCGCGATCCTGGCGGATTGCAAGGCGCAGTCGTGGATTGGATCTCAATTCCACATTGGCCAACATTTAATATCGCTGATAGCGCAGTTGTAATCGGAGTACTTTCCATAGTTTCACTTATTTGGGCGAAGACGCCACCAAGATCGGTTACAAAATGAGCCAGAATGAAATTCCACGTGAAGTTAGATTTGTATCAATACCTGAAGGGTTGCATCAAGAGCGGGTAGATGCTGCGCTCTCCAGATTATTAGGCTTGTCTCGCTCGACAATTGTGACCTTAATTGAGAACGGTGAGATAACCCGAAAAGGTAAAGCCCTCACAAAATCTGATCGCGTTAACACCGATGATTATTTAGAAATCAAGATGCCAGCAATCCCAGGTGAACCACAATTAACTGCGACACCAATTGAGAATTTTAAAGTTGTTTATGATGACGTTGATGTAATCGTTATCGATAAACCCGCTGGTGTAGCCGCACATCCAAGTCCTGGTTGGCGTGGGCCTACAGTTATTGGTGGCGTCATAGCTGCTGGATATCAAGTATCTACGAGTGGCGCGGCAGAACGTCAAGGCGTCGTGCATCGTCTCGATGTTGGTACAACTGGCTTGATGGTTATTGCTAAGAATGAAAATTCATATAGCAACTTGAAACAACAATTTCGCGATCGAACTGTTACTAAGGTTTATCACGCACTTGTGCAGGGCCATATGGATCCAACTGAAGGAACTATTGATGCTCCTATCGATCGCCATCCGCGTGAAGATTATCGATTTGCAGTTGTGGCTGATGGCAAGCCCAGCATTACGCATTACAAAGCGCTGGAATTCTTTCCAGCAGTTTCGCTTTTAGAAATTGAATTAGAAACTGGTCGTACACATCAGATCCGCGTTCACTTTTCGGCCCTTCGGCATCCACTTGTTGGCGATATGACTTATGGCGCCGACCACACTATTGCCGAACGGCTGCAAATTACCCGCCCTTGGCTTCATGCACGCGAACTTAAATTCATTCACCCATCATCGGGATCGCTGATTTCATTCTTCTCGGAATACCCGCAGGACCTGACACGCTCTCTAGAAATATTGGCCAAGGGCCAACTCGCAGAGCCTCAGTAGTAATCTCACCTAAATGTCCGCAGATTCAGGATTCGTCCACTTACACGTTCATACCGAGTATTCGATGCTCGATGGTGCGGCGCGCGTTGAGGAATTAGTAACTGAAGTCGCAAACCAAGGGATGCCAGCGATTGCAATTACCGATCATGGAAATGTTTTCGGTGCTTATGATTTCTATAAGAAAGCAAAGAACGCTGGCGTAAAACCAATTATTGGAATTGAAGCTTACGTTGCACCTGAATCAAGATTTGAAAAGAAGCGCGTTAAATGGGCCGATGGTGGCGAAGATGATGTCTCCGGTGGTGGCGCTTATACACATATGACCTTGTTGGCTGAAAATAACACAGGCCTTTCAAATCTCTTCAAACTTTCTTCGCTGGCTTCACTTGAGGGTTATTACTACAAACCTCGCATGGATCGAGATCTTCTATCTAAATACGCATCAGGAATTATTGCGACCACGGGATGTCCTGGCGGAGAAATTCAGACCAGATTGCGCATGGGCGCATTTAAAGAAGCTAAGCAGGCAGCAAGTGAACTGCGGGATATTTTTGGTGCCGAAAATTTCTACCTTGAAATAATGGACCACGGAATTGAAATTGAAAATCGAGTTAAAGCAGATTTACTTAAACTAGGCAAAGAACTTGGCCTGCCATTGCTTGCAACAAATGATCTGCACTATACGCATCATGAAGATGCCGCTTCCCACGAGGCTCTGCTCTGCGTCCAATCAGGGTCGACTCTTGCTGATCCAAAACGTTTCAAATTTGATAATAACGAATTCTATTTAAAGAGCGCCGCGCAGATGCGTACCTTATTTGCGGAAATCCCTGAATCTTGCGATAACACTCTTTTGATTGCCGAACGTTGCAATGTAACAATGCGCGAGAACGAAAACTTATTGCCACAATATTCTGTTCCAACAGGGGAGACCGAAGATTCATGGTTGACCAAGGAATCTAATAAAGGTTTAGCAGCAAGACTTGATGGAAAGGTTGAACCTAAATATCAAGAGCGCTTGGACTATGAATTAGAAGTAATGATCAAAATGGGTTTCCCGGGATACTTCTTAGTTGTGTCTGATCTCTGTTCGCATGCTCGAAGCGTTGGAATTCGCGTGGGACCTGGACGTGGCTCTGCTGCTGGCTCTTTAGTTTCTTATGCACTTGGAATTACCGCCCTCGATCCAATTAAGCATGGACTTTTATTCGAGCGCTTCCTAAATCCAGAGCGTATTTCAATGCCAGATATTGACTTGGATTTTGATGAACGTCGCCGTTCCGAAATGATTGCTTACGCAACGACGAAGTATGGTGAAGACCGGGTAGCCCAAATCATTACCTACGGCACAATTAAATCTAAGCAAGCGCTGAAAGATTCAACTCGCGTTCTTGGTTATCCATATGCGATTGGTGACAAGTTAACTAAGGCGCTGCCACCTTCAGTTATGGGTAAAGATATTTCACTTGCCGGAGTATTTGATTCAAAGAATGATCGATACGGCGAAGCCGGCGAATTTAGATCACTTTATGAAACTGATCCGGATTCAAAGAGAATTGTTGATACGGCTCTTGGTCTCGAAGGATTGAAGCGACAATGGGGAGTCCACGCAGCAGGTGTAATCCTTAGCAAAGAACCGCTACTAGATGTAATTCCAATTCATCGCCGAGAAGCTGATGGCGCAATCATCACGCAATTCGATATGGGCGCTTGCGAAGCAATTGGACTGTTAAAGATGGACTTTCTTGGGCTGCGAAACCTCTCGGTATTAGATGATTGTTTATTAAATATTAAAGCTAATAAGGGAATCGATTTAGATCTAGCGGTTCTCACTCTGGATGATCTAAAAACTTATCAATTGCTCGGTCGCGGTGAAACCCTTGGTGTATTCCAACTTGATGGTGGCCCAATGCGAGCTTTGCTTCGCCAGATGAACCCCGATTCTTTCGAGGATATCTCCGCTGTCATTGCGTTGTATCGCCCAGGACCTATGGGTGTTAATGCGCATAATGATTATGCGGATCGTAAGAATAAAAGGCAAGAGGTAATTCCAATTCATCCAGAGCTAACTGAGGCGCTCTCGGAAATCTTGGGAGATACCTACGGCCTAATTGTTTATCAAGAACAAGTTATGGCCATTGCGCAAAAAGTTGCGGGATTTAGTCTTGGTCGAGCAGACCTTCTTCGCAAGGCGATGGGTAAGAAAAATAAAGATATCTTGGATAAGGAATATGTAAATTTTGAAAAGGGAATGACGGATAACGGATTCTCTAAATCTGCAATCGATAAATTATGGGAAACGCTAATTCCATTCTCGGATTACGCATTTAACCGAGCCCACAGTGCTGGCTACGGCATGGTTTCATATTGGACTGCATATCTTAAAGCAAATTACCCAACGGAATATATGGCGGCTCTTTTAACAAGTGTGCGCGATGATAAAGATAAGAGCGCGCTTTACTTAAATGAGTGCCGACGTATGGGCATCAAAGTATTGCCACCCGATGTAAATGAATCACAATCAGATTACACACCTCTTGGAAACGACATTAGATTTGGATTAACTGCGATTCGCAATGTAGGCGAAAACGTAGTTGCATCGATTGTTGCTAATCGCGCGACGGCAGGACGCTACGAATCATTCGGCGACTTTTTAGCAAAAGTAGATGCGAATGTTTGCAATAAGAAGACCATCGAATCCTTAATAAAAGGTGGTGCCTTCGATTCACTAAATCATCCGCGAAAGGGATTAGCGCTTATCTATCTCGAAGCGATTGATTCAGTAATGGAAGCAAAACGAGCAGAATCAATTGGCCAATTCGATTTATTCGGCGGATCACCTGGATCGGGAAGTACTGCGGTTACTGGCGTTGAAATTGATATTCCAAATCAAGAGTGGGAGAAAGCCCTGCTTCTAAGTTATGAACGAGAGATGCTCGGACTTTATGTTTCTGACCATCCGCTGCTTGGCGTCGAACATTTACTGCGTTCATCAACAGATATGCCAATTAGTCAGATTAATGATGAGTCCGTTGGGCACGAACAAATTGTGACAATCGGTGGCCTGATAACTCAGATCCAACGTAAGGTTTCTAGACGTGGTGATTCCTGGGCGATTGTTACCATTGAAGATTTAGAAGGTGCAGTTGATGTCATGTTCTTCGCAAATTCATATACCCAACATTCTATGAGTTTGATGGAAGACCGAATCGTAATTATTCGCGGTCGAGTTGATAAGCGCGAAGAACAAGTCAAGATAATGGCCCTTGATCTCTCGACACCAGATATCTCTCTTGCCCCAGTTGGGCCACTTGTTATCTCGATGGAAACTCTTCGCTGCACGCCTCCTGTGGTGGATCGAATTAAAGAAATCTTGCGTTCGCACCCAGGCAAACGAGAAGTTCATTTGAAGTTAGATGATGGTCGTAAGAGTCTGGTGATGAGAATCGGAGATGATCTTCGCGTTACAGCTTCACCAAGTTTGAGCGCTGACCTTAAAGCTATTCTCGGCCCCGACTGTCTGGTTTAGATTAGAATTGCGGCGTGAATCCAACCGCGATTAGAACTGTAGATTTTCGCGGGCGCAATCTATCCAAATCCCAATACCGCAGTGAATTGCCTCGGGCTGATTTAGATATCGATGCAGCGTTAATAGCAATAAAGCCAATTTTGGATCGAGTTAAAGTAGCTGAAGAATCAGATCTCTTAGATTTGTGTGAAAAATTTGATGGCGTAAGACCTAAAACTATTAGAGTTCCAATCTCTGAAATTGATGCGGCACTTGCTGGATTAGATCCTAAAGTTAGAAGTGCGCTCGAAGAGGCGATTCGTCGAATTACAAAGGTCCATACCGATCAATTGCGAGGTGAAATCTTCACTGAAGTTGTTCCGGGTGGCGAGGTAACTCATAAACAAATTCCAGTGGATCGTGTCGGGCTCTATGTTCCTGGCGGCCGTGCGGTTTATCCAAGTTCGGTAATTATGAATGTGGTTCCGGCGCAAATTGCGAAGGTGCCAAATATTGCTATTGCCTCGCCACCACAAAGTGATAACAACGGACTTCCCAATAAAACTATTTTGGCGGCCTGTGCTCTGCTTGGTGTTACCGAGGTTTATGCAATCGGAGGTGCGCAGGCAATTGCAATGTTCGCTTATGGCGTTGCCGGTGTATGCGAAAGCACAGATCTTGTAACCGGCCCAGGAAATATTTATGTTGCCGCTGCAAAACGCGCGCTTCGTGGCCTCATTGGAATTGATTCCGAAGCAGGACCTACTGAAGTAGCAGTTCTTGCAGATGCAAGTGCAAATCCAGGTGAAGTGGCCGCTGACTTAATCAGCCAAGCAGAACATGATGTGATTGCTGCTGCCGTTTTGGTAACAGACTCTTTTGAATTAGCTAACGCAGTCCGTGTGGAGTTGGAGACACGGGTTTCTAAAACTAAACACCAAGATCGAATCCGTACCGCTCTTGCTGGAAATCAATCTGCCATCGTTTTAGTTGATTCGATTGCGCAGGGTTTAGATGTCGTAAATGCATATGCCGCCGAGCACTTAGAAATTCAAACCATTAACGCTAAACGTGATGCGCAAACAATTCGGAACGCCGGCGCGGTATTTATCGGAAGATTCACGCCAGTATCACTCGGCGATTATTCTGCTGGTTCAAACCATGTTCTACCTACTGGTGGTTGCGCTTGTCATTCCAGTGGACTTTCAGTACAAACTTTCTTAAAGGGAGTTAGCTTTATTGAATATAACGAAAGTGCCTTCACGGATATTGCCCAAAATGTAATTACCCTTGCCAACTCAGAGGATTTACCTGCTCATGGTGAAGCGATGAGTGCCCGATTCGAATCGAAAACTAAATGACATCTCCAACAAGTTCATCCTGGCCAGATTGGCTACCAATTCGCGAAGAGCTCGCAGACTTAAAGCCATATGGCGCACCACAACTTTCTGGCGTAACTGCTTTAAATACAAATGAGAATCCTTTCCCGGTTCCAAGTGCTGTTGTCGTACAGATGTTGGAGGCACTTCCCGATGTCCTAGAAAATTTGAACCGTTATCCTGATCGCGATGCGACTGCACTGCGCGAAGAGCTTGCTTCATATATAAATAAGAGCACGCAATGCAATTTCACAACTGCAAATATTTGGGCTGCGAATGGCAGCAATGAAATCTTGCAGACACTTATGTTGGCCTGCGGTGGCAGAGGAGCTCTTGGATTTACTCCCTCGTACTCTGTTCATCCACTGATTGCCAAAGCAACTGGCACAAAGTGGTATGCAGAAGAACGTGGCCAAGAGTTCGCAATCAACGTTGTAGAAGCTGTTGCCCAAATTACAAGAGATAAGCCAGGGCTAACATTTATTACTACGCCTAATAATCCAACTGGAACAGCTACCTCTTTTGCCGATCTCGAAAAATTCGCAGCCGCAGCACGGGATATAAATGGTCTGCTTATCGTCGATGAGGCTTATGCCGAATTTTCGACAGAACGCTCTGCAACCGGATTAATTGCAAATTATCCAAATGTTGTAGTTGTCAGAACGATGAGCAAAGCCTTTGCCTTTGCAGGTGCTCGCGTGGGATATGCGATTGCGGATGCAAGAATCATTGATGCGATGCTTGTTACGCGCCTGCCCTATCATTTAAGTTCATCGACGCAGGCACTTGCACTAGTTGCTCTAGCCAATGCAGATGCCTTATTGGCAGAAGTTGCTGCACTAATTGCCGAACGAGTTCGAGTTGCAAGCGAACTTACAAAATTAGGATTTGAAGTTTCACCTAGTAGCGCCAATTTTCTACTGTTTAGTGGCTTTAATTATGGTTCGCAATCTGCTTGGGAGACCTTAGTTAGCGCTGGCGTTCTAGTAAGAGATGTAGGACTTGCCGGCTTTCTTCGAGTAACCATTGGGCTGCCTGCGCAGAACGATCAATTTTTAACGGCTATCGCTTCGCTTAGGCCATAATTAGCCAGTATTTAAAGATCATCCAATAACGAGGAGATTTATGAGAACAGCCCATGTAGTTCGCGCCACCAAGGAATCTAGCGTTGATGTAAAAATCAATCTAGATGGCACTGGTGAAATTGATATCGACACTGGCGTTCCCTTCTTTGACCACATGCTCTCGCAGCTTGGCAAACATGCTGGATTTGATTTAACCGTTAAAACAAAAGGTGATGTTGATGTCGATTCGCATCACACTGTCGAAGATACATCTCTTGCATTTGGCCAAGCACTACGTGAAGCCCTTGGCGATAAAGCAGGGATCCGTCGCTTTGGAGATGCAATGGTTCCGTTGGATGAAGTTCTAGTGCAGGCAGCTGTTGATCTTTCAGGTCGCCCATATTTAGTTCATCGCCAACCAGAAATTGTTGAATTGATCGGAACATTTGATACAACACTTGGTCGTCATATTTGGGAGTCCATTGTTGCCGAAGCGCGTATTGCATTGCACGTACGAGTTTTGGAAGGACGCAACGCGCACCATGTATTTGAGGCGCAATTCAAGGCAGTAGCACGAGCCTTGCGCGATGCTTGCGCGATTGACAATCGCGTTACAGGAATTCCGTCAACCAAGGGCGTTCTTTGATCGCAATTCTTGATTATGGTTCTGGCAATTTACGTTCGGCAGAGCGTGCCTTCGAACTAGCAGCAGATAAGGTCATAGTTACAAGTGACCCAAAGATTTGTATCGAAGCCGATGGCTTAGTTGTTCCCGGTGTCGGGGCCTTTGCGGCTTGTATGGAGCAATTTCTTAATATTGGTGGCAGAGAAATTATTGCTGCGAGAGTTGCAAATTCAAGCCCTATTTTTGGAATTTGTGTTGGTATGCAGATATTTTTTGACTCAAGTTCCGAGAAGAAAATGAGTAAAGGTTTGGGAATTCTTCCTGGAGATATAAGTCAGATCGAAGCTGCAATTCTTCCGCATATGGGCTGGAATACGGTTGCGGCTCCTGCTGAATCGAAATTGTTCTCTGGTATTGCGGATCAATCTTTCTATTTCGTCCACTCATTTGCCGCGAAGAAGAGAGTTTCTAGTGCGATTAATTCAACTAGTAACTATGGTGAAGATTTTCTAGCTGCCGTTGAGAAAGATTTTATTGTGGCAACGCAATTTCATCCAGAAAAAAGTGGCGCAGCCGGTGCAAAATTGATTAGTAATTGGGTGAAATCGTTATGAGAATGAAATCTCTGGAAATTCTTCCTGCAATCGATGTAAAGGACGGACGAGCAGTTCGGCTCGTACAAGGTGAATTAGCAAAAGAGAGCACATACGGCCTGCCTGTTGAAGTTGCTCGCGATTTTGTTGCGCAAGGTGCCAAGTGGATCCACTTAGTTGATTTAGATGCAGCTTTTGGAATCGGTTCAAATTTCGAATTGATCCAAGAAGTGATTAGAAGCGTTGATATTCAGATTGAGCTTTCAGGCGGCATCCGAGATGAAGAGTCGCTTGTCCGCGCGCTTTCTACTGGATGTACCCGCGTAAACCTTGGTACTGCGGCGATCGAAAATCCAGAATGGACCGCGAAAGTTATTTCAAAATATGGTCCAAGAATTGCAGTTGGCCTGGATGTTCGTGGACATACTCTTGCAGCGCGCGGATGGACAAAAGATGGCGGCGATTTATTTGAAATGCTAGAGATATTGGATGCTGCTGGTTGCTCTCGCTATATCGTGACTGATGTTGCTAAAGATGGAACTTTAACTGGCCCGAATTTTGAATTACTAAAAGAAGTTTGTGCAGTTACAAGTGTTCCAGTTGTTGCCAGCGGCGGAATTTCAGTTCTCCAAGATTTAATTGATCTGCGTTCCTTAACTTCAATTGGAATCGAAGGTGCAATTGTTGGCAAGGCTATTTATTCTGGCTCATTCACTCTGCCGCAGGCGTTGGAAGTTGCTGGCGAATGACTCTTGCAAAGCGCATAATTCCCTGCCTTGATGTTGCTGGCGGGCGAGTAGTTAAGGGCGTCAATTTTAAAGATTTAGTTGATGCTGGCGACCCAGTTGAATTAGCAAAGAGATATGACATTGAAGGCGCGGATGAATTAACTTTCCTTGATATTTCAGCAAGCGTTGAAGAGCGAGCGACAACTTTGGAAATTGTTAGGCGCACTGCTGAACAGGTATTTATACCGCTAACTGTTGGGGGCGGGATTCGAAGTGCAGAGAATGTAAATGAATTACTTCGCGCCGGCGCCGATAAAGTTTCTGTAAATACAGCAGCTATTGCCAGGCCAGATTTGATTAATGAAATTTCAGATCGATTTGGAAATCAAGTATTAGTCCTTTCGGTAGATGCCAGAAGGGCTGCAACTAAATCTGGATTTGAAGTCACAACCCATGGCGGTCGGCAAAGCTCTGGCCTTGATGCACTTGCCTGGATCGAAGAAGGAATTTCTAGGGGAGTTGGCGAGATTCTTCTAAATTCAATGGATGCAGATGGCACAAAATCTGGATTTGATATTGAAATGCTTAAGGCCGTCCGAGAAATTTCTTCTGTGCCAGTTATAGCAAG
>Ga0194059_1000237_pt1 | contig 27090 bp, 23 predicted proteins | sample SepL6211m_MetaG_FD_163426 | JGI IMG/M metagenome (GOLD analysis project Ga0194059, IMG submission 163426) | Anoxic zone freshwater microbial communities from boreal shield lake in IISD Experimental Lakes Area, Ontario, Canada - Sep2016-L626-11m | ecosystem: Environmental > Aquatic > Freshwater >...
TTCTGCGATGGACACCTACGTATATGTCAAACTCCTACTGCCACCCCGGCATAGCCGGGGGATCTCCCATTTGATTAGCGGCTTGATCACCACCGTTGACATGCACGGCGAAAAGCCCTTGCTGGTGGCCCAGCGGCGCCAGATCAAGCGCAGCGAATTGCGCGTGGCCGATGTGATGATCCCTGTGGCCAAGATGGATGCATTGCGAATCGAGGACGTGAGCAAGGCAAGCGTTGGCAACATTGTGGCCTCGATGAAGTCCGAGGGACGGGTGCACGCCATCGTTGTCGGCCAGGATGCCGACGGCAGGCAATCCCTGCTGGGAGTGTTTTCAGCCTCCCAGATTGCGCGCCAGTTGGGCGTGCAGATCCACACCCACGAAATGGCGCGCACCTTCGCCGAAATTGAAGCCGTCATTGCCGGGGTTTGACGGCGTAGCACTTGCCGTCTGCCAACGTCGATCCACCTGGTATGCCAACGTAAACACCGGTGCGTCGCTGGTGCAAGTGGGCGTAGCGGGATCAAAGCCGTTTCTGAAAACCCAGGGCGCTTGCGGGTTGGGTTGCGACCACAGTCCCAGGTTTGCGCTGTCAGCGCTGGCCTGCGCTGCGGCGAATTGGGCGCGCGTGGATGCGCTGATCTCGCACTGGTACGCCTTGTAAAACCAGGCCATGCCGGTGGCCACCTGCGTCAGATTGACGTACTGGCAGGTGTCGGTGAAAACAGCGCCGACAATGCGCCCATACTGGTCGGTCTTGGCATAGGCCACCCGCACGGCCTTGCCAAACACCGCGTTGTGCAAGGCCGTGCGCGACTCGCTGCCAAAGGGTTGCGCCAACTCTGGCGCATCAATGCTGTCGAGCCTGATCTTGTACACCTGCCCGGCAGCGCTCAAGGTGATCGTGTCGCCGTCGTGAACGTCGGTAACAGGCCCGCTCAACCGGTTGGGGCCAACATCCACACCGCACAGGGATTGCGTTGCGTTGTTTGCCGAGCCATTGTCTGCGCAATACGCAGCACTGCCGCTACAACTCCCCGCGCTGCCGTCCCCACCGCCGCATGCCCCAAGCAACAGGCTGGCAACAGCAATTGCAATGCAGTTCTTCATGCCCCTCCCAACAGACACTGTGCCGTCACCGTGTGCCCGAGTACACCGGTGCGAGAATCACTCCGACCCCGCTCAATCGTACGCTCCCATATCCACTGCCTTGCAGGCTAGTCGCACTACTTTCGGAACAGGTCGTGTGGCGGTGCGGTAATTGATGATATTGCGCCGTGACATACCCAGGGTGTCGGCCGCCTTGCTGGCCGAGAACCCGTGCTGCATCATCCATGCATCGAAGCTGCGTGCATCGTCGTCCGACTGCTCGGCGGCTAGTCGGTAAATCGTGGTGGCAGCTATCGGCAGTGGGCCTTCATCGTCCCAACTCAAGCCGCTACCCCATTCCTCGACAGCAACACGGGCAAACAGATCCGCATCGCGCAGAGGTTTGAGGCTTTTGAATCCGGCCACAAATGCGGCCAGGTCAACGTCGGCGCTCCAGCCGTCCTCAAAACGCACGTTCAAACGCATGTTATCCAGCGCCTTGGCGCCATTGATTCGGGGAAGTTTTTCACGCATAGTCATGCTCCATTGAGTTTGTCCCATTCGGCCTGAATCAGTGGCTTGTTGGCCAGCGCCCAGGCCATCGCCTTGGCAAGCAGTTTTCGGTTTGCACAACCCGCAAGCTCAGCCATCGTTGCCAGATCAACCGCTGAATCACCGTCCGGCGTGCGCACATGAAAATGAGCCGGCGCATGGTCGGGATAGACCGATAAGCAGGTTGGCCCCTATGGGCTGAATGCGATCAATCAAAGACTGGACTGCGGCGCGTCGGGACTCAGGACGGCGGGGCACTCAGCGCAGTGAGGTTAAGGAGGAGGCCGAAGGCCGGGGAACACGAACGGCGCTGAGTGCCACGCCGTCCTGAGTTAGCCAGCGTTGTGGGTACACAAGGGATTTTGAATCTTGGCGATCCAACACTGTTGGCCGCCGCTTAGAACGGCATCTTGGGCATGCCTTTCATGCCGCCCAGGCGCTTCATCATCTTCATCATGCCGCCGCCCTTCATCTTCTTCATCATGTCCTGCATCTGCTCAAATTCCTTGAGCATGCGGTTGACTTCCTGCACCTGCACACCAGCTCCAGCGGCGATGCGGCGCTTGCGGGTGGCCTTGATGAGTTCGGGCTTGCGCCGCTCCAGCGGCGTCATGCTGTGGATGATGCCTTCCTTGCGCTTGATGTCTTTTTCGGCGCGGTCCATGTCCACCTGGCCAGCCTTGGCGGCCATGGCGGCGGGCAGTTTGTCCATCAGGCTCGAGAGGCCGCCCATCTGCTTCATCTGCTGAATCTGCGACAGAAAGTCGTTGAGGTCAAAGCCCGCGCCGCTCTTGACCTTGGCGGCGAGCTTTTGCGCGGCGGCAATATCCACCCCGGCCGTCACCTGCTCGACCAGCGCCAGAATGTCGCCCATGCCCAAGATGCGTCCGGCGTGGCGCTCGGCGTCAAACACCTCCAGCCCGTCGAGCTTTTCGCTGGTGCCGGCAAACTTGATCGGCGCACCCGTCACCTGACGCACCGACAGGGCCGCACCGCCGCGGGCGTCGCCGTCGAGTTTGGTCAAAATGATGCCGGTCAGCGGCAAGGCTTCCTTGAACGCCTTGGCGGTGTTGACCGCATCCTGGCCCTGCATGGCGTCCACCACAAACAAGGTTTCCACCGGGTTGAGCACCGTGTGCAACTCCTTGATTTCGCGCATCAGCACTTCGTCAATAGCCAACCGTCCTGCCGTATCGACCAGCAGCACGTCAAAGAAGTGCTTGCGCGCGTAGTCGAGCGCGGCGCGAGCAATGTCCACGGGCTTTTGGTCGGGCGAGCTCGCAAACCACTCGGCCCCGGCCTGCGCGGTGACGGTCTTGAGCTGCTCGATGGCGGCGGGGCGGTAGACGTCGCCCGAGACCGTCAGCACCTTCTTCTTGCGCTTTTCGATCAGGTGCTTGGCCAGCTTGGCGGTGGTGGTGGTTTTGCCCGCGCCCTGCAGGCCGGCCATCAGGATCACGGCGGGCGGCTGGGCCGCCAGATTGATGTCGCTCACGCCTTCGCCCATGGTGGCGCTGAGCTCCTTGCTGACGATGCTTACCAGCACCTGCCCTGGCTGCAGCGAACCCAGCACCTCCTGGCCCAGCGCTTTTTCTTTGACGCGGGCAATAAAGTCGCGCACCACCGGCAGCGCAACGTCGGCTTCGAGCAACGCCATGCGCACCTCGCGCAGCATGTCGGCAACGTTGTTTTCGGTGATACGGGCCTGCCCGCGCAGGTCTTTTACGAGTCGGGACAGCTTGTCGGAAAGTGCAGACGCCATAGGGGGATATTCCGGGCAGGGGAATCAGTAATGAAGAACGGCCTAGGCCGAAGGGAAGCAAAACGCTAAACTGTGCACATGATTTTAGCCAGTGCGACCCCCATCGGATTGTTTTTGTCGGTTTTGGCAGCCCTTGCCTACGCCTTGCCCGCCTTGCTGGACCAGCGCATCAGCCACGCGGCCTCGCGCAACTGGGTAGCGCTGGGCTGGCTGCTGCACGCAGCGGTGCTGGGATTGGGCCTGTTTGGCGAGCCCGCCTATTTTGGCTTTGCGCCAGCGCTGTCGGTCACCGCCTGGCTGGTAGCCGCTGGCTACGCGATCGAGAGCCAGATCTTCCCGCAACTGCAAACCCGCTGGGCTTTGTGCGGGCTGGGCGCGGTGGCGGTGTTGCTGGCGCTGGTGTTTCCCGGCAGCCCCATGCCGACCACGGCGTCCATGTGGCTGCCAGTGCACCTGGCCTTTGGCGTGGCGTCTTACGGCCTGTTTGGCACGGCAGTAGTACACGCCTGGTTCATGACCCGGGCCGAAAACCGCATCCGCCTGGCCGAAGACCCCCACACCGGGCTACCGCTGCTGACGCTGGAGCGCCTGACCTTCCGTTTTGTTGGCGTGGGCTTCACGCTGCTGTCCATCACCTTGCTCATTGGCCTGCTGTTTGGCGACGCCTTGTACGGCCACGCCCAGGCTTTTCGCTGGAACCACAAGATGGTGTTTTCGGTGCTGGCCTGGGTGACGTTTGCCACGCTGCTGGTGGGCCGTGCCACGCTGGGCTGGCGCGGCAGGCGCGCCGTCAAGGTGCTCTACACCGGTAGCGCCTTCTTGCTGCTGGCCTATGTGGGCTCACGCTTTGTGATGGAGGTGGTGCTAGGCCGCACACCATGAGGTACTTGCTGATCTTCGCCGTGATTGCGCTGCTGGCCTGGCGCTGGCGCGCCTCACGGCCAGAGCGCAAGTCTGCCAGTGCGCCCAAGCAGAACGGGCAGCCGATGGCGATGATCCCGTGCCACCAATGCGGTGTGCACCTGCCTGCCCAGGACGCCGTGGAAGGCAAACTGGGCTCCTACTGCTGCCAGGATCACCGCCGCCAAGCGGAGCCCTGAATGAGCGACGCCTCCGCGACGCACTCCTGGTTTGCCTCGTCCCTGGCCGAGACGCCAACCGAGCCGACGCAGGGCCCCAACGAATTTGTGCGCCTGTGGCAGGGCTTCATGACCGCGCGCCTGACAGTGGCGGCGCTACTGGCCGTGCTGCAAACCAGCCTGTACATCCTCAGTTCGGCGCACAGCAAGGCGGTGCTGGCCATCAGCTTGGCCTACTTTGCAGCTACCGTGGCCGCGCGGCGCTACGCCAAGCCGCACGATTTGGGTAATGCCTTCAACGTCACCTGGCTTTTTCTGGCGGGCCTGGATGTGCTGGCATTTCTGGCGCTGCAGGTGCTGCAAGGCGGAAGCATCAACTACACCCCGCTGTGCGTGCTGCCCATTCTGCTCACCGCCGTGCTGGGCACGGTGCGGCTGGCGCTGGGGACGGCGGCGTTCATCACCATGCTGCTACTGGGCGGCACCCTATGGACCTATCTGGCAACGCCCGGCGACGTGACCCCCTATCTGGTGCAATCAGCACTGAGCAGCGCGGGCGGTTTTGTGATCGCCTTGCTGGCCAGCCAACTCACCACCCACTTGGCCCGGGAAGGGCAGCGCGCCCGCACCAGCCAGTTGGCAGCGCGCATCCAGCGCCAGGTGAATGAACTGGTGATTGAGTCGCTGCCCGACGGCGTGCTGATCGTCGACGACAAGGGCTGTGTACGCGCCGCCAATCCGGCCGCGCGCAGCTTGCTGGGCTCGCAACGCGCCTTGAAAGCCAGCGTTTTTTACCTGCGCGAAGAGCCCGGATGGGCATCGCTGCTGACGCTTACGCGCCTGAGCATTGGCACTGGCCAAAGCCAGTTGGAAGAGGTCAGCATCCACCATGCCGGCCACGGCCCGCTGCGCGTGCGTGCCCGCACCCGGCTGGCCGCAACCCAGGGCGTCGATGGCGAGAGCCTGTGCGTACTTTTTTTGCAGGACCAGCGCGAGTTGGAAGCCCGGGTGCGTACCGACAAGCTCGCCAGCATGGGGCGCATGTCCACCGCCGTGGCGCACGAAATCCGCAACCCGCTGGCGGCCATTACCCAGGCCAACGCCTTGCTTGACGAAGACTTGAGCGACCCGCGCCAAAAGGCGCTCACCATGATGGTTCACCAGAATGCGCGGCGGCTTGATCGCATCGTGGACGACATCCTCAAGGTCTCGCGCGTGGCACCCGATGACGCGCTCCAGACCCCGGCCACCGTGGCGCTGGACGAGTGGAGCGCCCAGGTGTGCCAGGACTGGGCCGCCCAAAACCATTGCCAGGAGCAATTGACGCTTGCGCTGAACGCCCCCGGCCTGGCGGTGTGCTTTGACGGCGACCACCTGCGCCGCGTGCTGGTCAACCTGCTGGACAACGCGCGCCGCTATGCCAGCGGTGACGCCCAGTCGATTCAGGTGCGCAGTGGCGTGCTCGATTCGCAGCAGGTATTCTTGTCGGTGTGGAGCAACGGCGCGCCGATGGAACGCTCGGTCGAGCGGCACCTGTTTGAGCCGTTCTTTTCGTCCGAGAGCCGCTCCACCGGACTGGGTCTTTATATCTGCCGCGAGTTGTGCGAGCGTTACGGTGCCTCGGTGGCGTACCAACGCATGCCGCTGGTCACCCAGGACGCGGTGGCCGAAGGCAACGCCTTTGTCATTACCCTGCAACGCACCGATGCACTGCCGCCGCCACCGTTGCAAACCGTCCCTGCCAGCCTATGACGAACACCTCCGCCATGAGCAACGCCCACATTCTGGTGATTGACGACGAGCCCGATTTGCGCACGCTCTACGAACTCACCTTGCTGCGTGAAGGTTACCGGGTTGATACCGCAGGCAGCGTGGGGGAAGCGCGCGACGCGCTGGAGCGCAACCACTTTGACGTGGTGATTACCGACATGCGCCTGCCCGACGGCATGGGCATTGAGTTGCTGGTGCACCTGCGCAGCCAGCAGCGCGCGGAGCGCTGCATTGTGATTACCGCGCACGGCTCGGCCGAGAACGCGGTCGAGTCGCTCAAGGCTGGTGCCTTCGACTACCTGACCAAGCCGGTGGACCTCAAGCAGTTCCGCAGCGTGATTGCGTCTGCGGTGCAAGACACCGGCGCACGCAGCACGCCCGCACGCACACCCAGCGCGGCAGCCGCTGCGCCGAGCGAGCCGACACGCCAGGGCCAGGCCGCCCTGGAGCGGCTGGTGGGCGAGTCGGCAGCGATGCGCAGCGTCAAGGAGCGCGTGCTCAAAGTGGCGCGCAGCATGGCACCGGTGCTGGTGCGCGGCGAGTCCGGCACCGGCAAGGAGTTGATCGCCCAGGCCTTGCACGCCAACAGCCACCGCTTTGCGGGACCGTGGATTGCGGTCAACTGCAGCGCCATTCCCGAGAGCCTGCTCGAAGCCGAATTCTTTGGCGCAAAAAAGGGCGCATACACCGGTGCCACCCACGACCGCGAAGGTTTTTTCCAGGCGGCCAAAGGCGGCACGCTGTTTCTGGACGAAATTGGCGACCTGCCGCTGGCGATGCAGGCCAAGCTGCTGCGCGCCATCCAGGAGCGCTGCGTGCGCGCGATTGGCTCCAGCCAGGAGGAGACCGTGGACGTGCGCATCATCAGCGCAACCCACAAGGAATTGTCTGAAGAAATCCAGGCCGGCCGGTTCCGCCAGGACTTGTACTACCGGCTCAACGTGATCGACATCTTTATCCCGCCGCTGCGCGAGCGCACACAAGACCTGCCGGCCTTGTGCGAGGCCTTGCTCAAGCGCATTGGCCAGGAGTCAGGAACAACACCGCCCACGCTGTCAGACAGCGCGATGGCGCAAATCGCGCTGCTTCCGCTCAACGGCAACGTGCGCGAGCTCGAAAACATGTTGCACCGCGCAGTTGCCCTGGGCGAGGGCAGCGAACTGCAACTCGACACAGCCCCCGCACCCATCAGCACTGGCGAAGCCGCCGCACTGGTCGCACAGAGCCCCAGCCCCGAGCCCGCGCCTGTGGCAGTGACGCCATTGCCCAGCGACCTGCAAGAGCATCTGGACGCACAGGAGCGCGAAATTCTGACCCGCGCGCTCAAGGCCACCGGCTTTAACCGCACCATGGCCGCCAACCTGCTGGGCCTGAGCCTGCGCCAGATGCGCTACCGTATCGCGCGCCTCAAGATCCATGCCCCGGCCTCGCGCGACGAGCCCGCCGATGACTGACCTGCCCCACGCCAACGCCCTGTGGCACGACGGCCGCTACCGCTTTGCCCGCTGGCTGGCCTCGCCCAATTTCGGCGCACGCCCACCCTCGGCCTGCGTGGACCTGATCGTGCTGCACTCCATCAGCCTGCCGCCGGGCGTGTACGGTGGGGCCCAGGTGCAGCAGTTCTTCACCAACCAGTTGCCGTGGGAGCAGCACCCGTATTTCAAGCAGATTGAAGGGCTGGAGGTTTCGGCGCACTTCTATATCCAGCGCAGCGGCGAGATCTGGCAGTTTGTCAGTTGCGATGATCGCGCCTGGCACGCCGGCCAGTCCAGTTACCGGGGCCGTGACAACTGCAACGACGACTCCATCGGCATCGAACTCGAAGGCAGCCCGGGCGAACCTTTTGAGCGCGCGCAGTACGAAGCACTGCAGGCCCTGTGCCCCGCGCTGTGCCAGCGTTACCCGATTGCTCACATTGCCGGCCACGAGCACGTTGCCCCAGGGCGCAAGGACGATCCGGGCAGCGGTTTCGATTGGGCGCTGCTGCAGCAAACGCTGGGGCTCGATGCCCACAGCCTCCCGAAGAGCGTGCGCAAAGCAGCTTGAGCGGCGGCGTTTTTTGCGCCCAGAGTGCCTCTGGAGCAAAATCCCCCTACACGCTAGGGGTAGTGGCTTGCAAGCAAGTCAGACACCATATATAGTGTGTTCCATGTTCGGTGCTTGTACAATATTGCGAGCCCCCGCCATCAGATCGGCACCGGACAACTCCCGCAAAAAGAAGACGCCCCAAACGAGGAACGAATGCATTCTGTCACCCCCTCACCCACGCCGCATATCCCGGCCTTGCTCAGCCCCTTGCACGCAACCGAGCCGCTGGGCCAAGCGTCCAGCCACCTGAGCAATTACCAGATCATCCGACGCAACGGCGCGGTGGTTCCGTTTGAACCCAACAAGATTGCCGTCGCCATGATGAAGGCTTTCCTGGCGGTGCACGGCACCAACGGCGCGGCCTCGGCCAGCGTGCGCGAAACGGTAGAAGCGCTCACGCAGCAAGTGATACGCGCGCTGATGCGCTCGCGCCCGTCGGGCGGCACCTTCCACATTGAAGACGTGCAAGACCAGGTGGAGTTGGGGTTGATGCGCGGCGGCCACCACGAAATTGCCCGTGCCTACGTGCTCTACCGCGAACGCCGCGCACAAGAGCGCGCCAAGCATGTGGATCAGGCCACGCCCGACAAGCCGCAGTTGCACGTAATCGAAGCGGGCGAGCGCATTGCACTCGATCTGCAGGGGCTCACGGCGCTGATTGCCGCCGCGTGTGCCGGTCTGGGAGAGCAAGTTCAGCCACAACCGATCGTGGACGAGACGCTGCGCAACCTGTACGACGGTGTTCCCATGGACGAGGTCTACAAAGCCTCGATCCTGGCCGCACGCACGCTGATTGAAAAAGAGCTCGACTACACCTATGTAACCGCGCGCCTGCTGTTCCACTCCATTTCGCGCGAAGTGTTGCAGCGCGAAGTGGCGCCCGCCGACATGGCACAGGCCTACCGCGACTACTTCCCCGGCTATGTGCAGCGCGCCGTGGACGCCGAGTTGCTCGACAAGCGCCTGCTGCAGTTTGACCTGGTTCGCCTCGGTGCTGCGCTGGATGCCTCGCGCGATCTGCACTTTGACTACCTCGGGCTGCAAACCCTGTACGACCGCTACTTCCTGCACGTGGGCAAGACCCGCATCGAATTGCCGCAGGCGTTTTTCATGCGCGTTGCGATGGGCCTGGCACTGGGCGAGATCGACCGCGAAGCGCGCGCCATCGAGTTCTACGAGGTGCTTTCGCGTTTTGACTTCATGTCGAGCACACCCACGCTGTTCAACAGCGGCACGCTGCGCCCGCAGCTCTCGTCGTGCTATCTGACCACCGTGCCCGACGATCTGGACGGCATCTACGAGTCGATCAAGGAAAACGCCCTGCTGTCCAAGTACGCCGGTGGCCTGGGCAACGACTGGACCCGCGTACGCGCGCTGGGTGCCCACATCAAGGGCACCAACGGCGAGTCGCAAGGCGTGGTGCCGTTCCTCAAGGTGGTCAACGACACGGCGGTGGCAGTCAACCAGGGCGGCAAGCGCAAGGGCGCGGTGTGCACCTACCTGGAAACCTGGCACCTCGATATCGAAGAGTTTCTGGAGTTGCGCAAGAACACCGGCGACGACCGACGCCGCACGCACGACATGAACACCGCCAACTGGGTGCCCGACCTGTTCATGCGCCGCGTGATGGAAAGGGGAAGTTGGACGCTGTTCTCCCCTTCCAGTGTTCCCGACCTGCACGACAAATTTGGCACCGCGTTCGAGCAAGCCTATGTGGCCTACGAAGAAAAAGCGGCGCGCGGCGAGATCAGCCCCTATCGCACAGTGCAAGCCACCGACCTGTGGCGCAAGATGCTCACCATGCTGTTTGAAACCGGGCATCCCTGGATCACGTTCAAGGACGCGTGCAACCTGCGCTCGCCCCAGCAGCACGTGGGCGTGGTCCACTCGTCCAACCTGTGTACCGAAATCACGCTCAACACGTCCGACACCGAAACCGCCGTCTGCAACCTGGGCTCGATCAACCTCAAGCAGCACCTCAAGGACGGCGCGCTCGACCACGACAAACTCCAGCGCACCATTGCCACGGCGATGCGCATGCTCGACAACGTGATCGACATCAACTACTACGCCGTCAAGAAGGCGCGCGACTCCAACCTGCGCCACCGCCCGGTGGGCCTGGGCCTGATGGCGTTTCAGGACTGCCTGTACGAGTTGCGCATTGCCTACGCCAGTGAGGCGGCGCTGGCGTTTGCCGACCAGTCGATGGAAGCCATCTGCTACTACGCCTACTGGGCATCGAGCGAGTTGGCGCGCGAACGCGGGCGCTATTCCAGCTACAAAAATTCGCTCTGGGACCAGGGCGTGTTGCCCCCCGACACGCTGGACGCGCTGGCACGCGAGCGCGGCGGCTACGTGGAAGTTGATCGCTCCAGCACGCTCGATTGGGATGCACTTCGGCGCAAGATTGCGGCCGACGGCATGCGCAACTCCAACTGCGTGGCCATCGCCCCGACCGCCACCATCTCCAACATCATTGGCGTTGACGCCTCGATCGAACCAAGCTTTGGCAACCTGTCGGTCAAGTCAAATTTATCGGGCGAATTTACGGTGGTCAACAGCTACCTGGTGCGTGACCTCAAGCGCGTGGGCCTGTGGGACGACGTGATGGTGATGGACCTGAAGCACTTTGACGGCTCGCTTGCACCGATTGACCGCGTGCCCCAGGAAATCAAGCAGCTCTACGCCACCGCATTCGAGGTGGAAACGCGCTGGCTGGTCGAAGCGGCAGCGCGGCGGCAGAAGTGGATTGACCAGGCGCAGTCGCTCAACCTCTACATGGCGGGCGCCTCCGGAAAGAAGTTGGACGAGACCTACAAACTCGCCTGGCTGCGCGGTCTCAAGACCACCTACTACCTGCGCACCACATCGGCAACACAAGCCGAAAAATCAACCGTTGCTGCGGGCCGCTTGAATGCCGTGTCTGCAGGAGGCGAGCACAGCGGCGCGGCACAGGCGCAGATGGCCGACAGCGTTGCAACCGACGTTCGTTTTTGCGCCATCGACGATCCAACATGTGAGGCATGCCAGTGAATTGCATGACCGTTTTTTTGCGCATGCGATGTTATGGAACAACACATATGCACGACAGATTGCATGAATGCTTTGCATTTCAATTCACTGCTCTCATAATTCGCTGATTGGAACTTTCTATGTTGACCTGGGACGAAGCAGTCAAGCCCACACAGCTATCTAACTTCTCGCGCATACCTTCAGAGGATCTGACGGTTACGCAGGCCAAATCACCTCTTCCCACTCCTGCCCAGCGCCGCGTGCGCGCCGCAGACAAACGCATCATCAACGGCCAGACCGACGTGAACCAACTGGTTCCGTTCAAGTACAAGTGGGCCTGGGACAAATACCTCGCCAGTTGCGCCAACCACTGGATGCCGCAAGAAGTCAACATGACGCGCGACATCGCGCTCTGGAAGAGCCCCAACGGACTGACCGAAGACGAGCGCCGCATCGTCAAACGCAACCTGGGCTTCTTTGTTACCGCCGACTCGCTTGCGGCCAACAACATCGTGCTGGGAACCTACCGCCACATCACCGCGCCCGAGTGCCGCCAGTTTCTGCTGCGCCAGGCGTTTGAAGAAGCGATTCACACCCATGCCTACCAGTACATCGTCGAGTCGCTGGGTCTGGACGAAGGCGAAATCTTCAACGCCTACAACGAGATTGCGTCCATCCGCGACAAGGACCAGTTCCTGATCCCGTTTATCGACGCCATCATGGAGCCGGGTTTTCAGACCGGGACCGCGCAGGCAGATCAGACACTTCTCAAGTCGCTGATTGTTTTTGCCTGCCTGATGGAAGGCCTGTTCTTCTACGTCGGCTTTGTCCAGATTCTGGCGCTGGGTCGCCAGAACAAGATGACCGGCGCGGCCGAGCAGTACCAATACATCCTGCGCGACGAGTCGATGCACTGCAACTTCGGCATCGACCTGATCAACCAACTCAAAATGGAGAATCCGCATTTGTGGACCAGTGAGTTCAAGGCCGAGATCAAGGCGCTGTTTGAACAAGCCGTTGAACTGGAATACCGCTATGCCGAAGACACCATGCCGCGCGGCGTGCTGGGCATGAATGCCTCCATGTTCAAGGGCTACCTGCGTTACATCGCCAACCGGCGCGCCACCCAGATCGGGCTTGAGCCGATCTACGCCCACGAAGAAAACCCCTTCCCCTGGATGAGCGAAATGCTCGACCTGAAGAAGGAACGCAACTTTTTTGAAACCCGTGTGATTGAGTACCAGTCCGGCGGCGCATTGTCCTGGGACTGACCACCACCTATGTTTTTGAAGAATTTCACTGCCCCATCACCTGCCGCACGTGCAGGCGTGGAGCGGTGTCACCGAGTTCATGCTGCTGGGATTAAGCCCAACAGCATGGATCGCTTCTTGCTCTCCAACTTGCAAGAAGTGCTCTTTGTTTATTGATCAAGGAGAAAATGATGGCAACTGCAAAAAAACCGGCACCTAAGAAAGCCGCACCCGCGAAGAAAGCTGCACCTGCAAAGAAGGTCGCTGCGAAAAAGGCTGCTCCTGCTAAGAAGGTCGCTGCGAAAAAGGCTGCTCCTGCTAAGAAGGTAGCTGCGAAAAAGGCTGCTCCTGCGAAGAAGGTAGCTGCCAAGAAGGCTGCTCCTGCGAAGAAGGTAGCCGCCAAGAAGGCTGCTCCTGCTAAGAAGGCTGCTCCTGCTAAGAAGGCTGCCCCTGCCAAAAAGGCTGCGGCAAAAAAGACCCCCGCCAAAAAGGCGGTGGTAGCAAAAAAGCCAGCAGCTAAAAAGGCAGCCAAAAAGCCGGCTGCGAAGAAAGCCGCGAAAGCACCCGCTGCCAAAGCAGCACCTGCTGCGCCCGCTGCCCAAACGACCCTGAGTCCTCAGGCTGCGTGGCCGTTCCCAACCGCTAGCAAGCCCTAATCAGCGCGCTTGAAGGTTGTAAAGCCCGAAGTCTTTCGACTTCGGGCTTTTTTCATTGGGCGCGCCCAGCATGGGTGTGCACCGGCTGGTTTTGGGGTAGGGGCCCGCGCCTCATACTGTCAAAGGCCCAGAAATCGGCGCGGGCCCCTACCCCAAAACCAGCCTCCCGGTGAGCGTCTACGGGTAGAAAGCCAGCAGGCGATAGCCTGAAATCTTTTCTGTGGCACCTGGGAGCTTGACGCTCACGGCGAGCGAGGCGTTCAGCTCGGAGTTGGCCGCCATCGCGTCCGACTTTGTCTGTAGTTCGGCAGCAGCAAAAACGCGGCGCAGCACCGGTTGGTCCTGAATGTCGGTCAGGGTCAGTTCCAGGTCGGGGATGGCAATGGGCAACTGCGCGCTGTTCTTCAAGGTCACGTTCAATCGGTATACGTCGGCGTGCACTTTGGCAAACGACGAACTCTCAATCACCACGGCTTCCATCTGGCGCAAGGGCGCAACACGGCAACCCAACGGTTCACACAAGGCCTCGAGCATGGCTTTGCTCTGCGGGGCGACGGCCACAATGGCGTCGCGCTCCTGCATCAGCACTTGCAGCGCAAGCAGCAGCATCAGCACAGCGCTCAACAGCGCCAAGGCGACCCGTACACCGGTGCGGTGCCAGGGGGAGGGAGTCGGCGCGGCGCGCATGAACGACAAGCTTCGCGCGTCGGGTTCCACGTGCATGGGCGCGTCTGGTGGAACATAGCGAAGCGATAAAGGCTCTTGGTCGAGCCGGGGTTCCTGCAGTACATCGGGAGCCAGTTCGGCTTGGGCTGCTGCTTCAACATCACCTTCTGCTTCAGCTTCGGTGCCGGCTTCTGCATCGGCCTGCGCTTGAGGTTCACCCGCAGCCGCATCTTCTTCTTCCTGAGGGGCAACTTCGAAAGAGGGCTCGGCTGAGTACGCTCGCGTCGGCGCTTGATCTTCAAGAAACGGCTCCCGCGCCTGGTCGGGCGCGACGGGATCACGCTCCGCCTCACCGCGAACATCGTCCAGGGGCGCACCGGCATCGTCCATGGGCTCGGAAGCCTCTTCCTGTTCGAGCGGTTCGGACTGCAAGTGTGCGTTGGCGTCAAATACCTCGTCGCACTGGCCGCAGCGCACCCAACCTTCGGACACGCGCAACTGGTCTGGCACGACCCGGTACATCGTGGAGCAGGCGGGGCAACGGGTAATGAGGCTCATCAGCGAGGCATTGTAGTGACGATGCCGCGCCGCTACCGCTAGAACTGCGCGGTCATCAGCACCCAGCCGTCTTCGCTATCGGCAACGCTTAACGCGCACAGGCTCGCGTAGGCCTGCACCAGCTCTTGTGTCTGGCGCTCCAGAATGCCCGCCAGCACCAGGTGCCCGCCCGTTCCCACATGGGCGCACAGCAAAGGGGCAAGCACTTTCAGCGGCGTGGCAAGAATATTGGCCAGCACCAGGTCGTACTGCCCGCTGGCGCGCTCAGGCAGTCCGGCCACCACTTCAACGCCGTTGGCCGCCGCATTCTGCCGGGTGGATTCGACCGCAGCTTGGTCGATATCCACCGCAACCACCTCGGCGGCCCCGTACATGGCAGCACCGATGGCCAGGATGCCCGAGCCACATCCGTAGTCGAGCACGCGCGCGGCCTGCGGATACGCTGCAATCCAGCGCAAGCACATGCGCGTGGTGGGATGGGTTCCGGTACCAAACGCCAAGCCCGGGTCGAGCCGGATCACGCGCCGCGCTTGCGCGGGGGGCGCGTGCCAGGTGGGAACAATCCAGAACTCGGGCGTGATTTCCACCGGCGCAAATTGCGACTGGGTCAGGCGCACCCAATCCTGGTCCGGCACCGCCGCCATGCCCAGCAACTGGCACTGTGGGAAAAAGTCCTGCGCCTGCAGCACGCTTGCCGCGTCACGCGCGAGCGCTTCGTCGGCAAACAGGGCGGTCACGCGCGAGCGCTGCCAGCCGTCCTTGGGTGCGGGCATACCGGGCTCGCCAAACAAGGCCTGCTCGGCGTCGGTCTGCGCGTCGGCGTCTTCTACGCTCACGCTCAAGGCGTCGAGCGCATCGAGCGCATCGCTGAGCACTTCGACCAGGCCCTCGGGGCACATCAGGCTGAGTTCAAACATCGCTCAACTAACTAGCGCTTGTGCTGTTCGAGCCAATGCTCCAGATAGTGGATGTTGGTGCCGCCTTCCATGAATTTGGCATCCACCATCAACTCTCGGTGCAAGGGAATATTGGTGTTGATGCCCTCAACCACGGTTTCAGCCAGGGCGGTGCGCATGCGCGCCATGGCCTGCTCGCGCGTATCGCCATGGACGATGAGCTTGCCCACCATCGAATCGTAGTTGGACGGTACAAAGTAGTTGGTGTAGATGTGGGAATCCACCCGCACACCGGGGCCGCCCGGCGCGTGCCACATGGTCACACGGCCCGGAGAGGGGATGAACTTGAATGGGTCTTCGGCGTTGATGCGGCATTCAATGGCGTGCCCGCGCACGGAGAGTTGGCGCTGGGTAAACGGTAGTTTCTCCCCGGCTGCCACCATGATCTGCGTCTTGACGATGTCCACGCCGGTCACCATCTCGGTCACCGGATGCTCCACCTGGACCCGGGTGTTCATTTCGATAAAGTAAAACTCGCCGTCTTCGTACAGAAACTCGAAGGTTCCAGCACCTCGGTAGCCAATCTTCTTGCACGCCGTTACGCAGCGCTCGCCAATACGCTCGATCAGTTTGCGGTTGATTCCCGGCGCGGGCGCTTCTTCCAGAATCTTCTGGTGGCGCCGCTGCATCGAGCAATCACGCTCACCCAGATACACCGCATTCTTGAACTTGTCGGCCAGGATCTGGATTTCGATGTGGCGCGGGTTCTGGAGAAATTTCTCCAGGTACACCGCTGGGTTGTTGAACGCGGCACCGGCCTCGCCCTTGGTCATGGCCACGGCATTGATCAGCGCCGCTTCGGTGTGCACCACCCGCATGCCGCGCCCGCCGCCGCCGCCAGCCGCCTTGATGATGACCGGATAACCAATCGCCTTGGCGATGCGCCGAATCTGTGCCGGATCGTCGGGCAACTCGCCTTCGGAGCCGGGCACACAGGGCACACCGGCGCGAATCATCGCCTGCTTGGCCGAAACCTTGTCGCCCATGATGCGGATCGATTCCGGCGTGGGGCCAATGAACTGAAAGCCGCTTTTTTCGACCCGCTCGGCAAAGTCGGCGTTTTCGCTCAAAAAGCCGTAGCCGGGGTGAATCGCTTCTGCGTCGGTCACTTCAGCCGCCGAAATGATGGCCGGCATATTGAGGTAACTTTGCGCCGAAGCTGCGGGGCCGATGCATACCGCCTCTTCCGCGAGCTTGACGTATTTGGCTTCGCGGTCGGCTTCGGAGTAGACCATCACCGCCTTGATGCCCATCTCGCGGCATGCACGCTGAATGCGAAGGGCAATCTCACCGCGGTTGGCGATCAGTATTTTTTTGAACATGCGAGTACCCGCGCGGGCCTATTCGATGATGAAAAGCGGTTGGCCATATTCGACCGCCTGCCCGTTCTCACACAGGATGCGCGAGATCGTGCCCGACTTGTCGGCCTCAATTTCGTTGAGGATCTTCATAGCCTCGATGATGCAAATGGTGTCGCCTTCCTTGACCACATCGCCAATCTCGACAAAAGAGCGTGACCCCGGAGACGCGCAGCGGTAAAACGTGCCTACCATGGGAGACTTGACGGTGTGGCCCGTGGGCGCTTCAACCACCACCTGCGCGGGGGCTGCAGCTACCCCAGCATCCGCTACCGGCTGGGGCGCTGCTACAGGCGCTACCATGACCTGAGGGGCCGGTGCATAGCCTTGCACCATGGGCATCCCGCCCTTGACAATACGAACCTTGCCTTCGGCCTCGGTAATCTCCAACTCCGAAACGTTGGAATCGGACACCAGGTCAATCAGTGTTTTTAGTTTGCGCAAATCCATGTGTACTCCTGCAGCGCCAGATACGGCATGCCGCGAATTTACCGCAAAAATTCATCAAAATGCGACCAATAGCATTTAATTGCTGTTAAATCGAATGCAAATTTGAATATCGTTACAGAACAGGAAGTTCCGCTCGAGCCCCGACAACACCCTCGCCGACGCCCACCAGGCTCATTCTAAACGACGCCAGCCGTCCAGATCCTGTGCGCTCAAGCGTCCAAGCTTGCGCTGTGCGACCTGGCCGTCGCGCCCGATGGCCACCGAAAACGGCAGGCCGCCGGTGAGATTTCCCAGCCGTTGACCCAGGTCTGAACCACCGGTGCCCGCCATTCCCACCGCAAAATCGAGCGCGTTATGACTCAAGAAGGTTTTCACCGGCTCCAACCTGTCAACAGCCAAAGCCAGCACTTGCCAACCGTTAGCCTTATTTTCACGATAGAAGGCGTTGATTAGTGGCAACTCTTCGATGCACGGGGGACACCAGGTTGCCCAGAAGTTAAGCAGCAGAAATTGTCCTTGAAATGCCTGGGCGCGCACCACGCCACCGCTCGGCGCGTCCCACTGCAAACCCCAAAAGCCCGGCACCGGCTCTCCGCCGGAGGCGCGTGGCTTCCACCAGTGGGCCAAACCGAGCCCACCCAGACCAGCCGCAACCGCCACACCGACCATGGCGCGGCGCTGCCGCTGCTGTCGGCTGGCAAGTACGTCCAAATCGGCGGGTTCAATGGATTGATTCATGGAATCGGATCATGCACCAATTGGCGCACGGCTGCCAGATCGCCGCGCGGACGGCGACCCAGCGCGTCAGAGCGGGGCAGGCCGCGCAGGTCGTCAAAGTCGTACACCACCAAGCGCAAGCCCACATAGGCTTGGAGCTCGACGCAACGCACCTGCACGTAAAGCGCGTCCACAGGTTCGCCTTGCAGCCCCATCACGGTATGCGGTTCGTAGCGCACACCCATGTCGATCAGGCAGATTTCGGCCGATTTGGGGTCGTCGCAAAACAACTGCAGGGTGATGTCGCTCATGCGCGTGGCCGTTGCGTGCCAGACGGGACCGGTCAGATGTGGGCGAAAAGCGGCCAGCCGCTCCATCCACTGCAAGGCAATGCGGCGTAGCACCTGGAGTTCGGCAGGCTGGGTATCGGAGCAGAACTCGGCGATGTAGAGCGCAACCTGCTCCTCCACCAGCGCGTTGTTGGGCAGGGCGGTGTGTGCGCTCAATCCCATTTCTTTGAGCGCGCGGCGCTTGGCCGGACCCGCTTCCAGCCCTTTCTCCGCCACCATGCGGGCCGCCACAGCGGCGATTTGCTCCTTCAACTCGTCCATGGCACCATTGTGCACCGCCGCCCAAGCCCTGCGCGCCTATAGAATCTGCGCATGCACATCCATATTCTTGGTATTTGTGGCACCTTTATGGGTGGCTTGGCAGCCTTGGCGCGCGAAGCGGGGCATCAGGTCACCGGCTGCGACGCGGGCGTCTACCCCCCCATGAGCGATCAGTTGCGCGCCCTGGGCATCGACCTGATCGAAGGCTTTGGCACCGAGCAGATGGCGCTGTGGCCCGACATGTACGTGGTCGGCAACGTCGTCAGCCGCGCCCGGTTGGCCGATGGCAGCCCCAAGTTCCCGCTGATGGAAGCGGTGCTCGATGCAGGCGCTCCCTACACCAGCGGCCCGCAATGGCTGGCCGAACACGTGCTGCAAGGCCGCCACGTGCTTGCCGTGGCAGGTACCCACGGCAAGACCACCACCAGCGCCATGCTGAGCTGGATTCTTGAGAGCGCAGGCATGCGCCCGGGCTTTCTGGTCGGTGGCGTGCCAATGAACTTTGGCGTGTCTGCGCGCCTGGGCAGCGGGAACTGCTTTGTGATCGAGGCCGACGAGTACGACACCGCGTTCTTCGACAAGCGCAGCAAGTTTGTTCATTACCGCCCGCGCACCGCCATCCTCAACAACCTGGAGTTTGACCACGCCGACATCTTTGACAGCGTGGCCGACATCGAGCGCCAGTTCCACCACCTGGTGCGCACCGTGCCGTCCACCGGGCGGATCGTGGTCAACGGTCTGGAAGAGAGCCTGACCCGTGTTTTGCACCAGGGCTGCTGGAGCCAGGTCTGCAGCTTTGGCTCCGCCGTCAACGATTTCACCGCCCAGGGCGAACCCGACGCGTTTGATGTTTTGCGCCAGGGCAAGCCAGTGGGCCGGGTCCAATGGAGCCTGGGCGGCGTGCACAACCAGCTCAACGCGCTGGCTGCAATTGCCGCCGCCGAGCATGTGGGTGTGGCACCTGACGTGGCCGCAACGGCGCTGGCCCGCTTTGAAAACGTCAAGCGCCGCATGGAAGTGCGCGCTCACGTGCCGTGGCAGGGCGCGCAGGCGTCGGCCAAGCCGGTCACCATCTACGACGACTTTGCCCACCACCCCACGGCCATCCGCACCACCATCAACGGGCTGCGGCGCAGCGTCGGTGCAGAACGCATCCTGGCGGTGTTTGAGCCGCGCAGCAACACCATGAAGCTCGGCGCCATGAAGGCCCAGTTGCCTTGGAGCCTGGAACAAGCCGACCTGGCTTTTTGCCACGCCGGCGGGCTGGACTGGGACGCGTCCGAGGCGCTGGCCAGCATGGGCGCGCGCGCGCACGTGGGCGCAAGCATCGACGCCGTGGTGGCCCGGGTGATGCAAGAGGTCCGAGCGGGTGACCATGTGCTGTGCATGAGCAATGGCGGCTTTGGCGGCATCCACCTCAAACTGATCGCCGCCCTGCAGCAGGGTGGCGCAAATTCAGCGGTGCCCGAGTGATGCAGATCACTCACCCAAGCCACCCTTGAGCGCACACTGGCGCGGTCTTCCCAAGGAGTCCTCGCCATGAAACTACTGACCGACCTGTTTTCCACCGATTACGGACTGATGAGTATCGGCTCCATCATCTTCATGCTGGGCATGGGCGTCTTCTTTGTGCGCTACTTCAACCGCAAGATGAACGAAGACGCCGCAGCCGCAGCCCGCAAATAGCCGCATGCGCCCCTTTCGGGATCACGCGGGCTGCAAGTCCTTGAGCCGCAGCAAGCGGTACACGCGTCCTGCCTTGTCCAGCGGTTCGATCACCTGCTCGCGCACCAGCGCACTGACTTCGCGGCTGACCGTCTCCATCTTCAGGTCGAGCATGGCACCCATGTCTTCGCGCGCAAAAATGGTCGCAATCTCGGCGTCGGTCTGGCTGCGCATCTTGAGGATGAAGTTGCTCACCCGGATGCGCGCGGTACCGAAATTCAGATCGGCCAGCCAGTCATCGGCGTCCTTGAGGCTGCGCGACCACTTTTCCATCATGCGCTTGTGCAGGCGCGGCGACTGGGCGGCCAGATCGTGCACCACCGACAGCGGAATGCGGCACACCAGCACCTCGGTCAGCGCCACAGCGTCGGTGTCGTAGCGCGCATCGGAGAGCGCCTCCAACCCCACCACATCGCCCGGACGCAGCACACGCACGATGCGCTGGCGCCCGTCGGCCGTGCTACGCACCAGCTTGATCATGCCGGAGCGCAGCGTGAACACCCCCACCGCCGCCCCACCCTCCTGAAACAGCGTCGCTCCGGCACGAAAATCCATGTCGTCAATGGGCGCATGGATCAGGTCAAAGTCCTTTTCGTCCAGATCGGCAAACAGCACCATGTCCCGAATGCCGCAGTTACGGCAGTCGGAGGTGCCGCGCCAGGCGGATTCAGTCGTGATGGGAATCATGGGGCTATTGTGCCGTAGCGTTGAGTCGCTTCACGCCTGCCACAAAACGCTGCAGCGTGGGCGAGAGCACCCCCCGGGGAATGGTGATCTCGATCAACTGAAAGCGCCCGCGCGTTGCCAGGGCCCGCTCCAGCGCCGCCGCCAACTCAGCGCGCGTGCCCACGCGCACCCCGTCGCCACCCATGCCCGCCGCCATTTCGGCGTAGCCCCAGTGGCCTAGGTCGTTGAAGGCCGACTCGGGCTGGAAGGTGCGCAGCATTTCCCAACTGGCGTTGTTGAACAGCAGCACGATCGGGTCCCAGCCATAGCGTTTGCAGTTGCCCAGTTCCATGCCGGTCATCTGAAACGCCCCGTCGCCCACCAGAATCAGCGGGCGCAGGCCGGTTGCCGCCTGTAGCCCCAGGCCCGCGGGCACGCCAAAACCCATGGTGGCGTAGTAGCCCGGCGCCACCAAGGCCGTGTGCGCCATGTCCATGGCCGTGAAAAAGCAGTCGCCCATGTCGCTGGCAATGGGCATCTTGCCGTGCTTGTCCATCAGGTCGTTGACCGCCGTGGCAATGTCCAGCGGCGCAATACTGGCTCCGTCGGCCTGCAGCCCGGTGGGGTACACCGGCTTGCCAAAGCTCGGCTTGGGCCGGGGTGCGCCCACGCGTGCGAGCAAGCGCTCCACCAGCGCCGAGAGTGGAATCTGGGCGTAGGTGTGGTAGCCCATGGACACCTGGCCATTGAGTGCCTGGATGGTCTTGCGCATGTCGATCTTGGTGGAGGACACGCCAAAGTTGGTGTCACACACAATCACGCCCAGCAGGAACAAGCCGTCTGAGCGTTCCACCCGCTGGGTGACGTCGGGCATGCCCGCCACGCCCATGTAGGTGCCCATCAGGGGCGCGTCGGCATCGGAGAGCAGGCCGCGCCCCATCAGACTGGTGACCACCGGCAGGCCGAGTCGGTGCGCGAGTTGCGCGACCTGCGGCTCTAGGCCAAAGCGGCGAACTTCGACACCCACCATCAGCACCGGGTCGTGGGCCTGCTCCAGGCGCTGCAGGATTTCATCCACGCAAGCGTCCAGCGCCTGTGCATCCACCGTAGCGGGCAGCAGGGCAGGTACTTCAGCGCAGGGCTCGGCCACCATGTCGCGCGGAATCTCGATGTACACCGGCTGCGACAGGCGCAGGCACGCGCTCAAGGCGCGCGCAATGTCGGCCGGGGCGCGCGCCGCGTCGTCCAGGCGCACTTGCTCAACCGTGATTTCCTTGAAGATCTGGAACTGCGAGTCCAGCGTCTTGGCCTGGTGGTGCAGCAGCAGCCCCGAGGCCGACTCGCCGCGCCCGGGCCCACCGGAAATCACCACCAGTGGCGACTTTTCTGCAAACGCCGCGGCCACCGAATTGATCATGTTGAGCGCACCCGCGCCATAGGTCACCGCCGCCACGCCCAGGCCTCCGTTGATGCGTGCCGCCGCGTCCGCAGCAAAGCCAACGGCGGGCTCGTGCGACAAGGTGATCAGAGGCAGGATGCCGCTGGACTCGATGATGCGAAAGTAGGGAAGTGCAAAGTCTCCGGGAATTCCAAATATTTGCTGAGCGCCATTGCGTTTGAGTGCATGCAAGAGGGCTTCTGTCAGATTCATTCAAGCTCCAAGTAAAAGGACAAAGGGTGAATTATCTTCGCCCTGTTGGTAATAACCGACACCACGGCGTTTTGAGCAGTGATAACTTTGCGCCTTCTCTTAAAACCTGTGCAGACGACCATGCCCAAAACCCTGATTGAACCCTTTCGCATCAAGAGCATCGAACCCATCCGCATGACCACGCGCACCGAGCGCGAAGGCTTGCTCGAAGCCGCCCGGCTCAACGTCTTCAAGCTGCGCGCCGAAGACGTGCTGATTGACTGGCTCACCGACTCCGGCACCGGTGCCATGTCGAGCCGCCAGTGGGGCGCCATCATGGAAGGCGACGAAAGCTACGCCGGAGCGCGCAGCTTTTACCGCCTGGAAGCCGTGATCCAGGAGATCACCGGCATGAAGCACTTCATCCCCACGCACCAAGGGCGCGCGGCCGAGAAAGTATTGTTCACCGCCGTGTGCAAGAAGGGCGACCTGGTGCCCAACAACTGCCACTTCGACACCACCCGCGCCAACCTGGAATACCTGGGTATCGAGGCGCTCGACCTGGTGATTGCCGAAGGACTGCAGCCCGCGTTGATCTACCCGTTCAAGGGCAATATCGATCTGGAGCGGGTTGAAGCCGTGCTCAAGGCCGAGGGCCACCGCATTCCCTTTGGCATGCTCACCGTAACCAACAACACCGGTGGCGGCCAGCCCGTCTCCATGGCCAATATCCGCGCCTACGCCAAGTTGCTCAAGGCGCACGGCAAGCCCTTCATCATGGACGTGTGCCGCTTTGCCGAAAACGCCATGTTCATCAAGATGCGCGAGCCCGGTTACGAGAACACCCCCATCAAGACGATCGTGCAGGAAATGTTTTCGTACTGCGACGGCTGCACCATGAGCGCCAAGAAAGACGGCATGGTCAACATCGGCGGCTTTATCGTGCTGCGCAGCGACGAGTGGATGGACGCGGCGCGCAATGTGCTCATCATGACCGAGGGCTTTCCCACCTACGGCGGCCTGGCCGGACGCGACCTCGAAGCCCTGGCCGTGGGCCTGGTCGAGGGCATGGAAGAAGACTACCTGCGCTACCGCCTGCGCACCGCCGAATACCTGGGCGAGCGATTGCAAGCCTGCGGCGTGGGCTTTGTCAAACCCACCGGCGGCCACGCCGTGTACATCGACGCCAAGACCGTGCTACCGGACATGCCGGTGGCGCACTACCCGGCCTGGGCGCTGTGCAATGCGCTCTACCTTGAAGGCGGCATCCGGGGCGTGGAAATCGGCTCGGTGATGTTTGGCAAGCGCCTGGCCGATGGCACCGAGACCTACCACAGCATGGAGCTGGTGCGCCTGGCGTTTCCAAGGCGCATGTACACCCAGTCGCACTTCGACTACGCCGCCGAGGTGATTGCCGAAGTCAAGGAAAAGGCCAGTGCCATCCGGGGCGTAAAAATCACCAAGCAGCCGCAGTTTCTGCGCCACTTCACCGCGGAGTTTGCTTGGGCATAGTGCTCTGTGTCAGTGCACTATTGGAACGTGCGCACAACAGACAAAAAGCCATGGATCGCCACGGCCTGACGGCCTCAATGGGATGGACGCCCCGACTCTAAACCGGCATCAGATGTGCCAAAGTGGATATCTCAACAACCACTTCAACGAGAAGGAGCGTCCGACATGAAGGTTACAATAATTGGCATCGATTTGGCAAAGAACGTGTTTCAGGTGCATGGCGTGGATGAACAGGGCAAGACCGTGATCAAGAAGCAACTCAAGCGTCACCAGATGGCAGAGTTCTTTGTGAACATGCCTACCTGTCTGATCGGGATGGAAGCCTGTAGTGGGGCTCACTACTGGGGGCGCAAGCTCACGGCGATGGGGCACACCGTACGCCTGATGGCTCCCCAATACGTCAAGCCATACGTCAAGAGCCAGAAGAACGACGCAGCTGATGCCCAAGCGATTTGCGAGGCAGTGGGTCGACCGAGCATGCGTTTTGTTGCCATCAAGAATGTTGATCAGCAAAGCGTATTGGCGCTGCACACGGCGCGCCGCGGGTTTGTCAAAGCGCGCACCGCGCTGGCCAACCAGATGCGCGCTCTGGTGGGCGAATTTGGTGTCGTGATCCCCAAGGGGTTGAGCAACGTGACCAGTCGGCTGCCCCAGGAACTCGAAGATGCCAGCAATGAGCTCACGACGGTGGTTCGCCTGTTGCTGCAGCAATTGCTGGAACACTTCAAAGAGATTGACACGCAAGTGAAAAAGCTTGAAAAGCAGATCAGGGTGTGGAGCCGCCAAGACGAGCAGGCACGCCGGATCGAACAAATTCCCGGGATTGGACCGATCACGGCCAGCGCCGTGGTGGCCAGTTTGGGGGATGTGAGCCTCTTTGAAGACGGCCGACAGGTCTCGGCCTGGTTGGGGTTGGTGCCGCGGCAGCACTCCAGCGGGGGCAAGACGGTGCTGCTGGGCATTACCAAGCGAGGCGACAGTTACCTGCGAGTTTTGTTTATTCAGGGTGCCCGCGCAGCCATACAGGCGGCGCAAAGGAGCGCAGAGGGCCCCCCGGCGTGGCTGGCCAAACTGCTTGCGCGCAAGCATCCCAACGTTGCGGCGGTTGCGCTGGCCAGTCGCAACGCCCGAACGGTGTGGGCGTTGCTGGCACACAAACGAGATTACGATCCCAAACATGGTTTGGACAAATGCATCAGTGCAGCGCTGGCTGCCTGAGAGAAAGAGTTAGACCCAGAAGTCAAAGCAGTTCAAGGAGAACCCCGTAAGCGTTGCGCAGACTACAACAGCAATTGAAGGCAAATCAGGTCAGACCGGGGGTTGGAAAAACCCGATCATCGCGAAGCACTTTGAGTGCATCACCTCGCTAGAGGATCCAACCCGCTAAACCCATCAGGGACCAATTGAGTCCGAATGTACGGTTGCAATCTCTCCGACTCGCCAGCACTTGCAATGTGGCTTGCAAAACAAGGGGCGTCCATGTACGCGATGACGACATGGCCGTCATTGCGAGGAGCGCAGCGACGCGGCAATCCATGCATGCAGAAGTCATGGATTGCCGCGCTTCGCTCGCAATGACGAGGAGGGGGGCGAGGCCTCGCGATGACGTGGTTAGTCGGTCTTTGTTGCGGGCGCGCTGGGTGCCGGGGCGGGGTCTTTCCATTTGCCGCGCAGTTTGAGTTGGTCGCGCAGGGTGGGTTGCGTCAGGCCCAGGGCGTAGGCTTTGTGGGCGTGGGCGAGGGCCTGCTCGTAATGCTGGTTCTCGAAATAGATGGTCCCGATGTTGTAGTGCGTCAGGGCGTTGTCGCCGGCCGACAGCGCCGCCAACTCCAGTTCCCTTTGTGCCTCCAGCGCGCGCTGCCCCTTGAACAGAAAGGTGGCGTAAATCATCCGGACGGTGCTGTCCTGCGGCCGAAAGCGCAGCGCGCGCTCAAAGTAGCACTCCACCGGATAGTCGGCACCGTCGGGCTGCGACACCTTGAGCTTTTCGCCCAGCCGCATCATGGACATGAGTGCACGGTGGTGGTTGGGGAAGGCCTTGAGCGTGTAGTTCAGATCCCCTGCGACCGCTGCCGAGGACTTGCCCCCCACCAAACTCTCGACCTGGGGCGTGAAGTGGAACTGCTCCACCAGCGCCAGTTTCTGTTTCTGGGTGTGGTAGTCGAACGGGCCGAAGTGGTTTTCCAGCGGGCCGCATACCGGTGCGGCGCTCTGCGCCATGGCGCTGCCGATGGTCAGGCCCGTAGCCGCAGCAAGGGCGGCAAGGGATCGGGCCACGGTGAGAGGGGACGCGCTGTTGCGCAGCAAATGTTTCATGGCGCGGTGGAGTGGTTAAACAACCGTCATTAGATTCAGCGCGCACGCCTTGCCCTTTGCGAAACAGCAAGCCCCCACGCCACGACAAAAATAGACTTTGCCGCAACGACCATGGCAATCCCTTTCTGGCACCGACTCCGCACGCTCGTTCGTGAGCTGGGCGTCACCACGGCCATGGTGTACCTGCTGGACCGTTTGCTGCGTGGCATTCATCCCGGCAGCCACATCAGCTATTACCGGTTCGTGGCGCAGCCGCTGCGCCAGACCCCCAGGCTGCCCGCGCACCGGGGCAAGGGCTTTGCATTTGGATTGCTGCAGGAAGAAGCGCCGGTGCTCGCTGCGCTGGGGCGCCCGGCGCGGGTGTTGGCCGCGCGCTTTGCCCAGGGCGCGCAATGTCTTGTGGCAAGCAAGGGCCAGGACCTGGCGGGCTGCATCTGGTTTGTGCCCGGCGTGTACCACGAAGACGAGGTGCGCGTGGACTATGTGCTGCCAGCCACGGGCGAGTGCGTCTGGGACTTCGACGTCTTTGTGGCCCCCTCGGAGCGGCTCGGGTTTTTGTTTGCGCGCCAGTGGGATGCGTTTGACGCCTTGCTCTACCCGCTGGGGGTGCGCTATTCGGTGAGCCGCATCAACGCCTTTAACCAGCGCTCGCTGGCATCGCACCCAGCC